>Ga0181577_10003205_pt1 | contig 12708 bp, 18 predicted proteins | sample 101ome_21_FD_132468 | JGI IMG/M metagenome (GOLD analysis project Ga0181577, IMG submission 132468) | Coastal salt marsh microbial communities from the Groves Creek Marsh, Skidaway Island, Georgia - 101413BT metaG (megahit assembly) | ecosystem: Environmental > Aquatic > Marine > Intertidal...
GCTAATTGCTTTCTGAAGCTGTGCTACTGCTGGCCCTTTATCGCCTTTCTTTAAGCCTAACTGGACATTGAAGCTTGGGGCATCGGGTGCCGCTTTTTTCGCTTGAAAGCGTGCTTTTAAGTTATCCAAGAACCCGTCGTATACGGGGACAGATCGCTTCATGACCCGAACAGGAACAAAATCGCCAGCCATGAAAGGAGTCATAGAGGTCAACTGTGCGAGTTCTGCTCCAACATAAGGTGCCTGTGGCGCATATGCTGTGCTTTTAAGATAAGCAGGTTGACCCATGGGGCCGTCTCCGTGCAATGGTCCGTAGTGTAATCCACTAAACATTATTGCTCCTTTGCCATGTTCATGGCAACGCCTGCGACAAATCGAGCCGCAGCATGTTTGGTTTCGTCATCTAAAATCTCTTTGCGCCCAATCTTGGGCTCCCATGATGACATTTGTAAATAAACGAAAGCCGCAAGGGTATCAGCATCCAAGTCTGAACCAGCGATTCGGATTTCGGTGTAATGGTCAAAAGCCTTTTTCAAAAAGTCGCCGAGTTTAAGAACTAACGGAAACAATTTGGCTTTGTCGAACTTTGGCTTGTCGTTTCTAGTTTCGGAAAAAGAGAACATATCCAATACCTGCGGCTGCGGCTAGTAAGAGAAGGTTTCGTGGCGTTGCAAGAGCAGCGACTCCTGATGGGCCTTCAACTAATGCGCTTGAATCATCTTCAGAGAATAAAGGAGCAGCATCGGTGGCTTGTGCAGCGGCTGCTTCAAGATACACACCGCTTTCGATGTCTTCCATGATTATGGTGTCTTCGTTCTCTGTTCCTGCTTCCAATAATTCAGCATCTGTGACACCTAATGATGCTTCAGCCTCTTCTTCCAAAACTGCTTCCAGTTCAGCAGCCTGAGACAAAACTTCAACTTCTGCACTAACTCCTCGGACGGCGGCATCAGCTATCACCGAGGTTTCAAGAGCAGCCACTTGAGCAGAAGCATCTGCTACCTGTGCCGCAAGTAACTTGGCTGCACTTTCTTCTCCTCGCTTTGAGGCTTCAATCTGTAACCGTAAACGCTTACGCTTTAATTTTTTCAATGTCTTCAACAGAGCGATTTTCTTAGCCAACAATTTTGGTATCCGACTTGCGGCTTGAAGAGCCTTTGGACGCAACTGAGAATACTGCTCTGCTTCTGGACGACGCAGAATGGCAGGTATCGCAGAACTCTTTACTTTTCCCTTTTGTAAACGAGAAAGAAGCAACTGAGTTGCTCCTTCTGTTCCGGGTGCTGCTTTTCCTGAACTCTGCAAGTCACGAGAGACTGCCGCAGCAGATTTCAAAGCACCTGTGGCCTGCTTCTGCGCAACTTTTGCTTGAAACAATTGAGGTGGTGCAATGAATTGAGATGGTGCTGGCCCTGCTGGCATTACGGCTGTACGAAGCACGGGAGCGGCTTCAGTTACCAATGCGGCTTGGGCTACATTGTTTAATGTTCTTCCATAAAACATGAAACCTCCAATAAGTGTCGGTTTCATCATACTGGAATATGAACTACCTAGCAACGCCTAATTATAAAGACGCATAAAATAGAGTGCTACGATTTGAGGTCGAATCTCAACTGGTACTCTTCTTGCTCAAGCAAAATAATGTGATTTGCAAGAGACAGTATTTCAGCACGACGAGCCAGTAAGTTTTCAATCAAATCTGGACGATTTCGTGCAGTTGCAATCGCCACCTCAAGATGCAATACATCCAGAACAGATTGAATCTCTTCAGAACGAGCAAGTTTCAGACGGCTCTTTGCGGACCGCATGATGTAGGTGCAAAGACTGTCTTTCTTCTTAAACAACAGGTCTTTCTGCTGACTGAGTTCTGCTTCTATACTTGATAACCGGCTAGGAATGCTGCTGCTCCATATATCCACATGAAATTTTCCAGTGGGTTCCCGTCCGCTGCGCAGGTGTACGCTTTCGTCCACATCTGAGTTTCCGTGGTTTCCACTTGCTCCGCATACGGTCTCCATGCTTGGCGTCGAGTGTCTCCCCGTTGGTTCTCGTCCACCTGCTGGATTACATTTGCCGCCTTCTCCAACGCCATCATGAATCGATGGTCTTTGGCTTTCGCTGCCCTCATCCCTATCTTGGCAAAGTGCAGGTTGTGGCGATCCATCTCTTGAATCGCTCTCTGGTATGCGTATTGCACTGATTTTTGACATATCAGGTTCTCCAAAACAATATGCTTTTGTGACATATTTACCTCCTAATATATTGTAATGAGTTGATTGGTAAGGTTCAACGACAAAATACCAATACTTTGTGTTATCGCCTTACTCGGCGACGAACTGTTCGTCTGGTACGGCGTCTATTGCGTCGTGGATTGGGCAATTGGTTTAATTGCTGGTCACTGATGCTTTGTGGGACTGGAGCACTTCCAATCAATGCAGGGCGAGGGGCTGGGAAGTACCGCAGGAGTTCGATGTCTCCATTCTTGTCTTCTTGGAAAAAGAAAACTCCATAGGCTGAATACTTTTCACGCCGTCTTCTCCAGTTTCCACGACCGTCTGGACCAACGCCTTGTTGCACGCCAATCGCATCTGCCATTTGGTAATAAGACATCACAGAATCCGGTTGACCCGCTTGACCGATGCTAATGTTGTTCGTTGGGCTGCGCTCTTCATCCGTGTAACCCAGATATGCCTTCTTCAAGTCTGCGGGAAGCGGTGAGCCCGGTTTAATGTCCGTGCGGGAAACAAACTCAGCCGCTGGTGAAAATATCAATCGATTTTTTCCATCGTTTGAACGAATAGGATTCAACGAAGGCACATACATCTGCGTTGGCATTCCTTTCCGGAAAGGTCGGTAAAGCATGAAAATGTTGCGTCGAAAATCCGGATTTTGGTAACTAATGTCATCAAAGATACTGCGCAATGCAGGTTCGGATTTGATTGTCACAGCCATGCCGCCTTTAGCCTCATCGATTGCTTCTAACCAAACATCAATGCCTGGGATTGGTTTTGTCCGCTGCCCAAACTGAAGGAACAAGAAGAACCGCCCATAGGTCTGTCTCTGCCGTGCATCTGTCCGTCTGTAGATTGCCAATCGAACCAACTCGGAATTGCTCAACTCATACTTTCTACTCAGCCTTGCTTTGCTTGCTACGCCGCTTCTGCCCATTGTACGGTCCACGCTTTGGGTTGCTGAAGCATCTTGTTGGAAAAGACCAAAGTCCGATTCCTTTGCCGATTTTGCTTTCGCCGATGTGGATGCTCGTTTTGGTTTTGGTTGGGCTTGACGCTTGGGCTTTTCCTTGGGAGGCAAAGCTGGATCTGTTACATCTTTTCCGGCAAGAATGGAATCAACTTGCGTCATAAATGCCTTGGCTTCTTCTTCACTCTTAATCTTTTGAGCGATACGCACCATTGACCGTAAAGCCTTCTTCGAATCGCCTTGGTCTAAGGTATACGCTACTAATCCTAAACGATGAACGAGGTCGTCAGTCGGTTTTATTTTATTGGCCTTTAATCTTTTATCGATTTCTCCTTCTTCCCTTTCCGAGAAATCCATGTCAAACCGATTTGGCATTTCGCTTAATGACAATGTAACTTGATCGTTCATAAAAGCTTGCTGGAACTCATCCATGATATTTGAAGGTACTGGATTGCGACGGATCATTCGTCTTCTCATTCTTCCAGCCATGATTATCTCCTTCGCCGTGTTCGACGCTTACGAGGATTGATCAGTTTCTTTATTCCTGACTCATCATCCAGTATTTTGATTTCCTTGACATCTCCAGACTGAGCCTTTTCTGCCTCTTTACCTTTGTAGATGCCTAAATAATTGAGACTCCGAATGGTTTTCTTAATTTGCCGCTTTGCCGCAGGCGTCAAATAAGCAGCAAGTGCCTTTGGGACTTTCATGCCGCTCTCCTGTTTTTACCAATGTTCTTCTTGTACCACTTTGAGCCACGGATGTAGTCCAAAAGCAACTGCGTGATAATAGCAGTCGTGGTCCCAATCAACACCGCTTCTACTATTTTCCGGTGAAAGTTTTTACTGGTACTGCCCTCGGAGGTTGCCACGACCTCGCTGACATTTCCTGCCACGATTCCAGTTGCGGTGCTTCCAAGATTCAGTTCAGGCAAATACCGAGCCGCCGCAGGGTCACCACTGACTGCTTTGACGATGTCCCAACCTAGAGGCACTTTCATGGTTGGTTCGCACATAATCCACTTAGACGGCGTGAATGGTTTGTCTCCAACACAACAGTAAATATGTGCATAAGCAGCCTTCTTGTACGGCTCACCTTCAATGTGCCGCACCATTCCCCCATGAGGTGCCTTACCACTCAAAACGAGCCGCCAAGGCAAGCGGATAGCCTCAAAGAAAGAACAAAGCACAATAGCCAAATCGTCGCAGTCACCCATACCAACCTTAAGCGTGTACATTGGGTCTTGCAATCGTTCCCCAGGTTCATTGACATAATAAATATTGTCCTGTACCCATTTCAATAAACAGGCGGCTTGGTCTTGATAACGCCTTGGTTGAACTCCGTTTTCTTTCAGTATTTGAACGCAAAGGGTCGCAATCCGAGGATCACGACCATAAGATTCAATAATACTGCGTATGATTTTGAGTTTTGCCGGATCACCTAAGCCGTCCCAAGACGGCAGGTGAAAGGTTTTCGGCGGATCAAAGTTGACCTTTTTTGTTCGGACACCGATGTTGTTCTTCATGAATACCTCACCGCCTTAAGGTACTACATATAACATCAATAGTCCAATGTGGAGTGCTACGCTTTTTCAGTTTCCGCTGCTTTTTCCTCAATGGCTTCCTTCTCTTCTTCCTCGTCCTCTTCCTCATCATCGACTTGGAAGATTTCAGCAAAGCCCATCATGGTCATTGTATCACTCACAGCTTTTTGGACATACTCATTGCTCTCTGGGGGTGCAATCAGCACCTCTTCAGAAATTGTAAAGTACTGGTCCGTTTGGTCTTCAAGCAATGCAAATTGCGCTTCAACCTGAATGGCAACATTGATGAGTTGGTTCTCTCGATCCTTCTCGGGAATAGTTGCCAAGGTTTGTTGCATCAGACCTTGCTTGACCATCTGAATGGCTTCCCACTTGGGATTGATGAACTTGCGCTCGGCAATCAGTTTAATCCATCCTTCTGGTATTCCATCTTCAGCACTTTCCAGTTCATTTTCACTTGGTGCAATACCAGTGATTGCACAAAGGATTTCGTCTTCATCATATTCAGACATTTTAATTACTCCATCTCATAGGTTAGGGGGTTTGAAAACTCGTAAAGGTCAGCCAGTGGTGGCAACACAAGACTTGCCACTTGACAAAGGTTTGCCGCCACAATGCGACTGAAATCGGGATCGGCATCTGCTGCGTTCTCTTCTCTGATTGTATGAACTGCTTGGGTCAATCCCCCAATCACCATACAATAAGAAATCACCGCTCCGGCTCGCCGACCATCATTCCCAAGATTGTGCATCAGTTCTAAACGGTCAGGTTGCTCGGCATCTTCATCTGCAAAGTTGATTTCCCATTCTTGAAGCAAATCTGCCAAAATCTCTTTGCCTTTCGCTTGATGTGCGGAAAAAGTCTTAGGTGGCTCTTTCCGAACTCCCAAATGGCTCTGATGCATTTCGTAGGAGTTTTTGTACTCTTCAAAATCGATGTTGTCGGTTACCTGCTTTCGATGGTTTTCAAGCACCTCTAAATCTGGCCCTTGTTCTTCTGAAGATGATGAATCTTCATCCTCTGAATCCCAATCTTCACTGGCTTCGTCGCCCATTGATTGGATCAATCCTTTGAGTAGCTCTTTGAATGCACCCATTTCGTCTTTTTCGATGTCTATATCAAACTTTAATTTCATTTTAAATTCCGTAGTTAAGGTCACTGGGTACAAGTGATGATTGTTTAAGTGCCGCAATGATGCGGTCTGTGAATCCAGGGTCTGCACCCGCTTCAGCACAGGCTAATACCAGCGATACCGACTGGATGTAATGGTAGATGTCCAAGTTTGACATCAATGCCTCTGTAATGATGCCTTCCCATGACTCTTCAAGGGCCGTAGCCAATTTGTTCACCAACTTACGCATTCCGACACGGCCTTGCTTTTGTTGATGCATGGTCAAACCTGCATCTGAAGCCAATTTGGCTGTATCCATAATGGGCATTTGAGGAGCCGCTTGAGGAACAGCACCGTCTTGAGGAGGAGGTGTAATGATTGGTTCTTGTGGTGGAGGCTCTTGGTATCGAGGAACAGCCTGTTTGTACATATCCCTTGTAAGTTCTGGGATTTCGATGTCAGGGTATTGCTCATACTGCGGCAACGCTTGAACGGGAGGCATTGCAGCGTTTGGAACGCCACCAGCACCGCCCAAAGCAGCCTTTGCGATGTCAGCACCTGCGCCCAACAATTTAGGCAATGTATCCGCCCAAACACTTGGCTTCTCTTCTCCGCCGCCACCGCCGCCGAGAACCCGTTGTACTACCTCAGAAGGTTCCATTCCCATCTCTCGAAGGAAACTACTGGCCTTTGGTATCAACTCACTGATTCCGCCCATTGCTTTATTGCTGAGTTCCTGGCGACTGAGAATCATCATCCGTTCAGCATGCTCACGGTCTTTGGTTTGCTGTTGTTCCAATTCTTTCATCATGCGGTCATGTTGACGCTGACGCTCCGCTTCTCGTGCTCTTGCATCTTCACGCTCTTTGCTTTCACGCCGAGCCCGCTCTTCTGCAAACCATCGCTCTCGAGCCTCTCTGTCTTCTCGGTCTCTGCGCTCTCGAGCCTCACGCTCTTCTCGTTCACGCTGAAGTTTGACCTCATAATCACGACGCTCACGCTCTAGACGGGCTTTTAATTCTGATTCCTCTCGGAGCAATTTCTTATCTAAGTATTCTCGCTCCAGTAAGATTTTACGCTCCGCTTCTTCTTTTTCTTGGCGACGGCGTGACTCTGTCTCATCTCTTTCTCGAATGCGACGGTCTTCTGCTTCTCGTCTTTCACGCTCTGCTCGTTGACGCTCTTGTTCTAGTCTGAACTCATCATTACGACGGGCTGCTTCCATAGACGATTGCATCATGGTATTTTGTTGGGCAAAAATAGATGTCAATGTGTTCACCATCATTTGCGATTGTTCACCTTGCATCCGCATTGCACGCTCCGCACGACGGCTCTCATCTTCCATCATTCGCTGAGTGAGAACCTGTACACCTTGCGCTGCATTGGTCGCAAGGTCAACACGCTCTTTGGCTCGCTCCTGTTCTTGGTCTCGCATTCGCTCTCTCTCTGCTTCAAGCGTGTCTTCTAAGGCACGAGAGCGGTATTCAGAGGTTTCCAACATCTTCTCAAAGATACGAGACATCTCGCCAGTCAGATTGTTACTATTGTCGATTGGAGTTTCAAAAGTAGCATCATGGGTTCCGAGAGAACCAAATGCGCCATGCTTTTCCTCTTCTAGTACTCGACGCTTTCGCTGCAATGCCGTATGATGCTCTGAGATGATGATGTTAATCTCTTGCCCCATCTCGTTTCCATTGATGTCGATGGGACGCATCTTAAATTGTCCCCGACCTTCACCTCGACGAGGCATTGCTTCGAAGAACTGGAGCACAAGGTCTTCTTCTGTCGCCATCGAATCGATTGCACCAAGACCCACAGGAATACCATTCTCCCATTTCCAAACTCGTAATTGAGAACAGGTGGGGAATTGTGCAGCTTGTGCATACAGTCGTGGACTGGTGGCTCGACCGACAGGTGTTGCGGCTCGATTGCCGAACAATGAGGTGTCTCGACCACGACCACCAAGCAAAGGCGGCTCATCTAGATGCGAAATGCTCGGGTCATTGAATGCATCTTCTTCTGCATCTTCTTCATCCTCAGGATTGAATGCGGCAAACAAATCATCGTGATTGAGTGACGCCAATGCATTCTTGCTCTGCTGTTGGTCATTAAGTGCTTTCACCTCATCTTCGGAATCATCATCAAGTCCAAAGTCCATGTCTTCGGAATCGTCATCTACACCGACGGGTGCTGACAGCGCATTGATTGGATTGCTTTCCTCTGATTGCTCAGGTTCTTGTGCTGGTTCATTGCTGGATACAATTGTCATTTTACCTCCTAGGTGAAACCAATATATTCAATTCTCTGCGTGCGGCTACACATGTAAGCAATAAAATGTTATGATCATAACATGAGTAACAGAATTTCTATATGGGGTAAGGGTTTACCACCCGCCCGTGATGACAAAAAAGTAACTGAAACACGCCCAAAACCTAAAGCAAAACGGCGCAAAGTCAGACGATCTTATCCGATTGAGGAATTAGCACAGCACTTGCCCGAGGTTGCTAAAGCAAAAGGTCTTCCCGTTCCTGAACCGGAACCAGAACCTGAACCAGAACCGGAACCAGAACAAATAGCACAACCAGAATCAGAGGAAAAGTCCCCAGAGGAGCCAAAAACCGTCCGTCGCTATCAGGTGCTCAAGCGCAGACAGCGTCGTCGCTCGTGCATGTCGATCTCTGTGAGCGAAGAAGAAGAGGACATCCTCAGGGAAGCGGCTGCGGAATCGGGCTTGTCCTTCTCATCTTGGGCACGGGAGGCGCTATTCCGTGCAGCCAAGCGCAAGATTCCGAACCGCCCACGCTGACAGGGGCGCTGTTTATCTCCGGCCTTTTGCAAAAAGAAAAAAAGGAGACGCCCCAAGGGGCGCCTCCACAACATACAACTTTCACGCAAGGGACAACGCCCTTGTTTCACATGTAATCTAGCACACACGAAACAGAGCGTCAACCCCTGCGCTCGACTTTTCACATCGTGAACATCATCACGATGAGTATCCACAGTCCTACGAGGACGAGTACGCCCTCGAGGAGGTCACTGATTTTCATGCGACCTCTAACACACGCACCGCAGTGCGCCACTCCATCTCCCCCGTGGGGAAACGGTTCACTGTACCGTTCGTGACTGTGATCTCCCATCTGCGCTCGTGGAAGCGTTCGACCTGCCATGTGACCTTGGCCGTGGTTCCAGTGGAGCGCAGGGATGTACTGAAAACCCACTCCTCGTAGTGGATGGCGGATTTTCGGCGATCCTCCGGCTCGACGATCTCACCCTCGTCCCAGTAGAACTCCCCGATGAGCGGGAGCCACATCCTGTGAATCTCAGCATCGAAGAGCCTTAGCTCTCCCGTGTCCGTGTTTTGGATGACCCAGTCATCATTGCGCCCGCCCGAGTACCAGAGGACGAAAGGACCCTTCTTTGCGATCTTCTCCATCACTCACCTCCCCTGCGCATGGACTGTACCCAGCGCATGTGTCTACGGAAGATCTCCCGTGCTCGTCTGTCTAGTCGGCAAGTTTCGGCCTTGCCAGCCGTTGCACGCTTCTGCGTGACTGATCGTTGCTCTCGCATGTGTGTCCTCCTCAGGAATGCGAATGGGCGACATGCCCTGCTCGTCCGTGAGCCAAGGCCCCCATCACACAGGGGGCGACGCTCTCCACCGTGGAGAGTGCGGGTAGCACTTGTCTTGCGCCCTACCCTTGGCGCCTGAAGGCTACTGGAGAGCAGCCATCAACAACCCGCCCAAGCCCGAGGCAGACTTGGTTCGGCCCACACTGACGCCTGCGGCCTCGGCGAGACCCATCAAGGCATCTGCATCGCCCCAGCACGAAACGACCAACTCAGGCGTAAGCTCGAAGGCATCGGCTGCATCCGCTTCGATCTCGTCGAACAGACCTTGGTGGAAGGTCGCCTCGACCTCCTCAACGACCTCGGGGGTGATGAAGGGGACGACATTGGCTTCACGGGAAGGCTTCGCCTTTCGGGCGGGCTTGACAGGAGCCTCATCGAGCATGCGTGGACCCTTTCGGCTTGGCTTCGCCTTCGCCTGAGAGACATATCCGAGTTCCACGCCGTACTCGAACATGCCTGAGAAGGTTTCCCAGAGTGCCAAAGCACCGCACTTGCGAGAGAGGCTCTCGGCTTTGGCTTCGCTTCTCGCCCAGATGGGTGACTGGCCTTTCTGGCCATCCCGACAAGCGTAGAGGGTGCGTCCTTCGTACTCGGTTGCGAGACAGAAGGCTTTGGTCTTGCCTCCACGGGGGTTGGTGATGGTGATGATGGTTGGGGTGTATGTGAACTCGGCCATGGCTAAGTCCTCCTGTGGAATGTCCCGAAGGGACGGTTGAGAAAATCCTGCATGAGAACTCCTCACGCAGGCCGTTTAGAACCGAAGGTTCTAAACCCTGAAAAGGACTTTCTGCGTCGAAACACAGGAAGCCCTTTCTACTCTTCCTGTATCAAGCCGGAATCAACATCCACAACTAAAAAGCCCGGAGTATTACAGTACATGAGGTGCGCACGATGTGCGAATGAGGTGCACAGATGTGTAGGTGCGATGTGAACACCTGTGCAGACACGATGTGTAGAGAGGTGCAGGCGATGCCTGCACCCCTGAACACAGGACGACTACGAAGTCGTCACACCCCTCCCAGAAGAGTCAAGCCCGATCTCCAGTTCGACCACGCCCGAAGGACCTGGATTTTCTTGGTCTATGCAGTCGAACACATACTCGTGCCAGCGATCAGAGTAGCCCACATCACCTTCAATCTCGCCCATGTACACATCGAGGGCTCTCCTCGCAATCAAGTCAGCCTCCTCTTTCGTTCGTGCATTCACGACCACACTGCCTTTGAGGTGAAGCGTCACTGAACTACTTACGGGTATCTCGAACTTTTTATGGCCCGGAAGGTGTTCACGCAAGAAGGCAAGACGCTTTTTCTGGTCTTTCGCTTGCTTCCTTCCCTCCTCGTCCGTCCAATCGAACCGCTCAGTATCCTCGTACAGGTGCCACAGGTTCTGCATGAACTCGATAACCTCAAGCGACATCCGTGCCTCCTCTTCCGCCTTCAGGCGAGCCTGCTCGGCTAGTCTTTCCTCTCGCTTCTTCCACATGTTCTCAGGACTGCTCATTTTCCACCTCCCACATGACCTTTCGAACCTGATGCTCTTGAACTCGCTTGAGCCATTTGGAACGACTTATCGTTGCCACATTGACCTTGAGTCCCACGAGAGTGAGCAGGTCATCAAGCGTGATGTCACGATGAGTCCAACCTTCAGTTTCCCACTCTTGCAGCAAACCTTCTTTCCCTTTGAACCATCCTACCTTTCGAGCGTACTTGATACGGAAGAGCCACTCGTCTACATTCTTCTCTGTGACCCCGCACAAGTCCAACGACATGCACCACCATGTCATCGCTTCCAAGATGGGCTGCGTGCACACGATGTTGCCAGTCTCCTCATCCTTGTACCAACTTGAGTCGTTGTCCTCGACCGATGCCATGATCGTGTCATAATAGAGGTGGTGTTTCTCTAGCGTGAAAGGGTTCTTCCACGCTTCTGTCTCTGACCAGTCGTATGTTAATGCCATTGTTATTTCTCCTTCGTGATTGTTTCGACATCTAGTTGTGTTTCGATCCACACATGCGCCCCACAGGACAGTGGCTTGTGTGGTCGGTAGACCACTCGTGCAACCTCTCTCCCCTCGGCGTCACGGATGATCGCCTCATGAGCATAGGTGTTGGATTTGTATGTCTTGCAGGTGAGAACGGGTTCGACCACACCGTTCTTCCTGTTCGACTTGATTTTGTGTTGATTCACATGAATGATGGTTTTCACTCTTCACCTCCTCCTACTAGCGCAGTGGTGTCATGTTCATGGTCTTGTGACTCGCATGCAGCACGGCGCTTGAGATTGTCATAACAGAGTGACAGGTCCGTGAAGATGTCGTCAATGTCAAACAAGTCCGTTGGAGTGTAGTGGTTTCGAATCAGCCCGTGATCGTACCAGTGAGTTATGTGATGTTTTCGCACACACTCACGAATCTCTCTCTGGCTGAAAAGCTGATCGATCTTGAATCCGTGCCACTCAACCAAGTGCTTGATGTCTGAAAGCTCAAGAGCTTGCTCGGTGAGATGAGATTCTTTGATCCAGTTCACCAGCCTCCACTCGGGAACATGTTGAGCAACTTCATCCATGTCCAAGTCACCAATAAACTCGCAAATGTCATCCTCGTGGAAAATCGATTCGATTGATGAATGCTTGAACATGTCATGGACGCTCACGCCCTTCACAGTGATGTACCAGTCCACGAGAGAGATGAACTCTTCAGGCTCGAAGATCTGCTTGGAGTAGTGACGACGCACATGAGCGATGATGTCTTCCTTGCTCACGCTGTTGATGTCACCACCTCTCGCTTCTGCGGGAATTGCGGCTCTCACAACCTCGAGCGGTAGAGCGTGTAACACAGGTTTCAGGACTGCGATGAGTTGTTCGTTGATGGATTGGGTGATTGCTTCTTGCGGGATGTTGTTGTCGGTACTCATTGGTTGTTCTCCTTGTGGTTGAGCATGGACAGGATTGCGATGCCGATTTGCATCAGTTGTTGCACTTGGTTGTCGGTCAATGGCCTTCGCCCGACCCTACGGTCTTCCATGAGCGTGTCGAGATACGACTCGATCCAACGCTTGGTGAAGAGCTTGCCCTCGTCTGACAGCACGGGAATGATGGTACCCAAGTTGATGAGTGACTGCACCACACCACACGCCCGAATGAGTTCAGGGTCAAGTTTGTAATCTTTCATTTCGCTCCTTTGATGAGTTTGAGTTTGGGTTTCGGTCTCGGTTGCCCGTAGACC
>Ga0181577_10003212_pt1 | contig 12692 bp, 11 predicted proteins | sample 101ome_21_FD_132468 | JGI IMG/M metagenome (GOLD analysis project Ga0181577, IMG submission 132468) | Coastal salt marsh microbial communities from the Groves Creek Marsh, Skidaway Island, Georgia - 101413BT metaG (megahit assembly) | ecosystem: Environmental > Aquatic > Marine > Intertidal...
CCCGTGTTCCTTGAGCAGGATGGGGAAGATGATGCAGTGGAAGACGATGTTGTCCTTGCCGATGAAGTGGATGAGGTCGGCCTCGGGATCCTGCCACCAGTCGCGCCAGTCTTGGCCGTTCTGTTCGCACCACTCCATGGTGGCCGTGATGTAGCCAATGGGGGCGTCAAGCCAAACGTACAAGACCTTCCCCTCCGCGCCATCCACCGGCACGGGCACGCCCCAATCGAGGTCGCGCGTCATGGCGCGGCTTTCGAGGCCGCCGTCGATCCACGAGCGGCACTGCCCCAGCACGTGGGCCTTCCATTCCTTGGCTTTGTGGTGCGGCTGGCCGCCCAACGTGCCGTCGACAATGTATTCCCGGAGCCAGTCTTCGTGCCGCCCCATCGGGAGGTACCAAAGCGTCGTGGGCTTGAGCACCGGCGTGGAGCCGCTGAGCGTGGAGCGCGGGTTGACGAGCTCGGTGGGGCTCAAAGTCTTCCCGCATTTTTCGCACTGGTCGCCGTACGCGCCGTCCGACGAGCACGACGGGCAGGTGCCTTGGATGTACCGGTCGGCCAGGAATTGGTTCGCCTCTTCGTCGTAGAACTGCTCCTCCGTTTTCACTTCAAACCCGCCCTTGTCGAGCAGGGTCAAGAAAAAGTCCTGCGCCACCTGGTGGTGCTTGGGCGACGAGGTTCGGCTGTAGTGGTCGAAGCTGATGTCGAGCCCCGCGAATGCTTTTTGCATCTCCACGTGGTACGTGTCGACGATTTCTCGGGGCGTGGTGCCGTCCTTTTTTGCACGAAGCGTGATGGCCGCACCGTGTTCGTCGCTCCCACAAATCCAAAGCACGTCTTCCCCCGCGCTCCGAAGGTGCCGAACATAAATGTCTGCAGGCAGGTACGCGCCGGCGATGTGACCGAGGTGAATCGGCCCGTTGGCGTAGGGAAGCGCGGAAGTGATCATCCTCCGCTTGGGGGCGTTTTGCGACATGGGTGCAAAAGTACTTCGGCCGCGGAATTGTTGGGCGGTGGGGGGCGTTTTGGGCTTGAAAAAACCCCAAACCGCGTCCAAAATACACGCCCTTCGCGCCGCTCCTCCACAGCCTCATCCAACCCAAATTGTGGAAATCTGCCTGCAAGAGTTAACACAACCGAACAGACGGTGCGTTTACTTTGGCTTCATCGGGCAATGCCCCGACACCTGAACAATCCAGGCCATGAGTGCAATTGAAACGAAGGCAAAGCAAGACGTGACGGGGCTTCCCGTCCAAGATGCGAGTGAGAAGCGGGAAATTCTTGACGAGTTCTTCCAGAAGAAAATCTGGGGCAAACAGGAGCATGAGTTTACCCCGGGCGTGAAGACGGCGGCAGAGGCTGCGCTTCGTCCCAAAAAGGGCAAGGTCCTCTGACCTCACCCCTTCCCTGAAACCATGATTTTGCGCATGCCCCCGCCTTTGGAGCCTGGGGCGCGTGTGGCGTTGGTGGCTCCGGCGCGCTTTGCGAGCCCTGCGCTGATCGAATCGACCTCCGAGTTGTTGGCTTCGTGGGGGTACGAGGCGGTCGTTTTAGAAGAGACGCGGTCGCGCGACCGGCAATTGGGCGGCACGGATGCGGAGCGAGCGGCAGCATTCAACGCGGCGCTGCGCGATCCGGAGGTTGGGGCCGTATGGGCCCTGCGCGGCGGCTACGGCTGCACCCGAATCCTGCCCCTCCTCGACGGAGACTCCCTTCAAGCCCAACCCACGTGGATTACGGGCTTTTCCGACATCACAGCCCTGCACGGCTGGGCCAGCGGGCTCGGCGTGGCTTCTCTGCACGCTCCCGTGGCCTCCACGGTGCCAGCGACGGAGGCGCAGGACGTGGCCGCCTTGCGGGAGGTGTGGCGATCGGGCCAGCCAGCAGCGGCTCAAGGGGCGCGGCGCGTGGTGGGCGGCAACCTCTCCGTCCTGTACGCCATGCTCGGCACGCCCTACATGCCGCCGCTCGAAGGCCGGTGGCTGTTGCTCGAAGACCTCGACGAATTCCTGTACCACCTCGACCGCATGTTCGTGGCCTTGGCGCAAGGCGGCGTGTTCGACGCGGTCGAAGGCGTGATGGTGGGCTCGTTCACGGACCTGAAGGACAACACCAAGGCGTTTGGGCAAGCGGTGGACAATCCGTTTGGCCGGACGGTGCGCGACATGATCGAGGAGCACGTCGTGGCCCGTGGATGCCGCGTCGAATGGGACGTTCCCTCGGGGCATGGACCCCGAAACGCGCCCCTCGTCCTCGGCTGATTTCCAACGTGCGTCACGGGCGGGGTTGGGTGTACCTTTCGCCCATGTTTGGAAGCATCAAAGACCAGCTGACCCAGGAGCTCGCCGACATTGAGGCGGCCGGGTTGTACAAGCGCGAACGCATCATCACGTCGGCCCAAGGGGCGGAGATCACCCTCGACGACGGAAGCACCGTCTTGAACTTTTGCGCGAACAACTACCTCGGCTTGAGCTCGCACCCTCGGGTGGTGGAGGCCGCGAAGAAGGCCATCGATACCCACGGGTTTGGCATGTCGAGCGTGCGCTTCATTTGCGGCACCCAAGACATCCACAAGGAGCTGGAGCAACGCGTCGCGGACTTCCACCACACCGAAGACACCATCCTGTACGCCGCAGCGTTTGACGCGAACGGCGGGGTTTTCGAACCGCTCCTGAGCGCTGAGGATGCCATCGTGAGCGACAGCCTCAACCACGCGTCGATCATCGACGGCGTGCGTCTCTGCAAGGCCGCGCGCTACCGCTACGCGAACAACGACATGGCCGAGCTCGAGGAGCGCTTGAAGGAGGCCCGGGCCAACGGCGCGCGCAACATCGTGATCGTCACCGACGGGGTGTTCTCGATGGACGGCTACGTGGCCCAAATCGACAAAATCTGCGACCTCGCCGACGCCTACGAAGCCATGGTCATGGTGGACGAATGCCACGCCACGGGATTCATTGGCAAGACCGGCCGCGGCTCCATCGAATTGCGGAACGCGCTCGGCCGCGTGGACATCATCACCGGCACCCTCGGCAAGGCCATGGGCGGCGCGATGGGTGGGTTTACGACCGGCAAGCGCGAAATCATCGACATGCTGCGCCAGCGCAGCCGTCCCTACCTGTTCTCCAACTCCCTCGCTCCGAGCATTGTCGGCGCCTCCATCGAGGTGTTCAAGATGCTGGACGAGACCACGGAATTGCGCGACACGCTGGAGGAAAACACGGCGTATTTCAAGGAAGGCCTGCGCAAAGCGGGCTTGCCGTTCAAGGACGGCGAATCGGCCATCGTGCCTGTGATGCTCGGCGACGCCAAGCTCTCCCAGGTCATGGCCAACGCCTTGCTCGAGGAGGGCATCTACGTCATCGGCTTTTTCTACCCGGTGGTGCCCAAAGGTGAAGCCCGAATCCGGGTGCAGCTCAGCGCCGCCCACACACGAGAACACCTCGACCGCGCGCTGGCGGCTTTCGAAAAAGTCGCGCGCGATCTCGGCGTCATTTCCTAACCCGGAACCCCGCGTCCCGACGTCCCGGCCATGACCCAAACCTCCAAACACCGCATCGTTGTCGTGGGTCGGGGACTGGCCGGCGCCCTTGTGGCGTGGAAGTTCGCCGAACGGGGGTGCGACGTGCAGTGGTGGGGCAACGGTGCGCCGTCCGCGTCGCGGGTGGCGGCCGGGATGTTCAATCCCGTGTCGTTCCGACGGGTCGTCGAGGTGTGGAACGCCGCCGAGCACTTGGCGGAAATGCGGGCGACGGTGCAGGGCATCGAGGCGGCGTTGGGCCGGACGGGGCAGCTTCTGCACGACGTTCCGGTGGCCAAGGTCTTCGCCAACGGCGAGTACCGCGACACGTGGGACGCGCGCTGGGACGAGAATCACGGGGTGTGCCAATGGGCCACGGAGGGCGAAGACCTCGCCGGCGCAGGGTTGACGCGCGTCGAAGGCCCGGCTGGGGTGGGACGGGTGCGTGCCTCAGGTTGGGTGGACGTGCCGCAGTTGCTCGACGTGCTCGAGCGTCATTTCGACGCGCTCGGCGTCCTCCATGACCGGCCCTGGAGCGTGAAGGATGGCCTTCCCGAGGGCGCGGCGGCGGTGGTGGATTGCCGGGGCGTGGGGGCGGCCGAAGAGCTCGCCCAGGTGGGGGTCACCGTGAACCCTAACCACGGGGACGTCCTGACGTTGAGCACGCCAGTTGAAGGGGCGGGGAGTTTGGACACGAACGGCCACAACATCAACAACGGCAAGTGGCTGCTTCCAACCGAGGTGAAAGACGGACGGCAGTGGTGGCGGTTGGGTGCAACGTATTCGTGGCATCGGCTCACGCCGACTCCCGACCCCGAGGCGGCGGTCGAGCTGAAGGCGCACATGGCCAAGGCCTTTGACGAAGAGGGGCGCACAGCCTTGCGCGGCGCACGATTGGAAGCGCATCAGGCGGGCCTTCGTCCCGCGTCGCCGGACCGTCGGCCGACCGTGGGTCCGTGGCCAGGTCAGGCTCGTGGGGTGTTGATGCTCAACGGGTTGGGGACGCGCGGCGTGCTGGTCGGCCCTGCGGCGGCCAAGTGCTTGGTGGCGTGGTGGTTGGACGGCGAAGAATTGCCGGACGAAATGCGCGCCACGCGCTTCAAATCCGTGCGCGCCCACGTGCCGGGTTTCCAAGAATGACGTGTTGCTAACCTGACTGTTGTCGCCTCACGCGCGCGGGACGGTGAGGTACTTTGGGAACATGTTGCACGACACCATCGCGAACGCTCTGAACGAGCAGATTGAGCTCGAAGGCCAGAGCTCACACGTTTACCTCACCATGGCGGTTTGGGCCGAAACCCAAGGGTTTGACGGCGTGGCGGAATTCCTCTACCTCCACTCGGAAGAGGAGCGCCAGCACATGCTCAAGCTCATGCGGTTTGTCAACGAACGCGGGGGTGTGGCCAAAGTGCCGACCGTCGCCGCCGGCCCCACCGAATACACGGGGCTCAGAGAGGTTTTCGAGAGCATCCTCGAACACGAGACCCGCGTGACCGAGTGCATCAACAACGTGGTCGACCTGTGTTTGCAGGCCAAGGATTACACGACCCACAACTTCATGCAGTGGTACGTGAGTGAGCAGATCGAGGAGGAAGGGCTCGCGCGAAAAATCTTGGACAAGCTCGCGCTCGCCGGCGACGACCACGGGGCGCTGTACCTGTTCGATCGCGACATCGTGAATTTCAAACAACCCGCCCCCGGCGCCACGCCTGCATGACGTCCACGGGGACATACCTGACGACGAAACGCCGCTTCGCCTTCGCTCCGACGCGTCCGTTCGCGGCCCGTCGATGGGGGCTTTGGCTGGCGTTGCCGGTGCTGGCGACGCTCGTTTGGGCGGTCCAGGGCGGCGTGCAGGACCCCAAACTCGACACCACCGACACCCAACTGCTGCTCAAGGGACAATACCTCTTCCAGTTTGCGAAAGGCAACGATTGGCCGGAGACCTCGAAGTCCGGGCCGTTTGTGTTGGCGGTGCACGGGAAACCTGAACTGGTGGAAGAATTGGCCGCGAAGTACGCCTCACACCCCATCGGATCGCAGCCGCTGCGCGTGGTCGCCGTGGAGGACCTGTCGGCCGTGGGGGAACCCCACGTGTTGTACTCGGAAGCTTCAGGCTCCGACCTCGCGGTCCTCTTGGGGGCTGTGAAGGATGCACCAACGCTGGTGGTCACGTTTGGTCAAGAGGCGTTGGTGGCGGGCGCCACCGTCAACCTCTTTGGGAGCGACCGTCAACTTCGTTACGAAATCAACGCTCGGGATGCTGAAAAGCGCGGCATCCTGATCGGAAACCGAATCGCGTCATGGGCCGTGCAGCGTTGATGGTGTTGGCATGTGTCCTGGCCTTCGGCATGGAGGTCAAGGGCCAAGGATCCGCGGGAACGGAAGACGTTCAGGTCGCGGTCGAACGCGCCATCGCGCTCGGAAAATCGGGGCAGTACAGCGACGGTCTGTCGGTGCTCGCGCCGTACCTCTCCACACCCACGCCGACTGCGGCCAAGGCGTGCTACGTCGCGGGCTTCTTGCACAAGGAACGCTACAAGCAAAACGATTCAAGCTCGGACCGCACCGAGGCGGTGGCGTGGCTCGGCACGTCGTTGGATTTGGACGACCGCGCAGGTGGTCGTGCGCCGTGGCGCGAGTCGGCCCGCCAGGCCATGAGCTACCTCGGGGGAACGTACTTCGACGACGCCGTGCTGGCGGTTCGGGCGTTTGAACCCGGGGATGAAACAAGCATTTTGGAGTTGTTCGACGCCCACGTCGCCGTGGCCCAGCGCCTGAATCCCGGGCTGGAGGCGACTCAGGAGCGCACGGAATTTCACAAGAACATCGCCCGCGCCTACCACCAGTGGTTCAGCACCACGGGCGACAACGCGCACTTTGAGGGCGTGGTCACCCACTACGAGCGCGCATTGGCGCTGTCCCCTCAGGACATCACCGCGACGTACAACCTCGCCGTCAGCATCTACAACCGGGGCGTCGCGTTGCTCAAGTCCTTTGGCGTGGAGACGTCGTTTGGGGAGATGATCGCGATGCAAGAGCAAAGCGCCGCATTTTTCGATCAAGCCTTGCCCTGGTTCGAGCGCGCCAATGAGCTCCAGCCTAACCGGCCGGAGACCTTGCGCGGCCTGATGATTGTGCACCACGCCCTGCAAGACAACGCTGCTTCCGAAGCGTTCCGTGTCCAACTCGAAAACGCCTTGAAGCCATGAAGCGGTTGAGGTGGAACATCGCGTGGCGGATGGGCCTCGGGTTTGGGGTGTTCATCCTCGCCGTGGCCGTGCTGTTCGTGTTCACGCGCATCACGCTGTCCGAGAGCCGGGCCTTGGGGGAGGAAATTGACGAGTCTCTGGTGCCGAGTTTGGGCGCCCTCGATCAAATGGACCAAACCCTTAGCGAGTCCCGTGTCTACATCAACCACTGGCTGACCCGACAGAGCCGGGCGGACGACGAAGAAAAGCTCGCCCTCCGCCGCCTCGTCGAGGTCGAATTCCCCCAACATTTCACGGAACTGACGGCACTCGACCGCGCGTGGTCTCCCGGAGCTCAAGCCCACCTCGACACCTTGCGGAAAGAGACGGACGCCCTGAGTTTGCTCTACGGGGAAATCATGCGTTTGCTCCCCGATTTCCGCAGTTACGACAACCCCATAGCGTTCATGGAGGCGGAGGCGTACGCGATGGAAGGGGCGGAACTTGAGACCTACACGCAGCGCGTGAAATCGCGCATCGCGGCGTTGACAGACTTGCAAAACGCGGCCCTACGAGAACGGACAGCGCGGATGGACGAGCTTGGTGCGCAGCTGACGATGTACGCCGGGCGCGTGGCGTGGGTGGTCGTGATCCTCGGCATCGCCCTGGGCATCATCGTGACGCGGAGCATCGTGACGCCGGTCAAGGAACTCAAACGCGCCCTCCTGCACATGGGACGGGGCGTGCTCCCAGAGCAGGAAGTTCGCGTCACCTCCGACGAAATCGGCGACATGGCCGTGGCCGTCAACCGGCTCGCGCAAGGCCTTTCCCGCACCCAAAAATTCTCGCAAGAAGTGGGTGGAGGCGACTTCGACACTCCCTACGAACCCTTGAGCGACGACGACACCCTGGGCAAAGCCTTGCTGCAGATGCGCACGTCGCTGGCGGAAAACGAGCGCGAACTCGAAGGCAAGGTCACAGAGCGAACAGAGGAACTCGCGCGCCAAAAGGCCCGAGCCGAAGAGATCCTCGGCGACCTTCAAGACAGCATCTCGTACGCCCTTCGGATCCAGCAAGCCATTTTGCCTTCGGAGCAAGAGCGGCGTGAGGTGATCCACGACTCGGCGGTGTTCTACAAGCCGCGGGACGTGGTTTCCGGTGACTTCTTTTGGTTCAAGTCAGTGGGGAGCCGCCGCATGTTTGCGGCCATCGACTGCACGGGCCACGGGGTGCCTGGCGCCTTCATGAGCCTGGTGGGCCACAACGCCCTCGACCGCGTGACGAAGGTGTTCACGGAACCGCACAAGGTCCTCGACCAGCTGAACACGCAGGTGCTCACGCTGCTGCGCAAGGAAGTCCGGTCCATGGCGAACATTCCGGCAGAATTGTTGCGCGACTTGGCCCTGCCTTCCGAGACCACGGAGGACGGCAGTTACATCGGGGGGCAGGACGGCATGGATTTGGCCATGGTGGCGATCAATTGGGAGAAGATGCAGGTGGAATTCGCTGGGGCCAACAACCCGCTCTACCTGGTGCGCGACGGGGAACTCGAGGAATTCAAGGCCGACAAATTCGCCATCTGCTCGTTCGAGCCGGGCGCCAAAAACTACTCTGTCCAAACCGTCGACGTCCAATCTGGCGACACCTTGTTCCTCGCCACAGACGGGTTTGTGGACCAGTTCGGCGGCCCGCAGGGCAAGAAATTCATGCGCCGTCGGTTCCGGGAATTGCTCATTGAAACGGCCGCATTGCCGTTGGAACAGCACGAAGGACACTTGAGCGCGCGCTTCGAGGCGTGGAGAGGGGAGGAAGAGCAGGTCGACGACGTGCTCGTGGTGAGCGTGAGGGTGCCATGAGTGTGACCGACGCTGCACGGGAAGCGACGCGCCGCGGGTGGGCGTGGATGAAGTCGGACAAGGGGCTGATGCTTTGGGCGGTGCTGGTGGGCATTGCTTCGGGGTTGCTCGCGGTTGTGATGAAGCAAAGCGTCGGCGGGTTGCGCAGCGTCATGTTTGCCATTCAAGGATGGATAGGGGGCTCGTGGTTCCTCGCTTTGGGCCCCATTCTGGGGCTTGCGGCGACGGCTTACGTGGTCCAAACCGTCCTCAAGGGCGACCACCCCGGCCCCGGCATTCCCGCCACGTTGCACGCCATTTCGACGCGGCGCGGGCGGATGAAACGGACGTGGATGTTCGCGCCTGTGCTCACGAGCGTGCTCTCGGTGGGGTTTGGGGGTTCCGGGGGACTGGAGGCCCCCGCGGTGCAGGCTGGTGCAGCCATGGGATCGGAGGTCGCGTCCCAAACTCGCCGCCACTTCCGCCGTCGCCTGCTCCTGATTGGCTGCGCAGCGGCCGGATCCCTCGCGGCCATGTTCAAGGCCCCGGTGGCGGCGATCGTGTTCGCCGTCGAGGTCATCATGATCGACCTCACGGCGTCGTCCCTCGTGCCCATTCTTCTCGCGTCCTTGGCCTCGTTGCTTACGGCCTTCGTGTTCTTCGAAGGAGAAGACATCCTGACCGTTCCTACGCTGGCCGCGTTCCAAGCTTCGCGCTTGCCCTGGTACATCCTCATTGGCCTCGCCACGGGCGTGGGATCCGTGGTGTTTTCCAAGCTGTACATGCTGAGCCAGCACGCCATCAGCCGATTCAAAAACCCCCGAACACGCATGGGCTTGGCCGGTGCGCTCATCGGTGCGGCGGTCGCCTTGTTGCCCCCGCTCTACGGGGAAGGCTACGAGGTCATCAACCAGCTCTTCCTCGGGTATTCGGACGTGCTGATCGAGGACGTGTGGATGCTCGAAGGGTCGCTCGCCTTGCCGAGTTTGCTGGGTTGGATTTTGCTCGCGAGTTGCCTGAAGCCCATGCTGACGGGGTTCACGGTGGGCGCTGGGGGTGTGGCCGGCGTGTTTGCGCCGGCGCTGTTCTCGGGGGCCCTGTTTGGGTTCGCGTTCGCGTTGGGACTGAACGGCTTCATCGGGCCGACGACGATGCCGTTTGGAAACTCGGTGCTGGCGGGCCTTTGTGGCATGATGGCGGGCGTGCTTCACGCGCCGCTCACGGCCATCTTCTTGGCGACAGAGTTGAGTGGCGGCTACGGCCTGTTCGTCCCGCTCATGCTCACTTCAGCCATCTCCTTCTCGACGTCTCGGGCCTTGATGCGCCACAGCATCTACACCCGCGAATTGGCCGAGCGCGGCGAGCTGCTCACCCACGACAAAGACCAAACCGTCCTCACCCTCATGAACCTCAAGGAGGAACTCGAACAAGACTTCCTCCCGGTCCAAGCGCACTGGAACTTGGGTCAGCTCGTGGAGGTGGTGGCCCAGAGCCAGCGAAACTTGCATCCGGTGGTCGATGGCGAGGGCCACCTCATGGGCATCGTCGACTTGCAGGACATCCGTCAGGTCATGTTTGACCAAGACCAGTACCTGTCGTTGCGCGTGATCGACCTGATGACCTTGCCTTTGGCCGAAGTGCAGTGGGACGACAAAATGGACGACGTGATGGCCAAATTTGAGAACTGCGGAGCCTGGAATTTGCCCGTGGTGGAAGACGGCCGGTACGTGGGGTTTGTGTCGCGGTCACGCCTGTTCACGGCCTACCGCAAGTGGCTCAAAGCCACGAGCCTCGACTGAGGTTGGGACCACGCTGTGGCGAGGGGTCAGGGGGTGTACTCGATCGCTCCGTCCAAGATGTAGTTCATCTGGTAGACGTCGTCGGCGTTCAAACGGAGCTTGCCTCGGAAGGTAAGCCGCTCGTCGGTTTGGTACGCGCGCTCGCTCTTTCCGGGAAAGCGCAAGTCGATGACCGATTCAGGCCCGGCGCCCCCGCAGAAAAAGCAGTTCGCGAACGGGTAGCGGCTGAGCACGTAGAAGTCCTCGTCCACGTCGACGGGGATCATGTAGCCCGTGATGTAGAATTCCTTGCCCTCGGCGGCAATCACTTGGGGCCCAAACTTGGGCATCCAGTAATACGCATCGAGCTCTTCGAGGTACACGTCCTTGAATTCGACGTCGCTCAGGACCTGCCACGTCAACTCGGCGAGCTCGGCGTCGCTGGCTGTGGCGTTTGCGATGTGGGTGACGTCCACGACGACCTCGTCCGCCTTGTCCACCTCGGTGGCTGCATCGGCTGGCGTTTCAGGAGCCGTGATGGGTTGGGGGTCGAGGCTGGCGAGCTTAGCCTCCCCGACGTGGCGAAGCTGGTCCTGCGTGGCCTGGGCCTCCTCCGACGGGTGGCACATGCTGCTCCAATCCATCATCGACACCGCCACAAGCGCGGCGGCAGAGAAGGCAACGGTGAGGAACGTGGTCGTTTTCATGTCGTGCGAAGGTACGGGTCGAGCCAAGTTACGCCTCACTCAAGGCTCGGCTGATGTCCAAACGCAGGCTTCCGCGCGCCGGAATGGCCGAAGCGAGCAAGCCCACGGCCACGGCGGCTCCGGCGAGCAGCCACTCGCTGCTCAGAACGCTCATGGCGGACAGGTCGTAGTGGAATTGACTCTCCACCACCTGCCCCAACACGGCGAGGCCTACTCGGCTCAGGAGCAGCCCGAGCAACGTGCCCGCCACGCTGAGCAGCCCTCCTTCGAGCAAGAGCAAGCGGTACAGGGTCGAGGGCGTGCCGCCCATCGTCCGCATCAGCGCGAGCTCGTGACGACGGGCGCGGATGTTGTCCAGCACCGAGATGAAGATGCTCGCGAAACTCAAGGCCATGATCAGCATGGCGATGGCTCGCAAGGCGGACGTCCCCAACCCAAACTGCTGCGTCATCCGGTTCACCTCAATGGCGGGGAGCGCCACCTGCATGTTCGTTTCACGCAGCACGTTGGGGATGGTCAAGACGGCGAGCGGGTTGCGCTTCTTGAGCAGCATGGCGGTGATTTCCCGCGTCGCAGGGTCGATCACTTCCCCCTCGTGCGCATGGACGTTCCAGATGCTCTCCATGGGGGTCAAGATGAGCTGGTCCACCACGCTGCCGCTCGGTTCGAGGATGCCCACGACCGTGAAGGTCTTGTCGGTGTGGATGTCGGTTTGGTCGGTCAGGCCGTGCGCGCTGAAAAACGTGTCCCCCAGCCCCATGCCTAAATTCTCGGCCACCCGCGCGCCCAGCGTCACCTCGTACGGCGCATCCCAGAGCTTGCCCTCGCTCAGGGTGACCCCGTAGTGCTCGGCGTAGCTGTGTTCGGTTCCCACAATGCGGTAGCCTTCGTGGTTGTCGCCGTACGCCAGCGGAATGCCCGAGGCGATGTACGGGTGCTTGACCACCTTCTCGGCCTCGCTTTGCAGGATGTTGCCCGTCGGTGCGTCGATGTGGTACACGTTGGCCAGGATGAGTTGCAACGGACTTCCCTTCGCCCCGAGCACCAAATCAATGTCCTTGATGTTCCGCTCAAAGGCGTCGTTCACCTGCTTCTCCGTGAGGAGCATGAGGCTCACCATGCCCACCCCAAACGCCAACAGCGCCAAGCTCAAAGCCGTTTGCAGGGGCTTAGCCCTCAGGTTTCGCCACGCTTGGTAGAAGAGTCCGAGCTTCATCCTTGGGCGCGTTCGAGGGTGACACAATTCGAGTAGCGGTCTTTCAATCGCTGGTCGTGCGTGACCACCACCAAGGTGGCGTCGGCCGCTTCGCGGTCGAGGATGTCCATCACGGCCTCGGCGTTGTGGTCGTCCAGCGCCGACGTGGGTTCGTCAGCAAAGACCACCTTGGGTTGGTGCAGAAGCGCACGCGCAATGGAGGCGCGTTGCTGTTCGCCTACGCTGAGTTCGTGAGGACGAGCGTCGGCGCGGTGCGTGATGCCGAGACGGTCCAACATCGATCCCATCCGTTCCAGCACCTCACCAGGCACGGTGCCTTGCGTGAGCTGGTGGGGAAGGGCGAGGTTTTCTGCGACGGTTAGGCTTTGCACGAAGTGGGCACGCTGAAACACGATGCCCAGTTCAGAACCGCGCCAGACGTCGAGTTCGCGGTCGGAGGCGGCACG
>Ga0181577_10003218_pt1 | contig 12685 bp, 20 predicted proteins | sample 101ome_21_FD_132468 | JGI IMG/M metagenome (GOLD analysis project Ga0181577, IMG submission 132468) | Coastal salt marsh microbial communities from the Groves Creek Marsh, Skidaway Island, Georgia - 101413BT metaG (megahit assembly) | ecosystem: Environmental > Aquatic > Marine > Intertidal...
GGCGTTTAGCGTGTTCTATATCTCTACTCATGTTGCTCCTATTGCTACGGCCCTGTTCTGTTCTCGTTCAAGGGCCAGTTCTGCGGATTTAAGTTGTGCATCTACAGCGGCTTCCTGTGCGTCTTGTTGGACTTTCATCATCTTAACTTGTAGGTCGCCCTGTTTAATTTCCAACTCCTTCATTTTAATCTGTTGCTCCATCATCGCGGCCTGCTGTTCTGGAGAAGGTTGTTCAGGCTGTGGCGGAGGCGGAGGGGTCAGGAAGTCTCCAACATTCTGATACCCCATAGCCTTGACCAATGCGGCTCCCAGATTGTACATATTCTGCGGAGTTACGATTGGTAGTCCACCTTGCATGGCTTGTGCGGCAAACTGGATCATCTGCGACAGGTGAGCCATCTGCTGATCTTTTGATCCATTACCAAGGGCTACAGATACAGTGCAGTCCATTTTGTCTGACCAACTATCAGGGCGTACAGGAACCCACTCATTACGCAACATGACTACTCGTTCCTTGTCTTGGTACTTAAGCAGGAGTTCATATATACACCACATCAAATCTTTAACGCCAGTTTCGGCAAACTGCCTTGCAATCATCTCAACTCTTGACTGAGCATTAGTCATAACAGCATTAACGGCTGTGGCTGTAGTATGAGAGGTTAAGGCATCTGCATTAATACCTTGGGTATTTTTGTTTACACCTGATCTTGCTTCCCTTACCTCGTCAAGATATCCAAGCATCTGGAATGAGTAAGGCTCAAGGGGAGGGGTAGCCAAGGGCATGACGGCGTTGGGAGATTTAACTCGTACCACGCCCCCCGGCCTCTGGGTTAGGAGGTCATCCAGATTCGCTTGACCTTCAAGGACTGCATATCTACCAAAGTTTTGGTTGTAAGCGTTGTCCATCAGGTTACGCATCAGCGTACTCTTGATTAACTGTAAGTCCATCACAAGGTCTGCAACAGACAGACCAAAAAACTTATGCGGGATTTTTAAAGGGGTAATTGATACAAACGGAATACTGTCAATTTCTTCATTGGCAAACACATAATCACCGACAGTGCAAACCTTCCTAAGTTCTGCAATGCCGTCATCATCAAAGTCTGTTCTAAGATATGATTCGTGTAGCCAGTATTCTCTAAGGGCTTCTTCCTCGTTTCCGCCCCAACCCTCTGCCATATCCTCTGATTGGTCAAACTCATAACGTGCTAGACGCTCTGCGTTATAAGATTGCTCATTATATCCCCCACCCAAATCCTCAATGTCAAAGTCATCGTCGGGGTACATCATGCGAAGTTCCGATAAAGTCTTTTTTACTCTATGGCATACAAACCTAGCATCTTTAATTGACTTTGCTTCTCTGGAAATTAAAAATTCATCAGGCGGTACATTTTCTATACGCACTCTGCCATTATAACTATTTCGCTTGATAACAACATCATGCAGTATTCCCTGAATATCGTTGTATTCAGTATGCTCAAGGACTTCTACTTCATCACTGTCAATTAAATATTGAAACTCAAGATCGCCAAGACCTTGATACTGCTCTCTTTTTGACTCTTCGTATTCATCCCACCATACTTTTACAATACCGTTCTTTTGTAGGAGTGCATCGTGAAACCACGAATAAAGGATTTCCCAACCGGGATTATCTTTTGTAAAAACGTAATTAACGTAATCAGTGGCTTGCTCTGCGGCGGCAACATCTTCAGGGCCATGAGGGGTGAACTTAACCATTTCGTCGCCAGAGGCAAACACGCGCATAAGAGATGGTTTAATCCACTCAATAGTATCCTGAACAGTAGAATCAACGTATTGACTGCGGCCTTCAACCTCATTGCCAAACGGTAAGGCGTAGTAGTATTCCTGCGCCTTTTCTCTTTGTTCCGATATTTCACCATCATATCCAAGAGAATCTGTAATCTCTCCTTGGATTCTTGATATCAGTTCTCGTTCTTTATCAGACAATTCCGTAATTCCTATAGGTTATATCAGCAGTCCATGTGGGATCAGACCCCGCAATAGCATGACGCTGTGATTGAAATGCGTACCGTGTTGCGCTCATAATGTCATCACGGATAGCAACAACTTTGTTATTTTTCCTGTGGTACATCCTAAACTCTTCAAACCAGTCTGGAAGTGTGTTAAATACTTTAAATCTTCCATCTTCCATAGCCTGTAACATAGCCATCAAGCCCTCTTCTATAGAGTTTGAGCCTTTGGTTTGCCCAAGACCAGGAGGATTTGTAAAGTGATCCAGTGTAAAATTGCACCCTAAACTTCTATATTGCTCGGCAAGACCCGGATTCCCCATGCTGTCCCTGCGGTTTCCGTCATGTGGGTAGACAATAGGGATAAAGTGCGGCCTCTGTTTAATAACTTCAGCGTGAACAGCCGGACTCGCCTTCGATGCTCTATAACAGTCGTAAACGTAAAACATATCCTCTTCTGTGTCTATAGCACACCAGACAACAGCAGTAGGGTGATCCCAACCAAAGTCAATAGCCGCAATTCTAGGCCAGTGATCCTCAATATTAATAGGATCAATCATTAAACTCTCTTCATCAATAGGGAATATCAAACCAGAACCAATGGTAGGTCGCCCATATCTACGCATATCTCTTTCATGTGGAGCGTATGCGCTGAGAATCTGTTGCATGACAGACTCGTTTAGGTGGCCTTTTTCCCCATTCATGGACTTGATGCTTTCGCTTGCATCATCCCATGTGGCATTTGTAAGGGATTGTCCTTTCTGAATTCGGTTCATAAAACTGGCAACCGTTTCAGTCATACCCTGCTCAGGGGTAAAGGTCATATACACCATTCCACGCCTATCTAGGGTACGTGTAACAGCCTGAGAATACAATTCTCTGGAGGGTTCTTCGTCCAACCATACCACATCCACTGATCTACCCTGCCACTTATCTACACCCATCTCGTAGGCTTTGAAGTGTAAAGAGGAGTTCTCCCCGGAAATGTGTTTGATTAATGCAACACTTTTGGCGTTTGGTACGCCGGGTTTACGTTCCGTCTTTATTATTAGATGTTTTGGAATCGAACCGGAGCCAAAGGCTTCTGGATCATCGGGGGAACCCAATAGTTCTGCTTGTACAATATCTCTGGTGGTTTCGTTTGATACACCGCCTGCCCATGCTGTGATAGGGTTTTTAAATACTCTACCCTTCCACCATTTAGGATATATCCCAGTAAGATGGTAGGACATCTCAGCCGCCCCACAGTAGGATTTACCAATACGGTTAGCGGCCATCAGGAGGCGTTGACTGTTTTCGGCCCCTGTGGAGTGGAATTCCTGCTGATATGGGTATGGATCGTACTGCTTTATTTTATTAAATCTTTCCCTTTGCTTCTGAGCCTCAAGAAGTAAAAGGAGTTCAGTGTTTTGTGAGGACATCTATACGCCTCTGTATTTCCTCATCTGACATAGATTCAATGTTGGTGACTTCTGTTTTCTCTACTGGTTTTAGTCCTGCGCGGTCTAATACGTCTTTAGCCGCCGCTAATCGGACTGACTCACTCTCCCCCTGATCTATGAGAGCCTGAATGGCAGACAGGGAAGCAGGCACCATATCCTGTACCATTTTCTTGACACGCTCTTGTATCTGGTCATTGAACTGTTTTTTTAGCCTGTGACCCGATTGCACTGCCCCTTTTTCAGAGTATCCTGCGTATATTGCACTTTGGGTAGCATTACCAGTGCGGCAGTAGTGTTCGATGAATTTATCCTGCTTTTCTGTATTCATTGGATACCCGGCATCCTATTCTTATAATAAGCCCAAGGGAATTGTGGGTTTCTCATATACTCCCTATCCCTAATATTCTGAGCCGCCCTCATCATTCTTTGGTAAGTATTGAGCATAGGCTCTCTTTTATACAAATCCCTAAAAAATAATTCAGCCACCTCATTGTTTTTAAAGTCTTGAGTATTTCTATCATACTCTTGACTTGCTTCATACCTGTCAGCCAAGAAGTGTCCCAGAGAAGGGAATCTGGCTAGACCGGCTTGGTCTACCAAGAAGGCGTGATCTAGGGCATTTTTCTTTGAAAGGTTTATAGCCCTGACTTCTGAGACAGGATTACCCTCTTCATCCACATTACCGTAGTATTTAGGGCGTTCAAACGTAGTATGTGCCGCTCTAGTTAGAGGGCGTTTATACATTCGTGTTAGTAATTCTAAAGGATTCATATTAGTGTTTTCTTATATTGCTTAGAATCCCCCGATGGTGAGTTGGGGGAATATATATATATAATACAAAAACAAAAAGGGGTGCCTACCCCCCGAAAGGGCGGTGCCTTCGCCACTGAGGGGCTTCGTTGAAGCCTGACGAGTGCCGTGTGTGTGCGTGGGAGGGATATCATTTTCTCCGCACTTACTTACATGATTGCCATGATACCGCTCTTACTGTGTAGTGAGGCTACGTCTAATTCTCTCTCTCTTGTATATCTCTCTTAGTGGTGAAGGGGAGACAAGGTATTACTTGTGATTCCTTCGCATCCGCGGTGAGCCAGAATCCGCATCGGGCCAATGGCGACTCAAAGCCTAGTACTCCTGTTAGCGATACAATAGAGTTGTCCATATCACGTTCTTGCCCCTTTTTCACTTCCATCCGTGGGCGAGAAGCAAAAAAGGAACCAGACCATGATATACAACTCTACATTGTATCGCGAACGAGAAGCCCTTAAGTCTATTGAGTTCTCTCTTTATGGCCCTCCTGCTCCTCTTTGTCTCCCCTCTCCTGCGAAGGAATCCCCTCTTGTTTGGTTGGGACTGAATGAGAGAGAGACAATTAGACTCAAGAATCGCTTGTACTGCGAGCGGTATTATCGTCAACATCCTGTTAAGGAGTTTTAAAAATGCAAAATACTTACAAACATCCTGCTAATAGTGGTTCCGTCTTTCTGAAAGATGGCATTAACGGCACTCGTCCTTGCGGTAAAGGTCATTACCGCCAAGGTTTGTCTGAGGAACTTCGCGAGTTGACACTTTGGCCTTCCAAAGAGTTACGTCCTCACTGGGACGCTGTTATCGCGATGCTTCGTGAGCGTGGCGTTTCTGATGGTCAGATGCGCTTTCAGGTTACTACTTCTGATGTGTACTTTGGCGATAACAGTCCAGAGTCAAGCGTCAAACGTAGAATTCAGCATTACAATCAAATGGAGACTCACTCAAGTGAGGACGATGAGCGTTACGCTCGGGATGTTCGTTATATCGAAGTAGCCGATCCTCAGTGGCTTGTCGACAATGTTGAAGGCTATAAGGTGATGCCTCATGTAGTCAACGGTTAATTCCTCAATAGCCCTTGAGGGGATTTGTCCTCTCAAGGGTTTTTTTATGCTTTGCCTGTGATCAGAGCCACTGCCCCCCTTTTTGCTTTTGCATTGGGCCACGACAAGTAAAAACTAGGTGCGAATGTAAACATTTTCAGAAATAATTATATAATATAACTTGTTGATTTTAAAAGTTATTTTATATAATTAAATGATGTGATAATGTAAACAAGTAAGTAAGGAGAAAAGTAATGACTTGGACAGTTGACGGAAGAACTTATACGTTCTATAATCCTGAAGGACAAGCAATAGTATGGACGAGTAACTTCGATGATGCTATGATGCTTATTCGTGAATTCAATATGGAGAAACGTGATGCCTCTGTGTATACATTGTAATCAGTATGTTGAGGATAATCCTGAAGCAGGTATGACCAAGGACTTCAGGTATTATCACCCGGATTGTGGCAAAGAATCTGCAATGGATAAGTGGGATGATCTATACTATAATGGAGATGAATCCTTCACTGACATAGGAGAAACGTGATGCTTAGAACAGAGATGATTGATAACTTGCTTGACTCTTATACTAAGAGAGAGTTGAAGGCTTTGGCTGATAGATTAGGTATTGTATATTTGCCATATGATACTGTCCATAATATACTGTTTGATCCGGGTGGATGGCATGAAGAGTTCAATAAGTTAGCAGAAATGGAGCAGTAAAATGATGACGCTTCAAATGGATAGGGATACTATCGAAGAAGTATACATTGAGTTACGCGATGGTAAAAGCGTTGAAGAAATTGCTAAGATGTTTAACACTAGCAAAGCAACTATTCAAAACCTGAACACAGGAAAATACTATCGCGATCCTGATATGTCTTATCCTATCAGAAATAAAAAGGCAAAGGCTAGTCGAGAAAAGAAATGTCGCGAACCGGGAGAAAATAGTCTCTTCTGGGACAGTTATATACCAGAGCCAGTAGTAATATTATCTGACATCAACAAGTAAGGAGAACATTATGTCCGAAGATGCAGACGAAATTGTTAAATATATCTTGGATAACTTTGAGTTAGCCGAGGTTGATATGATTCAAGAGCAGTTGTTAAACCACCTTAACTGGTATATTGAAACAGTTAATCGACAATGGGAGCATTAATATGTATGATCCGTACTCACCTGAATCATGGGACATTGAAGGATATGGTACTGTATATGTAGATGATTCCTTCTTTGATGATGATGAAAATGTTTTGTCTTGGTACTACCTGAATGAGATTACACTGGAGCCTGTAACTGGTGATCCAATGGAGACTAAGTTAGAACCTGTATTCTGGCTGAATGATCCCGATCTTAATAATACACTTGAGTTGTGTGAATCTGAGTTTAAGGCTTACTTCCACCTACACTAGGAAATAGCGATGACTAAAAAAGAAAGGTGGTGGAAGTGGCACAAAGATAATCCACAAGTCTATGAACTTTTTGAACGGTTTACTTTTGAGGCTATTGATAGCGGAAGAGAACACTTTTCTCATTGGTTGATTATGAATCGTATCAGATGGGAAACTGCTATCAAGACAACTGGCCCTGTATTTAAGATTAGTAATGACTATATAGCGTATTATGCTAGGCTATTTATGTCATTACATCCTGAATACAAAGGGTTTTTTAGAATCAAAAAGATGAAAGAGGAATCAAATGAAAGCGCTGGATAAAGTATACGATGCTGTTGTTCCTTCTCTTATCAGTAGATTACAGGAGTACGATCACTGTATTAAACAGGGATTGGATGCTCCGTTCTCTCCGTGGGTAAAGAGGTGGAAGAATGACGGTACTCACTGTGCGTTGGAGCCTATCTCTGCTCGTAATGGAGTAAGTAAGCGCCCATATAGCGGTATTAACTGGGTTATATTGGGTCTATTATCTGAGTATAAATCTGTTGACTGGTTTACTTTGAATCAGTTAAAGAAACTAACAGGTAATGACCGGCCTATTCCTGAAAGTGCTTGGGATACTAGCGAACAGATAATGTTCTTTAAGATGAACAAGTTTACTGACAAGCAGACAGGTGATGAGATTAACTTCCCTTTGGCTAAGACTTATAGAGTCTGGAACCGTGAAGAGATACCGGGATTACCTGATCCTGTACCTGATGTTAAGCCTGAAGAGTTTGAGGTTAGGTCTGAGATTGATTCTTATATTAAGAAGATTAATCTAAAGGGTGGCATACATTACGGTGGTGATCGTGCGTTCTACCGTCCATCAGATGATGGTATTGCCTGTCCTCAAGAGTCTGCATTTGAATCTTGGGAAGAGTTTGAGGCTACCAAAGCACATGAAACTGTCCATGCTACTGGTGCTAAACACAGGTTAGACAGGACTAAAGGCAAGAGGTTTGGCGATGAAGCGTATGCCTATGAAGAACTGGTTGCTGAGTTAGGAGCGGCTATGATCTGCTCCCATGTGGGAATTCCGCTTGAAAGACTACAACATACACAGTATATTCACGGTTGGTTGAAGCGATTAAAGAGTGATAAGAAGTTCTTATTTAATGCCGCCGCTGATGCAGGAAGAGCGTTTAACTATCTGATAGATGAACACGCTTCCCCTCAGAACGAGAGTAAAGAGTCTTTGGCCTGTGCCGCTTAGGTTTATTCTTATTATTTTTAGAGACAAGGTTCCGCTGTCTTTTGATACGAGCCTTGTCCTTTTCTTCTGGAATACTCATAAGTAATATTTATTACTACTATAAATGGTACTGATATACTTACACACACGTTAATACTTCTCATAGTTAATACAGTTTACCACTTTTTTGACATAATTAGGTAGTTCTGTCAATCGGATTATCTTTATGGTATAATAGTGGTAGACTGTATATACTATAGAGAGGTCTTTTATGAAAGCATATGAAATTGTAACAAGAAGAGCGGAAGATTACGCTAATAGAAACCAACTGAATGATGTTGATTTCCAACCAACGCACAAGGATGGGGCGTTAAACCTTATACTTGATTGCATATCTTGGCTTGACCGTATGCCGGGAACCAAGGAAAAGAAAGCGCCATACACCAAGAGGATGTGGGAAGCGTATCTCAAGGCTCAGACTAATGAGAAGTCTGATGACACTGTGATAGTACCCCAAATGATAGGGGGTAATAGAGTAGAATATGTAGAAGATGTGACGTATGATGCATCTTCTCTGGCTGATAGCGGTATAGGTACTGGTGGTTTAGGTTACGCCAGTGTTAAAATGAAATACATGGGAACAGCAAACATGAAAGGAAAGAAAGACCCCTATTGGAATCCACCAAAACCAACTAAAGCAAGAACTCTTGATGGGAAAGAAAAGACTAGGGCTTATACTGAATACCTTGCTAAAAGAAAGGGATAATAATGCACCACTTATGTAGCAAATGCCAACGCCCTGCTACCCATGCAAAGCATAATCTGTGTGATAAGTGTTGGGTATTGAAGTACTCTACTCAGTATTACAATGGTAAATCCACTAAGTATACTGATATGTTTAAAGAATCAATCGGAGAAATGGGCAAACAAGAAGGTGAGTCTAGGGAAGATTGGTTCAAACGATGCGAAGATCATGTAAGGAGTAAAGGATTTGCGCCCACAGTCAGCAAAATCAAAGGGGAGATGGCTTCAGAAATGGGTAGTTCAGATGATACTGAACGTGTACAAGAGTCTGGAACCTGATGATGTTAAGTCAACAAGTATGGGTGCATCTGGTGAGGATGTGCAACTATCACCATACGCTAGAAAACTCTTTAATTATAGTGTAGAATGTAAGAACCAAGAGAGATTAAACTTTTGGGGCTGTTGGGATCAGACAGTCTCAAACGCAGGAGACTACGAGCCTGCCATGTTTGTAAAGAAAAATCGTAGAGAGGTGCTTGTTGCTATACGAGCAGAACATTTCTTTAAACTTATGGAGAAAACAAATGCCGAGAATGTACAGACCAACGACTGATATGGTAAACTTTGCTAACAGTATCCTTGGTGGATGGGGTGATGCAATGAACGAGGCCATGCGTCCAGAGGAGGGAGCAATCAGAGTAATGCAGGAAACCAAGACGGTTAAGGTTAAGTGTGTATACCCTGACCCTGATGATGGTGTATCATACTCATGGATTAAGGTAGAAGAACCTAAAGAAAATGAATCTTATGGAGGGTCTAAATGACCACTAAAAATGATATGTTGCGTGAGTTGTTCTTGGCTAACGGACTTGTCAAGGGTGAAGATACCCATGAATTAAAGTTCGGTGGCCGTGGACTTACCATCATTACTAGGAACGGTATCGAAAAGATACAGTACCATAATGATATTAGGGTGACATACCACGTTGAGAAAATGGAGCCTGACTTTGTTGTTATCAGGGCTGTTGCAACTAAGGGTGACGTTACTGTAGAAACCTTTGGCGAAGCATCTCCGAAGAATACAAAGCAGACTTATCCTGTAGCGATGGCAGAGAAACGTGCATTGTCTCGCGCTATTTTAAAGATTACAGGGTTCTATAAGTACGGCGTGTTTGGTGAAGATGAATCAGATGACTTCAAAAGCAAAGGTAAGGAGGCCGCATGAGCAAATCAGGAATAAGAACTAAGACGGTAGTAATGAGAGAATATGATGAGAAAGAATTGCAGAAAGCAACTGTTGAACTAGCGGAGCATGCCACTAAGTTTGCTCAAGAGTTTGCTGAATGTGATGGAGATATATTCTACTCTACATATAAAGAACTTCAGAATAAAACATGGGATTACGAAAGAGAAAAAGAAATCTCTAGTATGATTAAGGTTGGCCCAAAATGGGATTACGAAAACCATGTAGTAGGAGAGTATAGATACCGTGACATTTAAAACAGAACTAGGAACCAACATATTCCGACAGAAGTACGCCAGTAATCAATACGAGACATGGAGTGACAAGGCTCACTCTATTGTCAACAGTGTATGCGGGACATCAGATAACAAGATGAACCGCATCATGGAGTTGGATGATCTTGATGAGGCGTATAACATTATCAACAACCAAGAGTTCTTTCCCGGCGGTAGATACCTATGGTATGCAGGGAGGGATGCAAGGTTCTACAACAACTGTTACCTACTCAGGGCTGAAGAAGATACCAGAGAGGAATGGGCTGATCTGTGGAAACGAGCAGGCTCTTGCCTTATGACAGGAGGAGGAATCGGTATTGATGTAAGTAAGTTCCGCCCCTCTGGCAGACCACTAACTAGGACAGGAGGTGTATCCTCTGGCCCTCTGCCGTGGCTTGAGGCTGTCAACGCCATTGGTCGTGAGGTTATGCAAGGTGGTAGCCGGAGGTCAGCACTGTATGGCAGTATGAACTGGCAACATGAGGACATCTGGGACTTCATGACAATGAAGAACTGGCATGACATCCCCATACAGGGAGCGTTCAAGGAGGATGGTAGTCCGTTCACCGTGGCTGATGCCAAGGTGAATGACTTTAACTACAAGGCTCCGCTTGACCAGATGAACATCAGTATCAACTACGACGATGCTTGGCTACAGAACATGGATCATCCAGTCTTTGAGACTAATGTACGTCAGGCTATGATGACTGGTGAACCGGGGTTCTCATTTAACTTTGGAGAGAAGCAGAATGAAACGCTACGCAATGCTTGTACAGAGATTACGAGTGAAGATGATAGTGATGTATGTAATCTTGGTAGCATTAATATGGCAAACATTGACACGATTGAGAGGTTTCGGGAAGTCGTTAATGTCGCCAGTAAATTCCTTGTTTGCGGACTTCACCGCGCTCAGTTACCATACGAAAAAGTCTACGAAACAAGACGAAGAAACAGTAGACTAGGCTTGGGTCTTATGGGTATGCACGAATGGCTGTTGAAACGTGGATACAAATATGAAATGGTTGATGAACTTAAACAGTGGTTAAAGGTATACAAAGATGAATCAGAACGATCTGCTAACAAACACTGTGCGAGACTTTTTCTTGCCCCACCTAAAGGGTATAGAGCAATTGCTCCAACAGGGACAATTAGTATACTCGCCGGGACAACTTCTGGAGTGGAGCCGATTTATGCAGTCGCATACCGCAGACGTTACCTATCAGGTAGCAAACGATGGCTCAATCAGTATAACGTTGAAACTATCGCCGTTGAACTCCAAGAAAGATACGGACTAAGCAATGAACAGATGGATACTATTGAGTCCTCTATCACTCTTGCAAAGGAACCGGAGAAGAGGATCAAGTTCCAGTATGAACTACAGAAGTATGTAGATCATGCGATTAGTTCTACTGTAAACCTTCCTGCTTGGGGTTCAGAGGAGAACAATGAGGGGCTTGTTGATTCATTCAGTAGTATCATCAAGAAGTATGCTCATGGATTGAGGGGCTTGACGTTCTATCCTGATGGATCAAGGGGTGGTCAGCCGTTGACTCCTTGCTCATGGGAGGAAGCGATGTCCAAACGTGGTGTTGTCTATGAGGATAACACTGAGGAACAATGTCTAAGCGGGGTATGTGGAATATGAGTTATTGGGTAGCAAAAGATTTTATGTTATGCACTGATTTTTATGACGAAGAATCAGAGAAGCAAAGACTTATGGAAGCGTCTTGGGATTTAATAGATGATAAACGAGATGAAATTGCAGATAAAGAATGGTACTGGAAGAATAAACACCTCTCTAAATGTGAAGATTTACACGGTGATTGGGATACATTTCTTCCAAGAGAATTTGTAAGAGTTCCTGCTCCAATAGAAAAGCAACCTTACAGAAAGTATATAAACTGTGCTGAGTTTGTTATGAAAAGATTTGGCGGGTATGAATATCATGATTATTATTTAGAGGGAATAAATAACGCATCAAAACTTAAAGACCCAAGAACTCATGCCTTTTTGGCGCAGTTAAACATACCGAGCGGGCATTATGATTCAATATATGAGGATGCAGACGTAACAGAGTGCAGAGCAGAAGTGATATTAGATCGTAGATTATATAAACCAACTCTAATGTCATGGTTGAAGGTTACTAAAACAGATATTGAGTTTTATGAATACTTTAAATCTGGGATGAAAGGAAATCCGCCTAAGTATTGGAGCGATGAGTATCATGGCTATGATAATTATTGCCCATTTGAGCCGGGAGAATATCTTAGCGATGGTGTTTATGCTTCTGATTCTTGGTCAGATAATAGACATTATTTGTACAAGATATCAGAACCCGGTAAAATATATGATCCTAAAACTAGAAAAGAAATTGACGGATGGTAACAAATGCAACTAGCAAAAGATGTTCGTTGGAAATCAAAACAGTACACCGATTGGGTGGCAACACTTCCTTGTACTAACTGCGGTGCTGATGATGGCACCGTGGTTGCCCACCATCTCAAGCATA
>Ga0181577_10003226_pt1 | contig 12666 bp, 7 predicted proteins | sample 101ome_21_FD_132468 | JGI IMG/M metagenome (GOLD analysis project Ga0181577, IMG submission 132468) | Coastal salt marsh microbial communities from the Groves Creek Marsh, Skidaway Island, Georgia - 101413BT metaG (megahit assembly) | ecosystem: Environmental > Aquatic > Marine > Intertidal zone...
CATCACTTGCTTCAACCACGCTGACCTTCTTTACGTTGAGCTCATCGGCAATGAGGTCGGCATAATCAGCCAGTGACCCCACCTCGGAAACAGCTATGGTCAGCTCGCTCAGCGGCAGCCTAACGCGCAGCCGCGCGGCCTTTCGAAGTGACAGGGCAACTGATGCGGCCTCTCGGATCGCATCCATGTCTCGAACCAAATCCGCATCGGCAGGAAATTCCTTAGCCTCCGGCCATGACTGCAGATGCACCGATCGGCCGCCCGTCAAACCGCGCCACATCTCCTCGGTGGTTATCGGCAGCAGCGGGGCGCAGGTTCGGAGCACTGCCTCCAGCACGGTGTAAAGGGTGTCGAAAGCGTCTTTGTCCCCTTCCCAGAAGCGGTCGCGTGATCGACGGATGTACCAGTTGGTCAAAACCTCTGCAAAGTCTCTTACCTCCGCCGAGGCGAGATAGCTGTCGTAGTTATCGAGATGCCCTTGAACCGTGGTTATCATCTCGCGCGTCTTGGCGAGAATGTATCTGTCCAGCAGCTGCTCGGAGGCAAAGGATGGGCTCGCTTCGTAGTCGGCAGCGTTGGCATAGAGCGAGAAGAAGTAGTAGCTGTTCCAAAGTGGCAGCAGCGCCTGGCGAACACCCTCTCGAATTCCTTGCTCGGTAACGGCAAGGTTGCCACCGCGCAAAATCGAGGAGGACATTAGGAACCAACGCATGGCGTCTGAACCATCGCGCTCGAACACCTCGTTCACGTCTGGGTAATTACGCAGACTCTTGGACATCTTCTGGCCATCATTACCCAGCACAATGCCGTGGCTGATTGCGTTCTTGAAGGCTGGGCGATCGAATAATGCGGTGGCAAGCACGTGGAGCGTGTAGAACCAACCGCGGGTTTGACCCACATACTCGACGATGAAATCTCCGGGGAAATGGGTCTCGAACCAGTCTTGATTCTCAAACGGGTAGTGCACCTGCGCAAAAGGCATCGACCCCGATTCAAACCAGCAGTCCAGAACTTCGGGAACCCGTCGCATCATCGACTTGCCCGACGGGTCATCCGGGTTTGGCCTGACCAGCTCGTCAATTACCGGACGGTGGAAGTCGCTGGGTCGAACTCCAAAATCGGCCTCGAGTTCGTCGAGCGATCCGTAGACATCAATTCTTGGATAGTTCGGGTCGTCTGATTTCCAAACTGGAATCGGAGCGCCCCAAAAGCGGTTTCGAGAGATTGCCCAGTCTCTAACGTTTTCAAGCCACTTGCCAAAGCTGCCGTCCTTGGTGTGCGAAGGGACCCAGTTGATCTCTTGGTTCAGCTCCAACATGCGATCGCGCAGCTTGGTGGTCTCAACAAACCAAGAGGAAACCGCTTTGTAGATAAGCGGGTTCTTGCATCGATAGCAGTGCGGGTAGCTGTGTTCATAGGAGGCTTGACGGAACAGTCTCCCTGCGGCCTTCAGGTCTTGGGTTATTGGCTTGTTGGCATCGAACAGATGGTGTCCAGCGTAGGGAGCAATGGTGGAGATGAACTCGCCGCGCTCGTTTACCGATACCAGCGTAGGAATTCCGGCTGCGTTGCAAAGTGCCTGGTCATCCTCACCGTAAGCCGGTGCCTGGTGCACGATTCCAGTTCCATCCTCGGCGGTCACGTAGTCACCCACCAAGATTTGCCAGGCGTTCGCAACGTCGTACTTCTGCTCGTCTGCGTAGAAATCAAAGAGTCGCTCGTAGCGAATTCCGGCCAGATCCGCTCCGGCCACTCGATTCACCACGGCCGCTTGGGCATCTTCTGCAGACTCGAAGCCGAGCTCCTTCAGGTAGCCGCCAATGAGCGATGCAGCGATTAGAAACTTGCCAGCGCCCAGGACGCTGTTCGGAGCCTCGACGACTGCATATTCGATCTCGGGCCCCACGGCCAGGGCGAAATTAGTTGGCAGTGTCCAAGGCGTAGTTGTCCAGGCAAGCGCCTGAACGCCGTCCAGATCTGTGCCCGGGGCGATTAGTGGGAAGGTAACAGTGACGGCCTGGTCCTGGCGCGACTTGTAAACCTCGTCATCCATTCGAAGCTCATGGTTGGAAAGCGGAGTTTCGCAACGCCAGCAGTAGGCGAGCACCTTGAAGCCCTCGTAGACCAGTCCCTTTTTGTGCAGCTCCTTGAAGGCCCACAGCACGCTCTCGGTGTAGTTCTGATCGAGAGTCTTGTAGTCGTTGTCGAAGTCCACCCAGCGGGCCTGTCGCGTCACATAGCTGCGCCAGTCTTGGGTGTATTTCAGCACCGAGGTTTTACAAAATTCGTTGAACTTGGCAACGCCGTAGTTCTCAATCTCTGGTCTACCCGAGATGCCAAGCAATCGCTCCGCCTCCACCTCTGCCGGCAGGCCATGGGTGTCCCATCCGAAGCGGCGCTCCACCCTGTTGCCTCGCATAGTTTGGTACCTGGGAACCAGGTCTTTGGTGTAACCGGTCAGCAGATGACCGTAGTGCGGCAATCCATTAGCAAATGGAGGGCCGTCGTAGAACACGTACTCGTCGGCTCCGGCATTCGCGCGCTGGTCAATCGACTCCTGGAAGGTGTCATTCTTCGCCCAGTAATCCAACACCTCCAGCTCAACATCGGGGAAGGATGGAGATGGGACAGGCTGATTGGATGAGTCTTTGTGCTTGGGATACATTGCGGCTTTCGGACTTGTTAGCTACAGACAATGTTAATCTAGTGTGTCGAGAAAACTTGAGGTCGATGTGTCTGAACTAAAGCCAAACCCGCTTGCCCCCGCAACCACACCCGAAAAGGCCACCGTTGATGGCCTGGAAGAGAAGTGGGTTCCCTCCTGGGAGGCCAGTGGCGTCTACAGCTTCGACCCCGGCGCATCCAAGGAAAACATCTTCTCGGTCGATACGCCACCGCCAACGGCTTCTGGATCACTGCACGTGGGTCACGTCTTTAGTTACACCCACACCGATGTGATAGCCCGCTACCAGCGCATGATCGGCAAGGACGTGTTCTACCCGATGGGCTGGGATGACAATGGGCTGCCGACTGAGCGCCGAGTGCAGAACTACTACGGAGTCCGCTGCGACCCCACGCTCCCCTACGACAAGAGCTTCACGCCACCGCAAACCGGCGGCGACAATAAGAGCAGTAGGGCTGCAGATCAGCTTCCAATTTCACGTCAGAACTTTATCGAGTTGTGCGAGGCCTTGACCGAAGAGGACGAGAAGGCATTCGAAAATCTCTGGCGCAACCTGGGACTATCGGTTGACTGGGCGCAGACCTACCGAACAATCTCCAGCTCCGCTCAGCGGGTATCGCAGCAGGCTTTCCTGAACAACCTGCAGCGTGGCGAGGCCTACACCGCGATGGCGCCAACCCTATGGGATGTGACCTTCCGAACCGCTGTTGCGCAAGCTGAGCTGGAAGATAGGGAAATGCCAGGCGCGTATCACCGAATCGGCTTTGATGGCCCGGACGGAAAGATCTTTATCGAGACCACCCGCCCAGAACTCATTCCGGCCTGCGTGGCACTGGTGGCGCACCCAGACGACGAGCGCTACCAGAAGTACTTTGGCAGCAGTGCCAAGACGCCGATATTCGGCGTTGAGGTTCCGATTGTCGCCCACCGCCTGGCGCAGCCGGATAAGGGGTCGGGTATCGCCATGATTTGCACCTTTGGTGACGTAACCGATGTCATCTGGTGGCGCGAGCTCAAGTTGCCAAACCGTGCCATCATCGGATTTGACGGCAGGGTCATTGCCGATGGCCCCACCGAGGTTCTTCAAGGTCCAGGCGCGGAAACATACCAAGAAATGGTTGGCAAGACCGTCCACACAGCCAAGGAAATTCTGGTTGGCAAGCTCAAGGAAACCGGCGACATGATTGGAGATGCCAAACCGATTACCCACCCGGTCAAGTTCTTTGAAAAGGGAGACAAGCCACTTGAGATCGTCTCAACCAGACAGTGGTACATCAAAAACGGTGGCGATGATTCAGCGCTGGCCGACAGCCTGATCTCACTCGGCAAACAGCTGGAGTTCCACCCAGCCTTCATGCGAGTGCGCCTCGAGGACTGGATAAATGGACTGAACGGTGACTGGCTGATCTCCCGTCAGCGCTTCTTTGGAGTGCCAATTCCAATCTGGTATCCGCTAGATCAGGCAGGCAATCCGGTCTACGACAGCCCAATTGCTCCGACAGCCGAGGAGCTTCCAGTCGACCCATCATCGGATGTGCCCAAGGGTTACACCGACGACCAGCGAGGTGTGCCGGGTGGCTTTATCGGCGAGCTGGACATCATGGACACCTGGGCAACATCATCGCTTACCCCGCAACTCGCTGGCGGCTGGTTGGACAATCCCGAGCTATTCGAAAAGGTTTTTCCGTATGACCTCAGGCCCCAGGGTCAGGACATCATCCGCACGTGGCTGTTCTCTACTCTGCTGCGCTCGAGGCTGGAGTTCGATGCACTGCCATGGACGGATGCGGCAATTTCCGGCTGGATTCTGGATCCAGACCGAAAGAAGATGTCTAAGTCCAAGGGCAACGTAGTAGTCCCCAATGAGCTACTCGAGAAGCACGGCTCCGATTCGGTTCGGTACTGGGCCGCAAGCGCAAGATTGGGAACCGATGCCGCCTTTGACGAGGGCCAAATGAAGATCGGGCGCAGGCTGGCGATCAAGCTGCTAAACGCCGCCAGGTTCGCACTAATGTTCGAGCTTCCAAGTGCCGTAACAGAGGTTACAGAGCCAATCGACCTGGCGATGCTGGCGAGACTGCAGAAAGTAGTCGAAGATGCAACGGCAGCCTTTGAGGCATACGACCACACAAAGGCATTGGAGCTGACCGAAACCTTCTTCTGGACCTTCACCGATGACTATTTAGAGCTTGTGAAGGAGCGGGCCTACGGTCAAGGTGGCTTCAGTGAGCAGCAAGTCGGTTCGGCGGTTCTGGCGCTGCGCCACGCACTTAGCGTGATTGTTCGCCTGCTCGCACCATTCTTGCCATTTGCTGCCGAAGAAGTATGGTCCTGGTGGCAGAAGGGATCAGTTCACCGTGCGCCGTGGCCAAAGCCGGAAGAGCTGGTGGGTCAAGATCCGGAGCTACTCGACGTTGCCTCCGCCGCCCTAATGCTTGTGCGTAAGAGCAAGTCCGACCTCAAGCTTTCAATGAAGGCCGAGATAGATGCTCTTCAACTCCAAGGGCCGAATTCAATCCAGGACTTTGAGGCCGACCTCAGGGCCGCCGGGAAGATCGCTGAGCTGAGGCTTACAACATCTGATGAAATCTCCGTTACCGAGGTCCAATTCTCCGAGGAGTAAGCGCCGACAGCGCAATAGCATTGCAGGGTGAACAACCCACTGCTAACCCTCTCCACCAGAGAATTCAATCTCATCGACTTTGCATCACTTGAGACAGACCACTACGAGCCGGCCTTTGAGAAGGGCGTGGAGCAGCACAATCTTGAGCTAGAGCAAATCCTCGCAACGGCAGAGGTGACTTTCGAGAATACGCTCGTGGCTCTGGAGCGATCCGGCCAGCTGCTGCATCAGCTCGTGAACGTATTTTTCAATAAGGCCTCTTCCGACACGGACGAGCAAGTCCAGCAGATCGAGTCGCGGTTGAGCCCGAAGCTAACGGCTCATCTTGACTCGATTCAGCTAAACCCACTACTTTTCTTGCGGCTGAAGGAGTTGGCCGACATGCGTAGCCGTGGGGCTCTGGAGCTAGATGCCGAATCGGATTGGCTGCTCACGAAGTATCTCCAGGACTTCATCCACGCCGGTGCCGAGTTGGACCCCGATTCTCGCAAAAGGGTTGCCCAGATAAACGAGGAACTTGCCGCCCTGTCGGCCGAGTTCGACAAGCGGCTGTTGGCAGACAGTAATGAACTCGCAATTGACCTCGAGAATGAATCTCGGCTGGCAGGCCTGTCAGAGCCGGAGATTGAAAATCTCAGACAAGCGGCCGCTGAACGTTCTCGGGATGGCCTCACCATACCGCTGCTGAACTACTCCGGGCACCCACTGCTGGCAAAACTGGAAGACAGAACTCTTCGCCAGGAAATTCTCGACCGCACGCTATCTCGAGGATCTAGAGGTAACGACAATGACACCTCCGACCTCGTGAAAAGGATGCTCGGTCTGCGTTTGGAGAAAGCCAAGCTGTTTGGATATGCGGACTACCCAAGCTACGCCACAAGCACCCAGACCGCTAAGTCGCCCGAGCAAATACATGCCATGCTGCGTCGAATCGCCCCCGCGGCGGTGGAGAATGCCAAGGCCGAGGCAGCCAAGCTCCAGGCCCTAATGGAACAAGAACACCCAGGTCAGAAACTACAGGCGTGGGATTGGGACCGCTACACCGAACAGGTGCGAGCGGCTGAATACGACGTAGACACCGGAGAACTGAAGCCCTATTTCGAGCTGAAGAAGGTCCTTGAGGATGGGGTGTTCTTTGCCGCCGAAAAGCTCTACGGCCTTTCCTTCGGCAGGCGCGATGACTTGGTCGGCTACCACCCAGACAACTGGATCTATCAGGTGCATTTCGAAGACGGCAGCAATTGCGGACTCTACATTTTTGACCCCTACGCCCGACCCTCAAAATCTGGCGGAGCCTGGATGAACAATCTGGTGGATCAATCCGGACTGCTCGGCCAAAAGCCAGTAGTCGTCAACAACATGAATATTCCAAAGCCTGCAGAGGGCCGTCCGGCTCTAATGACCTTCGACGAGGTCGAAACCCTGTTTCACGAATTCGGTCACGCGCTGCACGGACTGCTTTCAAACATCACGTACCCACGTTTCAGCGGAACAAGTGTCGAACGCGATTTTGTTGAGTTCCCATCGCAGGTGAACGAGATGTGGATGCTTTGGCCAGAAGTGCTGGAGAACTATGCGGTGCACTTCCAGAGCGGCGAAAGGATAGATCCGGCCTGGGTGAAAAAGATACTTGCCACCGAAACCTTCAACCAGGGATTTGAGACCACGCACTACCTGCAAGCCGCGGTGCTCGACCTCGCCCTGCATGAGTCGACTGCAGAAATCAAGAATCTGGCCGAGTTCGAAAGAGCCGCCATAGCCGACTACGGCTTGGACTTTGATCCGGTGCCGACCAGATACCGACCCAACTACTTCGCACACATTTTTGCCGGAGGCTACGCCGCCGGATACTACGGATACATCTGGAGCGAAATCCTGGATGCCGAGAGCGTCAAATGGTTCAAGGAAAACGGCGGGCTGACCCGGGTCAATGGCCAGAAGTTTGCAGATGCGCTGCTCTCTAGGGGTGGCTCACACGACTCGATGCAGCTAGTTGAGCAATTTCTGGGGAGAAAGCCCGGCATTGAGCCACTTCTTCTCAGGCGCGGTCTCGCCTGAGGCTGCTACCACTGAGCCAAACAATCACCCCGGCGACAAGCGCCCAAAAGGCGCCGCCGATACCCAACACAGTTATTCCGGCCGCGCCAATCACCAGGGTGACTATTCCGGCCAATCGATGAGAGTCGTCAATCACCGCAGCTTTTACAGAGTTGGCGAAGGTGTTGATAAGTGCAAGGCCAGCAAGCGCCAACAGGAGCTCTCGCGGCACAGCCAGTACAAATGCCGCGAATGGCGCCGCCCCTAGCGCAAAGAGTATGTAGACAAAGCCACCGAAGAAAGCCGCAACCCAGCGCCTTGCCGGGTCTTTGCTCGCACCACTGTCAGCGTTTAGCGCAGCGGTAATAGCGGCCAGATTTAGCCCAAATCCACCAAAGAAGGCCGTCACCAGCGAACCAATTCCGGTGGCGGTCAGGACCTTCCCCACCGGCAAGGGGTAGCCGAGTGAGTTCATAATGGCAATACCCGGCAAGTTTTGCGAGGCCATGGTTATCAAATACAGCGGGATGCCAATCGCCGCAATCGCCGCAAGACTGAACTCTGGCAGCACGAGGTCAAATGCTGGCCAAAACGAACCTGGTGAATAATCACTTGCCTCGGGAGAAACTGCAATTAGCAAGAAGCCCAGGGCGATAGCCACAGGGCTCGCCCAGACCGGGGCGAAGCGATTCAAAACAAGCCACAGCACAATAACCGGCAGTATCAGTGTGGGGTAGTCGACCGCCGCATGCACCGTTGAGATTACGAAGGGAAAGATAACTCCGGCAAGCATGGCGGAGGAAATCTGCGCCGGTATTTTCCTCACCAGGTTGGACAGTGCGGGCCATAGGCCGGTAAGCACAATCAGAACCGACGAGAAAATAAATGCGCCCACTGCAGTCGAAAAATCTAGACCGAGGGCACCGCTCGATGCCAGGAAGGCAGCGCCCGGCGTGCTCCAGACCACGCTTACCGGCATTCTGAACCAGTAGCTAAGCCCCATTGATAGCACGCCGTAGCCAATCAGCATCAGGAAGATTGCGGTTGCTGCCTCGTCGCTGTTGGCTCCCATGGCGGTCAAGCCGGCGATAGCTATTCCGAAGGTTGCAATTGATCCGGTGGTCGAAGCCACCGTGCCGGCAAGATAGGGCGCCGCCCTCTCGGACCTGGAAATGAGATGCGCCTAAGCGGTTTTGTCTTTGAGCCGTGCAGGTAGCGGCTTCACCTCGGGCAGCGTTCGATTCTTGACGTTATCCGCAGTAATCACCACCAGCCCGGACTCCTCGCTGCCCGGCAGCTCGTACATGATCGGGCTGAGAATGTCCTCGAGGATCGCGCGAAGCCCTCTTGCACCAATTTCTCGCTCGATTGCCAAATCGGCCATCATTTCTATCGCCTCCGGCTCAAATTCCAGCTCGAAGCCATCAATTGAGAACATCTTCTGATACTGCTTGATCAGTGCGTTCTTTGGTTCGGTCAGGATAGAAATCAAGGCATCTCGGTCAAGCTGATCTACCGTAGCAATTACCGGCAGCCTCCCGATGAACTCTGGGATTAGGCCAAACTTACGCAGATCCTCGGGCTGAACCTGGCGGAATATGTTCGCCTCTGAATTTGCCTCTTTGAGCGGAGAGCCGAAGCCGATTCCCTTCTTGCCGCGACGCTCGCCGACGATCTCCTCTAGTCCGGCGAAGGCCCCGGCAACGATGAAAAGCACATTGGTCGTGTCGATCTGAATGAATTCCTGCTGCGGGTGCTTACGACCGCCCTGGGGAGGAACAGATGCAACCGTTCCCTCAAGGATCTTGAGCAGCGCCTGCTGGACCCCTTCACCAGAAACGTCTCTGGTAATTGACGGGTTCTCCGCCTTGCGGGAGATTTTGTCAATCTCGTCGATGTAGATGATTCCTGTCTCGGCACGCTTGGGATCAAAATCGGCCGCCTGCAAAAGCTTCAGCAGGATGTTCTCGACATCCTCGCCAACGTATCCAGCTTCGGTTAGAGCGGTGGCATCGGCGACTGCAAATGGGACGTTCAGTCGCTTGGCGAGAATCTGAGCAAGGTAGGTCTTTCCACAACCGGTGGGACCAATCATCAAGATGTTTGATTTTGCAATCTCTACATCATCTTGATTCTTGCCGCGAGCGCTGAGTGTGCCGCCGGACCGAATGCGCTTGTAGTGGTTGTAAACCGCTACTGACAGCTGCTTCTTGGCATCGTCCTGGCCGATTACGTACTCGTCCAGGAATCCTTTGATTTCCTTGGGAGTAGGCAGCTCATCGCTGAGGTCCGTAGCGGCAGCGCTGCCACCAAGCTCCTCTTCGATGATTTCGTTGCACAGCTCTATGCACTCATCGCATATGTAGACGGACGGGCCAGCAATTAGCTTTCGCACCTGCTTCTGGCTCTTGCCGCAGAAGGTGCACTTCAACAGCTCGCTAGTCTCACTCAAGGTCATAGCTAAACCCTATATCGCACCGGAGTCATTTTCCGGCACGCTGGCTCGGAGTGTTTAAGCCTTGCGAGTGGTCAAAACCTGGTCGATCAGGCCGTATTCCATCGCCTCGTCGGCGGTCAGAATCTTGTCTCGATCGATGTCCTTGTGCACCTGCTCGATCGGCTTCCCGGAGTGCTTTGCCAAGGTCTCCTCGAGCCACTCGCGCATACGCATGATTTCTCGTGCCTGAATCTCGATATCTGAGGCCTGGCCCTGCCCTCCCCCGCCGGAGGCTGGCTGGTGAATCAGCACGCGCGCATTTGGCAGTGCCAAGCGCTTTCCCTTCGCGCCGGCGGCGAGCAAGACGGCTGCAGCCGATGCGGCCTGGCCGAGACATACGGTCTGGATTTGAGGCCTGATGTACTGCATGGTGTCGTAGATGGCGGTCAAGGCGGTAAAGGAACCACCGGGAGAGTTGATGTACATCGTGATATCGCGCTCTGGGTCTTGCGACTCCAGCACAAGCAGCTGCGCCATGATGTCATCCGCCGAAGCGTCGTCGACCTGGACACCTAGAAAGACAATGCGGTCCTCAAACAACTTGGTGTATGGGTTGTGACGCTTGAAGCCGTAAGAGGTTCGCTCCTCAAACTCCGGAAGGATGTAACGTGCGTGAGGCAGGGCAATCTTTCCTGCCGCTGATTCCATGTAGCTCATTGCTTAGGCCTTCCCAACTCCGGTTGACTGATTTGCAAAGCTCTGGATGTGGTCAATAAAGCCATACTCCAGCGCCTCCTCGGCGGTAAACCAACGGTCTCGATCGCCGTCTTCCATGATCTGCTCGACGCTCTTCCCGGTCTGCTCCGCGGTCAGAGTCGCCAGCTGACGCTTCATCGACATGATCAGCTCGGCCTGGGTCTGGATGTCTGAGGCAGTTCCACCAAATCCGCCTAGCGGCTGGTGCAGCAGAACTCGGGTGTTTGGAGTCGCGTAGCGCTTGCCCTTGGTGCCGCTGGAGAGCAGGAATTGGCCCATTGAAGCCGCCATTCCGATTCCAACGGTGACGATATCGTTTGGCACGTACTGCATGGTGTCGTAGATTGCCATACCGGCGGTTATCGAACCGCCTGGAGAGTTGATGTAGAAGTAAATGTCCTTTTCGGCATCCTCGGCCGCAAGCAGCAGGATTTTGGCGCAAATTTCATTTGCGTTCTCGTCCCTTACCTCGCTACCAAGCCAGACGATACGGTCCTTCAACAAACGCTCAAAGACGCTGTTTCGCTCCATTTGCGGCATTGCCATGAAAACTCCTTAGCTATCGCTAACTAACGATAGCCAGTCAACTGGCTGTGGGCAGGCGTGTTCGCCTTAGGCGTTAGCGGCCTTGGTATCCACCTTGGCACCCTTGGTGTCAGTCACCTCGGCATTCTCGACCAAGAAGTCAACCGCCTTGCGGCGGGCCAGCTCTGCCACAAAGGCAGGCACCTGGCCAGCGTTTGCAACCTGCTTTATGAATTCATTTGGCTCCATGCCGTAGGACTGCGCGCTACGAGCCAGGTAATCAATGAGCTCCTGGTCCTCGACCTTGATCTCCTCGGCCTGGGCGACACGATCCAAGATCATGCGAATCGCAAAGTTCTTCTCGGACTCCTCGGTGACCTCCTTGCGGTGAGCGTCGTCCTCAAGACGACCCTCGCCTTCAAGGTGCTGGTGCACCTCGCGCTCAATGGCAACTGCCGAAACCGGAACCTTGGCCTTCGCAACTAGCTCGTCGACAACAAGGTCGCGTGCCTGCAACACCTGCTTGCGCTGCAACTGCTCTGCAACGCGCTTTTCCACATCTGCCTTCAGTTCATCGATGGTGTCGAACTCGCTGGCAAGCTGCGCGAACTCGTCGTCTGCCTTTGGCAGTTCACGCTCCTTCACGGCCTTGAGGGTCAGCGAAATCTCAGCTTCTTTGCCCTCAAACTCGCCACCAACTAGCTTGGAGCGGAATGTGGTGGACTCTCCAGCAGTGAGGGTGTCAAGGGCCTCGTCGATGCCGTCTAGCAGCTGGCCGGAACCAATCTCGTAGGAGATGTCCTCGGCAGTATCGATGTTCTTGCCATCGAGGTTTGCGCTCAGATCAATCGTGGTGAAATCGCCGTGCTTGGCCGGGCGGTCAACGGTCTTGAGCGTTCCGAAGCGGGCACGCAGCGCATCGAGTTCGGTCTCAACATCCAGCTTTGCCACCTTGACCGGGTCAACCTTGACCGCGATGCCCTTGTACTCGGGCATGTCAAACTCTGGCTCGACTTCAACCTCAAGCTCAACCACGAGCTCACGGTTCGGCTCCTTAGCATCTGGCGCGCTCTTCACATCGGCCTGTGGGGTGTCCAGTGGTCGCAGGTTCTCAGCGGACAGCGCCTCGCGGTAGAAGCCATCTAGGCCGTCGTTGATTGCCTGGGCGATGATGGCATCCTTGCCCACGCGCTGATCCAGAACAGCCGCGGGAACCTTGCCCTTGCGGAAGCCGGGAATGTTCACCTGAGTGGCTACGGTGGCATAGGCCTGGTCTAGTGCCGGCTTGAACGAGGCCTCATCGACCGTGATGGTCAGCTTTACTCGGGTTGGGTTGATTCTCTGAACGTCAGTTTTCAAGGGAGCTCCATAATCGAATTTCTCGGTGTCACTGGTCGGGATGACAGGATTTGAACCTGCAACCCCCTGTACCCAAAACAGGTGCGCTACCAAGTTGCGCTACATCCCGGAGGTTTTTGCAAACAAGTTGCAAACCAGCACACTCTACCCCATAGAATGGCTCCGCGTCCAACGCAGTTCGCGAGTGTAGCTCAATGGTAGAGCCTCAGTCTTCCAAACTGATGGTGCGGGTTCGATTCCCGTCAC
>Ga0181577_10003237_pt1 | contig 12637 bp, 11 predicted proteins | sample 101ome_21_FD_132468 | JGI IMG/M metagenome (GOLD analysis project Ga0181577, IMG submission 132468) | Coastal salt marsh microbial communities from the Groves Creek Marsh, Skidaway Island, Georgia - 101413BT metaG (megahit assembly) | ecosystem: Environmental > Aquatic > Marine > Intertidal...
CATCGTGGCCTCCTGCTGCTTGGCTGGATACCCTCCGATTTTCGTCGGAGATGGATACGATGCGACTCGCTTGATGGAGAGGATCGCTCGCAAGGCTGGCGAGGATCGCAACAGGCTGTATGTGCCTAAGCCCGAGAAGCCGGATCCAGGTGAATACGCCGTGGCGTTAGTCGAAGCGTTGCCGGGAGTCGGGCGGACGAGGGCGAAGACCTTGCTCGCTCACTTTGGATCCGTGCGGGCAATCGCCAATGCAAGCACAGAGCAACTGATGGAGGTCAAGGGCATCGGCAAAGGATCCGCCGAGCGGATCGCCTCCATCTTCGAATGAAGGATCCCTCAGCGTCAACCCCCCCTGCTGTGGGATGTATCCAAACGGCAAGCCAAGAGCCTGACAAAAAAGGAGTCCTTATGTAGAGCCGATGCGTGGGAGGGGGTATGACCGACCGTCTAACCGTGTATTCCTACGACCTCAAGATCGCTACCGAATCGGACAACCCAGCCTACGAAGTCCTCTCCAATGCTGAGTTCGTCAAGCGCATCGATGCTTACATCGAAGATTATCCTGCCTTCAAGGTTCACATCGACCTATGGCAGACCCCAAAATCCGAAAGCGATTTTTTGAAGATCAAGAAGGAGTGGAATGCTGGATCGCGCACCTACACCAATTCCTACATCCAAGACGAAGATGGTTCTTGGTTCTTGGATGCAGCATGTGTGATCACAGGCTCCAAGTCCGGGCTTCGCCGATGGGATGATCTCCGCTCCCTTCTCTTGGATGATCAAGGCGATGAGATCAAGCCAACAGCCAATGTCTTCGCCTGCTCCTGTGGGAAGCAGTTCGCCTCTCGTCAAGGCCTCTACAAGCATGTGCGCAAGGCTGGCGATTACGAAGCCCACCGCCGATGCTGAGGGCAAGGGGATTCAAGACGGTGGGGAGACCCCACTGAATCCATGTGGACTGAATCATGGCGACCGCACAATCTCGATGATGTCATCGGCCAGCAACACATCGTGGATCGCTTGCGATTCATGGTCGAAGACCTACGAAAGACCGGCAACGATGGGGCTTGGCCTCACATGATGTTCGCCGGGCCACCCGGAGTCGGCAAGACCGCCGTAGCCGTAGCCACCATGCGCTCAGCCTTTGGCGACGATTGGTCGGCGAATTGGCTTGAACTCAATGCCTCCGATGACCGATCCATCAACACTGTGAGGACGAGGATCCGAGAGTTCGCCAGCAAGGGAGTCGTCGGAACCTACCTCGTCGACGGCAAGCCGCAAGCGATCCCATTCAACATCGTATTCTTGGACGAGGCCGACCACCTGACCCCCGATGCTCAGGCAGCGTTGCGTCGCACGATGGAGAAATACAGCAAGCACACGCGATTCATTCTCTCCTGCAATTACCCCCATCGGATCATCGAGCCTCTTCGTGATCGCTGCGCATTCAGTGAGACGCGATTTGCTCCGATTGCCGAAGAGGACATGAGCGTGGCTCTCAACAATGTGATCCAAGCAGAGGGTGTTAGGATCACCCCAGCAGCACTCACGAGATTGGTTTCACGCTCGGGTGGATCCATGAGAAAGGCACTGAACCTTTTGTTTACCGCTACTCGACAGGTCACCGAAGTCGAGGTCGAGGACATCGATGAGGTCGCAAGAGGGCTTACCCCTGAGATGCGCAATCGCTTGCTTGCTAAGGCGATCAAGGCCAACAAAGCAAACGACGATGAGCACAGGAGAGCCCATCGAGCCTTGGACAATTACCTTGAGAGCCTGCATGAGCAAGGCTTCTCGGGAGCCGAGATCCTCGACAGCATTTACCGATCTGTGGCGGATGACGACAAGATGCCTGTTTCTGTTCAGCGAGCGATCCTTACCAACATGGGCGAAGCGTTGTATTGGGCTTCGGTCAGTAGTGATGACCTCTTGGCGATCAAGACGTTCTTTCGCCGGGTTGTGGTATGATGGACGACAACGAAGACATTCTCGCCTTGATCAAGGAGCGACTCGCAAAGGGCGAGCAAGAATACGGTCACGGGATCCGCACCAAGGATGACACGACTCAATGGGGGACTGAACAGGACTCTTGGGTCGAGATGGCTCTTGAGGAGGCTCTTGACATGGCGCTTTACCTGTCGGCTCAACTGATTCGCTTAGAAAAAGCCCGTAGGGGCGATCCTATGGCCTTCGAATCGCTTTCCCCTACACTTACCCCTCCAAAGCAAACGAAAGCCAATGGCGGGCGTTTAACGGCGATTTTCCGGAGGCTTTGGAAATGAGCGTCCCCCTGCTGATCACGAGGGTCGGATTTTCCCCCGACGATGAGGAGAGCAAAGACCCGTTGAAGGTCACGCTCAAATGCCGCGATCAGCAAGGCAACCGGGTTACTCTCGATGTGATGGGGACACGCCCTGCTCTATGGGTCTCGGAGGATCCAGCGGGCTTCGAACTTCCCACCTTTGCCGATCCGGACGCTGAGCCATCATTTCGCTCACTTGAGGGTCAAAGGCTGTGGCGCATTCGTGTGGATTACCCACATCAGCGACGCATGGTGGCTCGTCAATTCAAAGAGACATTCAGCGACGATGTGCCTTACGAGCAAGCGGTTCGCTGGCTCTATGGCTGGCGGTCTGTGATCGAGGTCGACGAGGAGCGGATCAAGCAACGAAGCATTCGTCCGATCCACATCCATGAGAGTGACGTGGATCCAGGTATGTTCGATGTTCGTTGCTTCACCTTCGACATTGAGACGTGGGATGAGGGTGCCTTCATTGGCCCGGATAAGGCAAGCAATCGCGTCGTCAGCATCGCTTTTCACGACAGCCGGACAGGCATCTACGAGATCGGGACAACGGCTCCCGGCACAAGCGAGCGGCTGGTAAAGCGTATGCTCACAGAGCAGGCGAGCCTACACCGCTTGGTTGAGCATGATCGCCCCATCCCCCCCCTTGACGCAGACAAAATCGTGGTCAAGACACTCAAGGCTGGCGAAGACTGCATGCCTGAGTTCGAAGACGAAGAGGCTGAAGCGGCCTTGCTTTGGTGGTTCAAGCGCAGGCTTGAGCACTATGACCCCGATGTAGTCATCGGACACAATCTCAAGGGCTTCGACTTGCCTTACCTGCGAACCCGTTGCCGGATCAAGAACCGCGAGATCCGATCATGGAAGCAGAGCAACCCAAGAGACGCAAAGGCTCGAAAGCGATTCCCCTACATCGAATGGAGAGACTACGCTCCCTTCTGCACGATGATCGCATACTCGGAGCAAATCCAAGGAGCGCCCGTGGCTGCTGGGATGGGCTCCTTAGCGTGGATGTCGGGGAGAGAACTTGGCTACGGCAAGGTGCCGAGAAATGAGATCCACAAGATGTTCTTCGATGATCCGAACCTTCTCGCCGTCTACAACGTGTGGGACGTGGTGCTTCCCGTTCGAGTTATCGAGGCAATGGATCTCATCGGCTTCTACTCCTACAAGACAGCATTTCATGACTCGCCGATGGATCACTCCTCGTCGAACATGTTTCTCATCGAATCCATGCTCGGGCATCGGCTGTATCCTCAAGGCATCATCATGCCCTCGGTTGCTTTGGTTCGTGAGCGGATCGGAGACCAACGTATCGAGTCGGGAGGCTTCGTCAGCGATCCTGCGACAGGCGTTTGGAACAAAGCCTTCGAATTGGACAACAGCAAGGAGTATCCGTCTGCGATCATCACCGCCAACCTTTGCCCCACAACCCGCATTCACGATCCAGGAGAATACCCCGATGGCTTCCCATTCCCTGTAACTACGACTCCGAACAACACCATTTACCGCCGAGATCGCGTCGGCATCATGCCCGAGATCCTCAAGGAGATGGCTCTTGGTCGTGACGATGTGCGTGCCGAGATGAAGGATCACGAGAAGGGAAGCAAGATGTGGACGCTCCTCAACCGAAAGCAGCGAGTCATGAAGGAGAACATGAACTCCTTCTACGGTGTCCTTGGTTCCGGATCCTCATCCAAGACCAAAGGGCGACCCTTCCGTCTCGCAGACCCACAAATCGCCAGCGACATCACCAAGATCGCCCAAGAGCACGAGCATTGGAATAAGGCATGGCTCCAAGAGGCATCTCTTTGGTTTCACCGCGATTTCGGCGTGACGGTGGATCCGGAAGACGGCTCTTCCGAGATGCGCTTCGAGGTGCTTTACCAAGACACAGACTCCTGTAAATGCTGCATCATTGGCCTTGATGAGATTGAGGCCAAGCATCGGCCACTGGATCCAAGCGAGGTGTTTAGCACCGCGAACTTGCTCTCCATTCAACTGAATGAGTCCTTTCACGCATTCTGTCAACAGACGCTTGGGGTGCCTCGAAATGAGTTCTTCAACATCAAGCCCGAAGAGGTGTATGCCCGTTACTTTCAGTGGGGTCGCAAGAAGCGATACGCCTACATGACCCTCGACGGGGACTTGGAGTTCAAGGGGGTAGAGATGAAGCGATCCTCTGTTGCCCCTGTCGTGAAGACCGTGCAGCGCGAGATTTTCGCCGCGATCTTGGGCGGTGTGGACAAAGCAGGGATCGTCTCCACCATCCGACAGATGAATGTGCAGATGCTTGATCGCTCAGCGACCCCCGACATCGACTTCGGTCGACCTAACGGACTCAACACCGAAAATCACAACACCCAGCAATGGAAAGCGGCAATGTGGAGCAACGCTAACCTTGGAACCTCATTTCAAATGGGCGATAAGCCCGTGCTTTACTTCGCGTCCAATGCTCCTGGATCCAAGCCTCCGGGTGGCGTTGTGGCCTTGCCTTACGGCGAGGATCCAGCCGATTACAGGGTCGTCGTTGATCGCGAGGAGTCGATACGCCGATTCTTTGCCGACTCATCCAGCATGGAGGCCATCCTCATCGCTGTGGGGGTCAAAGGGAAGGAAGCGGTGAGCGGCGTGATGCGTGCTGATTTCGGGGGCTTCTTTTCATGAGCACTTGGTTGGAGAAGTATCGCCCAGCATCGCTCGACGACTACATCGGCAGGCGTGCCGACATTCGCGTGATGGAGCGATTCATCGAGGGCTGGATGGAGAGAACCCGCATGGAGGGATTCCTCATCCTATCGGGAGTTGCCGGGATCGGCAAGACGACATTCGCCCATGCCGTCGCCAACGATCAAGGGCTCACGATCATGGAGGTGAACGCATCCGACTCAAGGAGAAAGGCTGATCTCGAAGCGATTGTGGGAGCGGCTCAACTCAAATCCTACGACGACGATGGTCGAATGCTCCTGCTCGATGAGGTCGATGGGGTGCAAAGATGGGAGCCCATCAAGCCGCTACTTGAGAGGCCGACCTTGCCGATCATCATGACATGCAACGACATCTCCAAGTTACCTTACGACATCAAGCAAATGGGGACAACATTTGCCTTGCAGCATCCCCCAAAGCATCAGCGACGTATGCTTGTGGATCGCATATGCGAGGGGGAGGGGCTGGATCACGAAAGTCATGTTCGGGATGCAATCGCTGAGCAGTGCAATTCATGGCGGTCTGTGATCAACACTCTACAGACGACTCCCATCGGCCAAGAGCCAACCATCATTGTCGATGCGATAGCCGTGCCCGGACAGGATGAGGTTCGTCGAATCCTGCAAGGGGAGCGTCTCGTCAAGCATAGCGCTTCGACGGGCAAGATCATGCGCTGGGCCGCTTGGAACATGGCGGATCCACACACGATCCAAATGTGCCTGCACCTGCAAGAGACTAAGAAGTTCACTCCGGGCGTCGGGGCGATCTCGGATACATTGATCCACACGCTTAGAGTCCAAGGGCAAATCGATGCCCCTCAATGGCGAGCGCGGGTGAAGAAGAAGACATCGAAGCCCGACCCCGTCAAAAAGGTGGAGACTAAAGCAAAGAGCAAACCGAAAGACACCGGCTTCGGAGGTTTCTTCTCATGACAGGCAAAGCACAACACCCAACTGCCGACGACTATTGGCTTAGGATCCGAGAACGCATGGAACAGATCGCGGAGGCATCTCCTCTCAAGGTCTTCCTTGCTTCTTTCACATGGGAGTGCTTCGTGCCCTATCGCCTCGTAAATGTGCGATCTATTCGAGAGGCTCCCGTTGAGCAATCGCTTGAACTCATTCTCGACTCAGGGATCCGCAACGAGGATGTCGGAAACCAAGAGATCATCGACACGGCCGTCGAATACGGTGATGGTGTGGATTGGGTGGTTCCGAAGGATTACCCCAACGACCGGGCAGGGACTGTCAAGTCGGTCATCGAGTTCTTTCGCTTAGCACCTCCCGAGGTGGCGGCAAAGGCCATCGTTCCGATCCAAGGAGTCGACGGTGCCGATTACCTGCGATGCTGGCGAGAGATCCAAGAAGCCTGCGATCTCCCCGAAGACCAATACGTCGGGCTCGGAGGCATCGCTGGATCCGACATTACCCGCGTCGCTTCGATGCGAACCACCCAGCAAAAGAAGGAGGCCGTGCTCCACGTGCTCGACAACAGCGATGTCCGCATGCACCTCTTCGGCCAAACAAACCTCGGATGGACTGAGGTCTACAAGCATCCACAGATCGCTTCGTGCGATTCATCCAAGTTCGGGCATGAGATCCACTACGACATCCCTCGAGGTAAGGGCGGTTCGCAATTGCACGCTTGGATGGAGGCCGGTGCCTACTACAAGTTCGTGATGATGATCTCGGAGGGCTATACCCCTCAAGGCAAGAAGCCCAAGCAACATGACTTCGGGGGCTTCTTCGACGATGCCGGCACCGAGTGAGTGCTCAAGGCTTTACGGAACCCTGCTGAGCATGGGGTTCAAACATTGGGAGATCCGCACGTTGCTCTTGCATCGCTTAGGCTTCTCGAGGCAGGACATCCGCCCGTCGATGAAGCGAGGGAGGCGGAGGATCCGCGAGCGAGACGAGAATCTCATCTCTTGGTGGATCGCCAACGTGGCGACTTTGGACGCTGAGCAACAGGCGAGGTGGATTATGCGCCAAGCGTGGCCGGATGACGGGGATCCTCTTATCGAATGGGCCACGGTATCCGATGCGATACGGAGGCTCAATCATGAGGACAAAGAAGGCACCCGAAGACGGTGGTGTATCGTGGATCGGCTACGCAGGCACGAGCACCGAAATGCCCTGCAAGAATGGGAGGACAGAGCCATCGGAGCCTACCTGCGGCTTGGATTTCATCAGTGAAAGGTGCGGCTCCCATCGCTGGGATGCGGAGTATTCATATCCGACAGGGGCATGGGATAGGTTGGAGGCGAGTAAGACATGAGTCGAACATACACCGAATTGATGCAAGCAGTAATGAATGAACAGGGAGGAGATTTCCTGCCCGAGGCGGACTTCGTCCGCATTGGGTATCGGATGCTCTTGGGGCAGGGGAATGACCTGTCCGAGAAGAGTGCCCGCAACAATCTCCTAAACCACAACAAGTTGGAGGCAGCCGGTCTCGTAAAAGTCTCGATCGGCAAATCCGTCTTCGTGATGCGCCAAGATGCAGCCAACGGGCTGATGAATGGCGAATCTGTTGTGGCGGGCTCTCCCAGCCCAGCCAGCCAGCCAGCGATTGAAGTCCCCGAGGGCGGATCCTTCTACGGCATTGAGCGATTGGATACCCCCGAGGATCCTCTTCTCGCAGCCATGATCCCGAAGGTCATTGGCTACAAGGAATCCGACAAGCGCGAGTTCCGCCGTTTGGCGAATTGCTACAAGCGTCGCAAGCATGTGATGTTGGTCGGCCCTACGGGATCCGGCAAGACGGCTCTCGCCAATGATTTCTTCGCACAGATCAACAAGCCATACGTCCGCGTGAATTGCAGCGAGGGCTTGGATGAGTTCCAATTGGTCGGCCACATGAGCAAGGATGCCGAGGGCAAGATTGTCTTCGTGCCCGGTTTCCTCCACATGGCCATGACCCACGGGATCGGCATTGTTCTCGATGAAGTGAATGCGATGGAGCAAAGCGTGAAGACGATTCTGCATGGTGCGATGGACTTTGGCTATCTCAGCGTTCCTTACAACAACAATGAGATCGTCCATGCGCATGATGATTTCTTCGTGATCGGTTGCATCAATCCCCCCGAGGATTACGCAGGCATGAAGGAAATGAATCAAGCGACCCTCTCCCGCTTCCGATGGGTGGAGTATGTCGATTATCTTCCCGAGGACACCGAAGTGCAGGTGATCATGGAGCAGTCGGGTGTCCACAATCCCGTCGTTGCCCGCATGGTTGTTCGCCTCGCCAATGATGTCCGAGCCAGCAAGAAGGCCGGAGAAATTGGCTGGGATTGCAGCACCCGCAATCTCATCGATGCGCTCTCTTTCAGCACGGATGATTCCCTCCAAGTCTGCATCGAGGCATGCTTGATCAATCGATGCCCCATCGAAGACCGCGATGTGATCGAAGGCGTTTGCCGTGCTCGCATCTCGGGCTGGGCTTGATCCTCTCCGTGGCTCTTGGCCTCCCCCCATCGTGGGGGGAGGCGTTTACGGGCGTTTAATGGCTCCCTGCTGGCCGCTATGGCGATTGCCCCTCGTTACCCCCCTGCAACAGCAATGCTCGCAGCAGGGGCGTTTGTAGGGGGCTTCTTTGCTCGGCTTCATGTTGGTGGGGGGTTCTCCTGGATCCATGCAGGACTTGGCTGAGTTCCTCAATGAGCACGACATACATTTCGTCATCGAGCCCGATTCGCTTAAGGGGTTCGAAGAGGATCCTCCCAAGCAAGGAGACCAACCCCGTAGAGCAACGATCATCATTCCCTGCGACAAAATTGAGTTCGAATCCACTCCAATGACCGACACTTGGTATCCGGACTTGCGGATCATCAGCGACACTCACCTCTTGGCTCTCGTCGACGTTGGGGAATGGGTCGGCGAGTTACCTCGTCGCTTTCACGGGCTCATCCAAGGGATCGCAGATGTCATTCCCAAAGGGACGTTCATCATCGGTTCCGATGCTTGCTACACGCCCGATGATGCAATCGCTTGGAGCACTTGGACTGTGAGCGAAGACCCGTATCCATTCCTGCCGATCCACGTCGGCTCCTGCGTCTATGCGTTGTCGATCCGCCCGCTTGAGGGTTCAGTCGCCGATGTAGGAAACAGCGTGCTGAGTGCAGCGATGGATGCCGCGTCAACTGCCGCTGAGCACCTTGATCCGATTTTCCATTGGATCCAGTTCGGTCAGTGAAGGAGCGTTGTGGGAGCCGAAAGCGTCAGCATATTCATAAGGGTCGGAGGAGTGGGTTAGGGCATGGCCGCTATGAATCCAAGCCAAATCCGAGCCGCCCAGCGGACGATGTCGCGCCTTACGAGGATCCTTGCAGGGGATTTCTCTGTGCGCGTAGAGTTCCGCATGGGCGTCCCCCATACAGACGGCAAGGTCGTCGTCTTGAATCCCGCATACGATGCCGATCCAGTCCGTAATCGAATCGCGGCTGAAGCCGTTGCCGCCCATGAAGCAGCAGGCCACATCCGATACACCGATTTTACGGCATGGTTGACGATGATTGATGATGTCATCTCCGGAGTAGAGGATCCGATCATGCGAGACATGGTGAATCTCGTCGAGGATGCAAGGGTCAATGCCCTGCTTCGCAAGCAATTTCCTGGATCCGGTGAGATGATGGACGTTCATCATGCCCTTACCCATGCAAAGTTCGTCGAAGCGATCAAGCAAGGTCAGCAGCAGCATCTCGCTCCCGGTCTCATTGCCCTTGCGAGCGAATTGATTGCAGGCCAGCCAAATCCGTATGAGGGCATGGATGGTGATCTCGCCGAGACGGTAAATGCCTTCATGGCGAAGGTTCGCAAGATGGCGAATTACAAGCAAGCATCTACGCAAGCAGCGATTGACCATGCCCGAGAGATCGCCAAGGTGTATCGGGAGTTCTTCCCAGCATCCGATGAGCAAATGCAGGATGAAGCCAATGCTCGCCAAGATGGCGAGAATCCCTTTGCCGATGATGATCACAGCGATGAGCAAGTCTCCAAGAATGCAAGTCAGCAGCGAGCCCAGCAGCGAAAAGCGCAAGAGGTCGGCGAAGAGGATTTCGAAGAAGGATCCTCGATGCCCGGCCAGCCCAGCGATGAAGAGCCCGGAGAAGAAGAGGGCGATGGCGATGGCGATGGCGATGGCGAAGAGGGAGATGAAGAGGGCGAAGGTGGTTCCTCCTCCGATGGCGAAGAGGAAGATGGTGATGAATCCGATGCCGAATCCGACGGCGAGAAGCATAAGGATGATGCAAGCAATTACGATGGCGATACAATCTCCGGAGCCGGAAGCGATGATGATGATGAATCCGATTCCCCCGTTGAATGGGAAGGCGAGGAAGGCGAGGAAGGCGAAAATAATGCCGAGGGCGGCAATGGACATAAGAGCGTTGATCCAGCCCTCCTCGAGCGCATCAAGGAAGCAGTCGAAGAAGCAATGGAGCAAGAGCAGCAAGAGCAGGCTCAGGTCGAGAAGCAAGAGATGGGTGCTGTTGGCGATGCCGATCATTACCGCGACTCGAATCAATACGGTGCCGGGCATAACGCAACAGTCGTCGGCACCGCCAAGAATGGTGTATCGGATGCCGGCCGCTACGATGCTTACGCAGCAATCCACAAGCGTCAGTCCAATACGCTTTACCAGCAGATGCGCCGATTGATCGAAGCCCGCAAGCCCGGCAAGGTTAGCCGCCGCAATCGCATGGGTATTCTCGATGAGCGTCGCCTCGTTTGGGGCGATGACTCGGATCGCATCTACAAGAGGAAGCAATCCCCCAAGTCCGCCAAAGTCGCCGTCGAGATCGTTATCGATGCCTCCGGCAGCATGGGCGGCCAGCGTGCCCGATCCGCAGCCGAAGCAGCAGTCGTGATGTGCGAGATGTTGGAGAAGTTGGGATGGGATTACGAGGTCGTCGATTTCATGGGTCATGGATCAAATGCAAAGATTTTCGTGCGCAAGGGCTTCGGCGATGCGCTCAATGGGATGACCAAGAATGCGATTTCGGCCGCTCGTGCAGATGAGTGCACCCCAGCAGGGGCAGCGGCAATGTGGGCTCGTGCCCGATTGGAGAAGATGGATGCGAAGCGGCTTTGCATTATGATCTTCGACGGTGAGCCCGATGATTCCCAAGTTCTCCATGAGGCAGTCAAGGATTCGAAGGACATCGCTTGGCTTGGAGTCGGTATCGATGGATGCGATGTCTCGGCATGGTTCGAGAATGCAATCTCTTGCGGTGCCGATGAATTGGCTTCCGTTGGGATGTCCACGATCAAGAAGTTCGCCAAGGAGGCTTGAGCACGTATGGATTTTCGCCCCCTAAGCGCCCCCCCTGCCCCTCGAATGCGTGGGGTAGCCCTTTGCCCCCCGAAGAGCATTTGCTCGCAGCAGGGGCTCAGCAACGGGGCAAAATTGGGCGGGCTGGATCCAATCCTCCTGCCCCCCAGCATGGGGACAGGCCAATTTTCGCCGTTTAACGCGCCCCCACGGGCTTCGAATGGGTTGGGTGGGGGTATCAGCCACCAAACGCATTTGCTCGCAAGGGGGGCGCCTTTAACGGCGATTTTTCGTCAGGAGGGATTCTATGCACCCCAATGAAGCCATGAAGTCCGAGCCCTGTTGGTTGCCGATCCTCGTGAAGGATGGTGATCCTCTCGCAACCGCAACAGCGATGTTCCTCGCTGGGAAGCCCGCCTCGTCCTACGTCGACGAGGTGGCTTCGGCATCGGAAGCGATCACGAACAACACCTACACCACATCGGTCTGCATCTCAATTGCCGATGCGATCACAGCACGCGATGCTCCCGTCACTTCGGATCCACTTACCCGCCCCGATGGAGTCCCAGCGGCTCATGTCGCGGATTGGAAAGCGACTCATCCCAACATCCGCTTCGTGATGGCGGCTCCGGTTCTTGTTGAGCGTCATGCTCGCGGCAGCAGGGACTTCGTTCTTCGCCCATTCCTCCCTGTCCCCATCGAGGAGACTCATGGCTACTGCTTGGAGAATTGGCGTTGGAGCAACGATTACGCCGGCGAAAAGATGCTCTACGGGTCGCTTCTCGAATGGGATCACGACGGTCATCCATTCGAGCCCGACTGTCTTGGTGCCGCAGCGATCCTCGTCGACGTAGGATTGAGAGAGGTCTCGGAGGGGGTCTCGAGGGTGAGCCGAAGACTGCATACCGCCTTGATTCCTTACGAGCCAAGCAACGGCATTTCCGCCGAGACGGTTCGCCACATGGTTCGCGTCGGCATGGATCCTCTCAAGGCACCCGTCAATCCCCGCGTGATCGGAGCCGCTGCTTTGGCTGCCGATCCTTTGGAGTCTGTGCGAGCCCAAGTGTCAGCCATAACAGGCGATCCAGGTTCGGGCATCCCCTCGTCTTCAAATACGGATAGCGGGTCGTCTGTTATCGAGGCGAAGTCAGTGCTATTCGTGGAGACGTGGGAGGATAAGCGTGGGATCCTTACGGTGGATCTCGGCGAGCCCCATTTCTTTCATGAGTTCATTCGATGTCCGATCTGCAACGGCGAGGTCGAGATCAAATCGCCCCGCGAGCATATTCCTCCCGAGACTGAATGCCCCCACTGCAATGAGGGCAAGATTTCTTGGATGCACCGGCTGACTGCCGG
>Ga0181577_10003244_pt1 | contig 12612 bp, 7 predicted proteins | sample 101ome_21_FD_132468 | JGI IMG/M metagenome (GOLD analysis project Ga0181577, IMG submission 132468) | Coastal salt marsh microbial communities from the Groves Creek Marsh, Skidaway Island, Georgia - 101413BT metaG (megahit assembly) | ecosystem: Environmental > Aquatic > Marine > Intertidal zone...
GGAGTACGCAAATGCCCAAGCAAAAATACGATCTAAACGATAACGGCAAGATTGATCCAGATGAGCGCGATATTATGCTTGAGGATCGCCGTCGTATGATGGAAGATGCAGATGCCAAACGAGATGCTCAGTTACGCATGACATGGTTTGCGCTGTCAGGGATGTTAGCCTACCCACTTCTTATAGTTTTAGCGTCATGGTTAGGGTTAGAACAAGCGTCTAATCTCCTTGCAGATATAGCTGCGGTGTATGTGGTTGCTGTGTCGGGTGTAACAGCAGCGTATTTCGGATTCACAAACATGGGTGGTAAAGGGCAATGAAAAGACCAAAGATAAGACCTACTACAACAAAAGCAGGAGTTAAGAATAGGTTTGAAGTCCACAAAGACCGAATGCAAAAGCATTATGATTTCTTGGGCAAGCCTAATCCTCTTGCAGCTACACATGCTGCCATGTCGAGAGCAGGTGGGCCTAAATATACAGGGTTTAGAGACACAATAGACGGTGGTGGCCCCGGAATGAGTGGGGCTATGTTTTCTTCGAGAGATCTTAGAGGTACGGGATACGATGCGAACAGTGACGGGTATGTATCTCAAGCCGAATTTGATGCAATGCGAGGTGTCGATCCTAACTTTAACCAAGGTATATATACAGGTATAGGTGGGTTTTCTAACAACTTATTAGGTGCGCGTCCTTTAGGATCATACGCACAGGAGAGAAACCTTGGCCCTGCAGGTACTAATATAGGTTTAGACAGAGGGCTTTTTGGGTTTATGAACAAGGGTGGTGTTAGTGGTGCGTTGCTTAACTTTTTAGGTAAAGGCCAGATGAACCCTGATGAGGACATGTACCAGTCACAAGGTGCTGTTGAAGTACCTGTTATGGCAGATGGCGGGCTTGTGGCGCTAGCCAAGTATTATTTGGGAGGGTTAGGAAGAAAAGACAATTAACAAGGCCAGTAACAGGTCTAGCCAGCAGGTGGCTTGATGGAAAAACCAAAAAGCAAACTGCAGAAACAAAATTAAAAATTACCGGGGCCGAGGCAAAAGCAAAGATACTGCTATCAGAAAAGACTAGCGTTGCTGATTGGGAACGTATTATGGCAGAAAACAGCGGTTCGAGCTGGAAAGACGAATTTTTCGTAATTGTGTTGTCAATTCCGCTTGTGCTTGCATTTATTCCGGGTGCAGAGGGTATTGTGGACAGAGGCTTTGAACAGCTTCACAAAGCACCGGACTGGTATTTTTACAGCTTGGGTATCGCAATAAGTGCCTCATTTGGCGTGAAAGGATACAAACAATTCGTTAGGAGAAAATAATGGCGTTTGAAGCACTAAAACAACTACAAGAGAAGTGTGGCGTAGCCCCAGACGGTGCATTCGGTCCTAACACAGCCAAAGCTATAGTAACACACTACGAACTATCGCCAAAGCGGGGCGCACATTTACTAGGTCAAGTTGTGCATGAAAGCGGATCTTTTAAGTATACAAGAGAGAACCTAAACTATTCTGTAGAAGCTATTATGAAAGTATGGCCTAGTCGTTTCCCTACAAAAGAGAGCGCAGAACCATTTGCCAGAAACCCTAAAGCACTGGCTGAGAACGTGTATTTCGACAGGATGGGGAACGATACCAAAGAAAAAGCCAGCGCCTACATAGGCCGAGGATTTTTACAATTAACCGGATATAACAACGTAAGATCGTTTGCATCAGACATGCGTGTCCCAGAAGTTTTAGATAACCCACAGTTGTTAGAAGAAGACTATGCAATGGATACAGCTCTGTGGTTCTTTAAAAAGAATAATTTATGGAAAATATGTGATGAAGGTGTCAACGATGACACTATAAAAAGACTGACAAAACGTATAAACGGTGGTTACACTGGACTAGATCACCGTGTAAAGGAAACAAAGAAGATTTATGAGTGGATATCTTAGCGTACCAATGCTAGTATATACACAGACTTGTTGGAGATAAATATGGTACTTCCCGTTCTAGGTAGTTTTTTAGGCCCAGCTCTTTTTCCCGCGATGAACCCTTTGCTTACAGGCGCTATTGGTTCTGGGATCGGCAGTTTGTTGCAGGGAGACGATCTTGGGGATGCTATAAAGACAGGATTGCTAAGCTTTGCGGGTGGTAAATTACTAGGAAATCTAGGTAAAGGATCAGTAACTGCAGACGCCCCTGCTACAGTTTCAGGTGGTTTTTTACAAAACCCTGCTCCATTAAAAGATACTGTTGATCCGTTTAAACTTTTTAAAGAAGGTAAGAAGGTAGTAGGCCCAACGATTTCTCAAGGTATAGCAATGGCTAAAGCTAACCCAATGATGGCTACAGGTATAGGTGGAGGCGCACTACTGGGGAGCGCGTTAACTGCACCGAAAGACACAGATCCAGATAAATCCGATTACAAACGTACAGAAACAGTGCCAGTGCAGGATGATATTCGATTTCCTCTTATGGGGTACAGGCCCGGAGTAAGTCCAGAGTTTAACTACGGGTTTACCAATCCAAGCGCAGGGCAGTTACAGACAAGAGTTCTTAAAGAAGGGGGTATGGCAGATTACGTGAACCCTCAGATGCTATCTAAAGGCGGTATAGCTACTTTTGCCAAAGGTGGAGACACGCCAGACATGCCATCCTCAGAAGGACCGAATGAAAAGCAGGTTCTTGTTAATGCTGTCAATGCCATAAAAGGTAATATGCCTTTTGAACAGGCGTCTGTAGCTCTAGCTATGTACCAAAAAACATATGGGGAAGAAGCATTAGAAAACCTGATTGATGATGTAAAAGCAGGTAACTACGATAATATTGGCGGAAAAATGGACGGTCAAATACCGGGTGGAGGTGACGGTATGAGTGACTCAGTTCCCGCAACCATAGATGGTCAGCAAGATTTATTAGCTAGTAAAGACGAGTATATGATAGATGCTCCAACAGTCGCTATGATTGGTAATGGCTCTAGCGATGCAGGGGCAAAAAAGTTAGACAATATGCGGAAAGAAGTCCGTAAAGCAGCTACTGGATCTACAATGCAGCCAAAACAAATAGACGCCGAAGATATTATGAGAACCGCTTTATCATGAAAGATGTAAGAACAGGGTTGATGTTCACACCAGTGCCGACTGATTATCTAGATGCGGTGTGGTCTAGCGTTGCAAAAGTACTAAAGAAGTCAGTTGGCACGGCAAAAGGCAAGTATGAAGTAAATGACGTGTATGATTGTATTGCAAAAGATGACATAGTTCTATGGATTGTAGTAGATCATGATAAGGATGACGACATAATAGCAGCCATAACAACCAAGCTTATAGAGTATCCTCAAGGACGTTCTATGGCTATGGACTGGATTGGCGGTACACGAATGAAAGAATGGCTACCTATGACACAAGAAGTCATTTCAAGGTATGCTAAAGATCATAACTGTAAGTATTTAGAGGGTTATGGTAGAAAAGGTTGGGGTCGTTGGCTTGGCAAGTACGGGTGGAAGCCAGACTATATTGCTTATAAAATGGAGCTGTCGTAATGGGTAAAGGTAGAAATAGATCGCAAGAATCAGGTAAACAAACCTATATTACCGAGTTACCAGAGTATGCTCGTCCGTACTACGAAAACCTCATGGAGCGTACAGAAGCTGAATCTCTTAAAGAGTATACTCCGTATGAAAACCAGAGAATAGCACAGTCTGGTGATTTTGCAGATATAACAAAGTCTAGAGATATGGTGCGAGGTGTAGCAGGGGCAGGGATGCCAGAATTAGACACCGCGATACAGGGTGTAGGCGCACTCTCTATGCCCGGTCAGTTTACTGGTGCTGTGGCAGATCAATACATGAATCCGTATATGGAGAATGTTTTAGACAGGCAGAAGACCGCTGCTATACGAGATTTTAACCGAACAGGTGCAGCTAGAGCAGCAGACGCAGTAAAACAAGGGGCGTTTGGCGGCTCACGAACGGCAGTTGCTGACTATCTGGCACAAGAAGGGTTACAGCAGCAGCTTGGTGATATCGATGCTATGGGTAGAGAAGCAGCATTTAGAGATGCACAGGCAGCATTTGATAGGGATAGACAGACAGGATTGGCAGGGCTTGGTCAATACGCAGGATTGGCAGGGCAACGAAGGGCGGCTGACATACAAGGTGCGCAGCTACTCGAAGGGATTGGTAAGCAACAGCTAGGCGAACAACAAGCGGGTCTAGACTTAGCTTACCAAGACTTTCTCAGGCAACAGGGTTTTACGAAAGACCAGCTTGGATTTTTGTCAAATATTTTACAGGGAATACCTGTACAGCCAAACAGAACAATGACAAGCTATCAAAATGTTAACCCGATGCAACAAGCGTTGGGTATGGGCATAGCGGGGCTAGGTCTATATCGTGGGATGGTCTAATGCAGAATATTTTACAACAGCAAGACGATTTAAAAAATTTCTCACAACAACAGCTTATCATGGAGATGCAAAGACCATCGGGTAACGTACCGCAGTTTTTAGTACTTAGTGAGCTAACTCGTAGAAAACGTATGCAAGATGATTTAGCTCGTGCCGAAGCCGCTAACGCTCCGACTGTAGCAGAAGAAGTCGTTATGGCGGCAGGTATGGGTGACATGTCACAAATGGCACAAGCTATGGCTCCGAAAACAAGTATGACCGAGAATACAGGTATTGCTACAATGATGCCGAAACAGCCTACACGTATGGCTACAGGTGGTGTTGTAAAAATGCAGGAGGCAGGTAGTGTTGAGGGACAAATTCAAAAGATCTTAGAGGAACAACGAGCGAACCCAACTAGTATTACAAATACTTTACGACCCGCTATTATCGAATTGTCATTAGACGGTAGTTATGGGAAGGAGCAACAAAAATTTGTGGTCCAAGCTGCAATCGCAGGGGATTATGGCCCTGAAATACAGCGTGAGATTTTATCTAAAGCACTTGCAGGTGAATATGGGGATGAGATAAAAGAAGGCGCTAAAAGAGCCGAAGGCGTGTTAGAACAATCAGGGCTTCGTGGTTTTGAGCCTACTAGTAATCAATTAGCCCCAACGGCGTCAGTGGCTGAAAAAGTTGTTTCTCCAAGCCGTGGTTTTGAGCCTACCAGTAGTCAACTAGCTTCAGCGGCTGCAACAGCGGAAAAAGTTGTTTCTCCAAGTCGTGGTTTTGAACCTACTGCTAGTCAACTAGCTCCAACGGCATCAATGGCTGAAACTGTTAAGCCTGAGTTTGAATCAGGGATTCTCAAATCAGGAATTCGTGGTTTTGAACCTACTGACAGCCTACTAGCTCCAACTGCAGCTAACGCTAAAACTGTTTTTCCACCATCAATGATGACTATGCCCGCTATGAGAGATCCTGCTGTTATAGACCCGGCAACAGGACAACCTTATGATGTTCTAGGTTCTATGCGACAGCAAGCAGAACAAGCTCGTCAAGCAGAAGCCCAAGCAGCATTCGAACAGTCAAGGCTCACCCCTGATGAGTTGATGGTTCCGTTTAACAACAGTCCTGACCCCGCAGACCTTACTAGATTTTTAGCTAGTCAAAAACCACGTTTTCAAGGTGGTGGTGTTCCGGGCGGCTCTCTGCCAAGCGAAAATCAGAGGTTGATTGAAGAAGCTGCAGAAATGAAGGAAAGGCTAGATAGACAGCGGGCTGAATCAAACTTTATGAACCCTGATAGATTTAATCGTACTTCTGAAGATAAGTTAAAATCACCAGAAGAACAGTTTTCTGAGTTAGGCGCAACTAAACAAACTATAGATGGCGAAGATTTTTATGTAACACCTATAGGTAACACATACGATAGTAGAGGTAAACTTGTACTAGGCGGCAAAGCTATACAAGCCCTTCAATCTGCACAAATAGGAGGAGAGGACTTTTCTAAATCCCCTCTTGGAGAAATACCTTTTGGTTCGTACGATGTTGACGCTGAAGGAAATGTAATTCCCGAAAGCTATAAAAAAGCTGAACTTAATATAGGTGATCTTACAACCCCCGACCTAATTAAAGAACCAACATCTGCTTTGGCAGATGCTTTAGGGATAGAAGAAGGTTCTGCCCCAGTAACCGATGTTACTTCAGCTATCAATCAAGCCGCCAAGAATAGAGCTATGAATCCAGATATAGATTCGGGTCTAGGTCTTACAGGTACGACTATAGCTGGAGATCCAAGGATTGCATCGGATGTAGTTGGAAAAACAGTAAAAGATGTAGCTGAAGAGACAGCTAAGAATACAGAAGAACCTACTGCTGAACAAGATGCTCCGTTTTTGCCTTCAGGAATTGGAGATATGCCTGATGAGTTAATGGTTCCGTTTGACAATATAAAAGACCAAGAAACTGCTGCTGTAGTAAACTCCGCTGCGACTAACATAGCAAATGAAGCGGGTGAGGATGCTCTAGGGGCAAAAGGTCCAGAAGCGGCAAAAGCAGCGCAACAAGGGTTTAGTAAAGATCAGTGGATGCGATTTGCTATGTTTGGACTTATGATATCTTCAGGTAAACAAGACGATGTGAAAAAAGCTGCAGAAACGATGATAGCAGCACAGTTGAAAGACAAAGCTATAGCATCTAAAGAAAAGATATCGAAAGAAGATAGAGAGTCACAAGAAAAAATTGCAGGTATTCGTGCTAAAGCAACCCAAGAAAATACGGCTGCACGTATAAGAAGCGCAGCACTTAACAGAGATTTTAAAGTATTGGAAAACATACAAGACGAGCTTAAAGAGTCTTTAGCATTAATAACTCCTCTAAAAGGACCAGTCACTGCTGAAAACAAAGACGCATATGACACGCTAACTCAACAGCTAAAAGATGTACGTGAGAAGATAAGAAACCTAGGTAGTTTTGATTTAGGGCCGGGTAGTGGGCAAACTGAAATAGCTGGGAGCTACAACGTAACAGCAGGGGCTTCGTAATTATATGGGTGATGTCATCCAAGCAAGCCAGCTTAGTGGGCGTAAATACAATTTTACCATTGCAGGTGACGAGCCTACCGTAGATGAACAGCGACGTATAGACGCTATAATCAGGCAAAACGATATAGAATTTGCACAGGAGTACGAGAAGCAGTTCGGTGTATCTGCCACCCCCGGTGAGGGCGAAGGGTTTGCCAACCGTGCAGGAGAAGTATTCAAGGGTGTAGGTCGTGGTGCTGTAAATCTTTTGGAGTCAGCAGGATTAGGCGCACTTTCGGTGCTTGACGAAGAGGCTGAGCTTGCAGGTAGAGAGTATGTTCGTGGCGCAGCAGATAGTCTTAGGTCAGGCATACAGCCAGATATTGGGCTAGAAGACACCGTAGGGGGTAAATTCGGCGAAGCTCTAGGTTCATTTGTACCTCTGGCAGGAACAGCCTTTATTCCCGGAGTTGGACTTCCTTTAGCAGCAGGTTTAGCTACAGGTGCAGGTGCAGGAGAGGCGTCTGAGCGTGCCAGAGAATACGGTGCTACACAAGAAGAACGTAATACAGCCACACGGTTAGGTGCGCTTGTAGGTATATCTGAACTAGCACCCATAAAACTTGGTAAGTTAAACAAGATACTACAAGGCTCTGGTGTTACAAAACGCGCAGGACGTATACTCGAACAGGCAGGGTATGAGGGTCTACAAGAAACTGGAGCAAGCATAGCACAAAACTTAATCGAACAAGGATACAATCCAGATCAAGAGTTTGGTGAGGGTTGGCAAGATGCTGCAGGTTACGGTGCAGGTGTAGGTGGCTTTGTTCAGCTAGTTACAGACCTTATCGCCCCTAAACGTTTTGGAAGAGGTAGGGACTACACGAGATACGAAGAAGAGCAAAAAAAGCTTGCTGCTGAAGAAGCAGCGCGACAAGAAGCAGCGCGACAAGAAGCAGGGCAGCAAGACCAAGAAATCCTCAACAAGACAAAAGCTCCGCTTGACGATGAGAAAAGTCTCGATGAAAAAAATCAACAGCAAGGGCAGGCAGATGGTTTTTATGATGCCAATGGTAATTATATATCTGCAGACGACTTTGTATCGAGCAGAGATTATGACGGAGTAGAAGAAGGAGATGTTAATGACGCATCCGCTGAACTCACTGAAGAGGAGGCATTCGAGCTTGCCGCGAGAAATGCTGAAGAGCGTAGACGAGAAAGAGATGGAGCTGGCACTGCAACTGATGTGGGACGCAGAAACGTTCGTGACGATACCACCGGAACTGGAGCATCTGACGGAAGCGCATTGGGCGTACGTGGAGACGATACTGACTTGTTTGGAAATCCAGCGTTCACTGAATCGGATTCATTAATAGATGAAAATGATACTGGGGTAGATAGTGAATTTGATCTCGCTCAACGTGAACAACAGAAGATAAACGAAGAAAAAGCAAAGCAAAAAGTAGAGCAAAGAGAAAAGGAACAGGCTGCTAAAAGAGAAGACTCTACTGAACGCACAGGCAAAGCAAAACAGCTCCTTCCGGGGTACATCTACCCCACAGACCCAAAGACTTTAGAGACTGGTAAACCTTATCCTGAAAGCGATGTACAGTTTGCTCCTCGTGCTACTCCAGAACGCTCAGATAGAGAAGTCATTAGTCCTCAAGACGAGGATGTAGACGTAAATGTGCGAGGCGATATATTTCCTGCTATCCCAACTACGGAAGTGCTTGACCAGTTGGGTGTACCAAAAGGATCAGGCCCATATAAAATTGCACAAAATGAATTGGTTAGGAATTTAGAAGCGAATGATAGAGAAGCCGTTTCTGAAACTATGGGCAAAATTTTTGACGGTTTGAAAAAGTACGGTGCAGCTAAAGCTTCAGGTAAAGATAAAACTACTAACGCTCTAACACGAGCAAGAGTAGCAGAGTACGCAGCAAAAGCCTCTCCTAAAGAACTACCCGAAGCAGCAAGACAACGCCGTGCCGAAACCGCTATCGCTCGTAGTAGAATAAAAGATGACACAGCGCTCGCTGCTCGTTTACAAGACCCTGTGTCAGGAGAAGTACAAGAAAGAACTGCAAATATAGCTAATAAAGAATCTAACATACAAAGGTCTATACAGAGAAAAGAAAGAAAAGCTCAAGCAGAAGAAAAAGAGCAGGACGCGACAGACCTAAGAGAGATGAGGCTGGACGATGTCGTTCAAAAAGACATGGAGACAATCGGTGCTGATAGAGACACTCTAGCGAGGGAAAGAGCGCAAGAATTAGCAGAAGCATATAGTGATAGATCCGAACAAGCCAAAAGAAAAAGGGATTTAGAGAGACAACAAGAACAGCGGCTTATTAGAGAGATAGGGTTCATACAGTGGGTAACTAAAAATATTAAAGTGCCTGATTCCAGAACAGGCGGCACTCGCTATGTTACAAGCGTGAACGAGATACCTCCTGTTAAACTAAAACAAGTATTCGCGCAGTATATGGACACGGTAGCAGATCAAGCTGTAAATAAAATTACTACAGGTACACGTCTCACACCTAAAGAAGCTCGTAAAGGTTTAGGGTTTAGAAGATGGTTACTTCAAACGCATGGTCCCAAAGGCGCAAACGATTTAGATACGCTAGTAGGTAATCCAGAAGGAGAGGCTTACTTAAATAAAATGGCTCTAGACTACGCGGCTAACCCTAAATCATTCACAAGCCCTATGGCGCTACCTGCATCAGAAGTTGTGGATCTTGATAGACCGCTAAGCCCTACTATCATGCAGATGTTGGAAGATAACAACCTGCAGGATGCCCTGCGAGAGTACGCTAAAGATGCATCTAATCCTAACATTGCTCGTATGGCGAAGGCTCTATCTCGTCTTGTAGGCAATACCCGTGTGACATTTGCAAACTTAGGCAACCAACTCACAGGAGCATTTGATCCTCGTACCAATGTAATAGTCCTTAATCAGGACTTGCCGAGTACCGGACACACGTTGTTGCATGAAATGCTACACGCAGCCACAGCAGCCACGATACAAGATCGCCCCGGCGCAGGTCCTGTAAAGGCGTTAGAGTCTATATTTAGAGAAGTACAGGAGAATCTACCTTCCTACTACGGATCTACTTCTCTTGTAGAGTTTGTAGCGGAGGCATTTAGCAACCCTGAGTTCCAACAACAGTTAGGTAGATTAGAGCTGAAGAAAAGATATGGCTCTCTAAAAGATCAGGTCACCCGTACTCTAGCCAGACTTGTTAGGTTTGTGTTGGGAGTAAACGCAGGTAAACTAGTAGACAAGCGCATAGATCAGACCGCGTTCAACGAGTTAGAAAGTTTGATTGACTCACTGCTATCACCTGCGCCACAGTTTCGAGATGCGGATATAATGTTTAATATTGCTAATCGTCCTGAAATAGCAAACGACTTCCTTAACCAAGCGTTGATGAACGGGCCTACATTTACAGATAAAAGCCCTAAACTTGTACGTGATTTTCTAAACAGCACCGCTGCTTCTACATCGACACTAGGATCTACAGCACGTAACATCGTTCTCGGCGCTACACCTTTGCACTACCTTGTAAAAGTGGCTCAGAAGTATTTTCCCGACAGTAAAACAAATAACCTGTTAACGAGATTAAACGATGCGATGAACGCCGCTGCAGGACGCATGGCAGAAGATTATGATCGTATACAAGCAGTCAACGACAGACTGATAAAATGGTCAAACAGCGATCCTGAGAAAATGAAATTGCTAAACGGCCTTATAACACAAAGTACCTTGTACGAAGTAGATCCTGACATTGACGAAAGGACTGCACAGGAGCGATATGCAGACGATGCTATAAGTCTGCAGATATATAATCGTATGCGTGATGAGTTTGTATCTCCTATGGGAGGTCTTCAGAGCGAAGGCATGAAAATGTACAGACTGGCTCGTAATATGTTTAGAGGTATAAAAGGCGATCTAAAAATCGCTTTGGATAAGAAGCTAGAAGCTGCAGGTGTGCCTGATACCGAACGGTTCAACCTACTAAAAGGTTTCTTTAAAAAGTTAGAAAAAGAGGGATCTATAGATCCTTACTTCCCTCTAAACCGAGGAGATGGCGAGTTCTGGATATCATTCACTGCAGTGGATAAGACAGGTCGAATAGAATACTTTGCAGATAATTTTACTACAGACCAAGAACGACAGCGAGTCTTACGAGAAATCTATCCTGAGATAGTAAACAATATGGTAGAAAGCGCTGAAGGCAAAGCTCGTATTGCAGCAAAAAGACGAGAGCTAGGATCAGAGGCAGATAACATGTCCGACAGCGCTGTGGCTGAACTGGTCGTAGGTTTAGAGCAGACTATAGGTGTACAGAATTTAAACTACCAAAAGATACCAAGCACCTCATTTCTTAATCAGGTAATGAGAACGCTGCAAGCACGTACCAGAAACCTCTCAGGGGCAGCTCTAGAGTTTGAGCAAGCCAAGATACAAGAAGTAGGTGAACTCGTACTCAATGCCTTACCAGAAACTTCTTATCTACAATCTTTTAGAGGACGTAAAGAAGGTGAAATTGCAAAAGGCGTAGTGCCTGTAAGTTTTGATGCCATATCTACAATAGCAGATCGTTCCCGTTCGATAACTCGACAGATGGTTCAGATGGAATACGATGGCATCTTCGGCAACATAAGTAACGAGCTGTCAGAATACTACATGCAGAACTCAGACAACTCACTTGCTATGCGAGACACATACTTAAAACTAAAGCAGTATGCTGACAAAGGCGCATTTCCAGCCGTTAGTTCGTTATCTAGGTTTGGTACAGGTCTAGCGTTTAACATGACACTTGGTTTTAACGTATCAGGTGCATTAGTTAACCTATCACAAGTACCTCTGATTGCACTGCCGTATCTCGGCGGTAAGTACAAAGGTTTCGGCAAGGTTATGGGAGCCATGAAAGAAGCTATGTCTCTTATGAAACAACAGGGTGTGGCTTACTCAGAACGTACAATAGATACCTTTACAGACAGATTAGACGAAGATGGCAATCCAGTTATGGAGCCAAGAAAAGTACGATCTTCTATGTCTATGATGAATATAGACTTCGATAATATGGACCCAAGTGATCCGAGGTACATATATAAAGAACTCGTAGAAGAGGGTATACGTAGTGGTCAATTTAAAAGATCGGTTGATTACGAGATACTAGACATAGATCGTATGGACTCGTTCTGGGCTAAAGCTAACAGACTGTCCGGTTTCTTCTTGTTTCACGGTGAACGTGTAAACCGTGAAGTTTCTATGGGAGCTGCATATAAGCTAGGTGTAGATAAATTCCGCAAAGATAACAGCAGAGAGCCTACTTCCGAAGAAAAATCGGCGTTGGCAGTAGAAGCTATCAATGACACAGAGATGATGAACGGTGGGTTGTCTGCGGGTGCTGCTCCACAGCTAGCGCAAAGCGGTCTTGGCAGAGTGGTGTTTATGTACAAACGCTACGGTGTATCCATGCTCTCACTGCTACATAATCTTGCGTTTGGCGAAAACGGTGCGTTGAGAAAATTAAATGAGAACCTGCCCCCTGAACAAGCTAGAGAGATGCGTAGGATCGCACGGTATCAGCTAGCAGGTATATACGGCTCCGCAGGTGTTCTTTCAGGTGTAGCAGGTATGCCGCTATACGGGGCTATATCTATGCTGTTTAACACGTTGTTTGATGATGACGACGATCCTATGGAC
>Ga0181577_10003250_pt1 | contig 12599 bp, 8 predicted proteins | sample 101ome_21_FD_132468 | JGI IMG/M metagenome (GOLD analysis project Ga0181577, IMG submission 132468) | Coastal salt marsh microbial communities from the Groves Creek Marsh, Skidaway Island, Georgia - 101413BT metaG (megahit assembly) | ecosystem: Environmental > Aquatic > Marine > Intertidal zone...
AGCAGAGATGACTTTCTTATGACGGTTGGCAGCAGTTGTGGCAGAGGTTACTCGAGCCATATCAATCTCCTGAAATTAGGCGTAAGGCAGAAAACGCTTAACAATACGGGCATCAGCTTCACTAAGGATCATGGTGCCACGCGCTTGGCGTTTCATTTTCTGGGAACGACGGCGGAGATTGTGCTGGAGAAAAGCGGCACTGCCACGAACTTTCCCCGTAGCGGTCAGACGAAAACGCTTTTTCGCCCCGCTTTTGGTTTTCATTTTGGGCATTTCATCCTCTTTTGGGTAAGGCTGAATAAATCAGCCGGGTTGATCATCAACCGGCCGGGCATGCCCTTATACGCCCGGTCGCGGAACATTTAGGGGTTTTAGCCATAAAATATGCGGAATGCAAGCCATAAAACCGCATAACACCCCATATGGCATTAATCCCCTTAGCAATAAGTAAAGGTTAAAAAAACCAACCCCACTTATGCTGGCGCTAGCACCATCACCATTTGGCGGCCTTCCATCTTTGGCATAGCCTCAACCTTGGTAATTTCTTCCATTTCATCCCGAACACGGGTTAGCACTTGCGCGCCAAGTTCTTGGTGAGCCATCTCACGGCCACGAAACCGCAACGTTACCTTAACCTTGTCGCCAGCATCAATAAACTTGCGAACATTGCGCATTTTGACTTGATAATCGTGTTCATCAATATTGGGGCGAAGTTTGATTTCCTTCACCTCAACGATTTTCTGCTTTTTTCTGGCGAGATTGGCGCGTTTCTGGGTTTCGTATTTAAACTTACCGTAGTCCAGAATTTTGCACACTGGCGGGTCATTATTCGGTTGAACCTCAACAAGGTCAAGTCCAGCATCTTCTGCCTTTTGCAGAGCATCCCTAAGACTAATAACACCTAATTGTTCACCATTTTCATCAATGCAGCGAACGGTCGGATTAGTAATAGCATCGTTAACACGAGGACCATTACGACTCATATTGCCCTTTTGCGGGCCTATTGGTGGACGGACTATCGAAGTATCTCCTTTGCGGATAGAATAATATTAAAGTTTAATAGAATGGACATAAAAAGGCTACAAAAATCAAGGGGTTTTCATATCTGGCGGTGTAATTTCTTTGGCAAGTGTGGCAAGCGCCTCATCCATGGGCAAGATTTCCTGTCCATTTTCACCAAGTCGGCGCAAGGCAATGGTACGTTCTGCCATTTCCCTTTCCCCAACCGCTATAATATATGGCACCTTTGCCACAGAATGCTCACGCACCTTATAGCTGATTTTTTCATTACGGCCATCAAACTCTACCCGGAAGCCCATAGCCGCTGCGCGTTCCCTGACCTCTGCGGCATAGGATTTTGCGGCATCGGTGATCGGGGCAACAACCAATTGAACAGGCGCTAACCATGGCGGCATACGACCAGCATATTGCTCGATCAGAATACCAATCCAGCGTTCCATAGATCCTAAAATGGCACGGTGCAGCATCACTGGCCGTTTGCGTGATCCGTCTTCGGCCACATATTCAGCATCAAGGCGTTCAGGCAGAACAAAATCCACCTGCAATGTGCCGCATTGCCAATCCCTGCCAATAGCATCACGCAACACAAACTCAAGCTTAGGGCCATAAAACGCCCCTTCACCAGGGTTCAAGGTTGTTTCTAGATTTGCCGCCTTTGTTGCGGATTGCAAAGCTGACTCAGCACGATCCCAAGTGGCATCATCGCCTGCTCTAACCGGAGGACGATCTGAAAACTTGACTCGCACCTCATCAAAGCCAAAATCCCGATAGATATCGAGCAACAAATCACAAAAGGCTCTGCCTTCACTGTCAATTTGGTCTTCGGTGCAAAAAATATGAGCGTCATCTTGGGTAAATGCCCGAACCCTCATGATCCCGTGCAAGGCGCCCGAAGGCTCATTTCTGTGGCATGATCCAAACTCCGCCATTCGAAGCGGTAAATCGCGATATGACGTGATCCCTTGGCGGTAAATCTGAACATGACCGGGACAATTCATCGGTTTGAGGGCAAGGATACGATCACCTTCACTTTCAGCGGTGAACATATTTTCACGGAATTTATCCCAATGACCTGATTTCTCCCACAAACTGCGATCAATCAGCTGGGGGGTTTTGACCTCTTTATATTGCGCTTTATCTAAACGCCGGCGCATATAACTCTCAATCACGCGGTACATTGTCCATCCTTTAGGATGCCAGAATACCGAACCTGTGGCTTCTTCTTGAATATGAAACAATTCAAGTGCCTTACCTAGCTTACGGTGATCACGCTTTTCCGCTTCCTCAAGCATTGTTAAATATGCGCTGAGGTCTTTATCCGTGAAAAAAGCTGTTCCGTAAATCCGTTGTAACATTGGGTTTTTGCTATCACCGCGCCAATATGCCCCTGCCACTGTCATAAGCTTAAAAGCGTGACCAATTTTTTTGGTTGAAGGCGCATGAGGGCCGCGACAAAGATCAATAAAATTCCCTTGTCGGTAAAACGTCACCGTCTCATCAGCAGGAATGGCATCTACCAATTCCACCTTAAAAGGTTCATTGTTTTTCTTATAAAATGCGATTGCCTCATCCCGTGTCCAGACTTCACGAGTGATAGCCTCATCCCGATCCACAATTTCATGCATACGGGTTTCAATCGCAGCTAAATCCTGTTCGGAAAACGGAGTTTCCCGATAAAAATCATAATAAAACCCATTTTCGATAGATGGGCCAATTGTGACTTGGGTTTCGGGGTATAGCTCAAGCACAGCCTCAGCCAAAACATGGGCGCAATCGTGCCTGATCAGGGCTAGCGCGTCATCATCTTTTGCCGTCACTAGCGCAAGACTTACATCATCTTCGATAACCCGGCTCAGATCAATGAGATCGCCATTCATCCGTGCCGCTAATGCTGCCTTTGCCAAACCAGCACCAATATCTGCCGCAACCTCATAGGCGGTAACGGGCTGATCGAACTGGCGCTTAGAGCCATCTGGAAGCGTGATAACTGGCATTATACCCTCATCATTATTGTGATGATTTCTAAAATCTTTATTATAAGTACCTGTTCTTAGCCTTTTGAGCCAAGCCATTCAAGCGATAACACCTTCAAAAACTATACCAAAGCAGATTTCAAGGCTTTGGTATAAATGCGAAGAGTTTTTGATACCATCAGATCTGTTGAGAAATTAGCAATAATGTGCTCACGAGCACGATTAGCAAATTGCTTTCGATCACGAGCTTTAAGAGCTAGTGCTTCGGCAATAGCCTCGGCAAGACTACCAACATTCCCCGGCTCTGCTAGCCACCCCGTATCACCAGGATTAATGCTCTCTGCTGCGCCCCCATGGTTAAATGCTACCACCGGGCGACCCATGGCTTGGGCCTCAATAGCGACTCTGCCAAAAGGTTCAGGGGTAAGAGATGGCATAACCACCACATCGGCAAGCATTAATGCCGCTGGCATATCCTGACTTTCAGGTGCTAGTTTTACACATCCCTCTAATCCATACTTAGAAATGCTGGCGGTAAGACGATCTTGGAAACTTGCCTTACCAGAAAGCGCACCAACCAATACCAATATAGTGTCTTTTTGGTTAAGTTTTGCCATGGCCTCAATCGAAACCAGCTGGCCTTTCCAGAGAGAGGGACGCGCAGGCAACATCACAACCTTTTTATGATCAGGAATCCCCAAATGATCCGCGGCATTAATGACGCGTTGCGCCGACACTTTGGCAGGATCAAACATATTAATATCCACTCCGCGGTGGATGGTGGTTATGCGTTTCGAAACTTTTGGAAACTGATCTTTAACCAGTCTGGCAATATAACGCGAAATGGCGATAATGTGGTCTGAGCGCACCATGATAGAATTGTAATAACGCTTAACAAAATTGCCGGCTTTAAAGCGGCCATGAATGGTGGATACTACAGGCACCTTGATGCTCCGTGCCGCCGCCATCGTAATCCATGCTGGGGCTCTTGATCGCACATGAACTAAATCTACCCCCTCATCGATCATTAACTGTCGCAAGCGGCGCCGAATAAAGGGCCAGCGCAATGGGTTTTTAGAAGCCACAGGCAAAACAATATGATCTGCGCCCATGCGTTTTAGGCGTGTCACCATGACCCCACCTGTGCTTACGACTAGCGCACGGCCACCTGCGGCTAGAATGGCCTCTGCCATTTCCAATGTGCCACGTTCCACCCCACCTTGATTTAGGCTGGGGAGAATTTGCATGATGGTCTTGCCTTTGAGAAGTTGTGATGGCATGGATAAAGTGCTGACATAATTAATGATAATGATGGATACGCTTTTAACGCTTCATCAGCTTCTTGTATATCGCTTTATTAGCTGATAAGCATCCCATCAGAGGCAGGACGCTTAATGACAACGGATACTACCACCCCCCTATCGTTTCTAGAACATGATGGCAGAAAACTGGCCTATCGGGGATTTCTTGTAAAGGGAAGCCCAACCATTGTCTTTCTTCACGGGCATGGCTCGGATATGGATGGCACCAAGGCGTTAGTCGTAGAAGAATGGGCAAAACATCAGAATTTTGGCTGCATCCGTTTTGATTATACCGGACACGGTCAATCGGATGGGAATAGGCAGGACGCCACGATTGGGCAATGGAAAGCCGATTGTATTGCCATCATTGATCAATTGGTTCCGGGGAAATGCTATCTGGTGGGGTCATCGTTGGGGGGCTGGCTTATGCTGTTAGTAGCCATGGCAAGATCCAACCAGGTTGCCGGACTAATTGGCATTGCCGCTGCGCCAGATTTCACCGAAGAGTTAATCTGGAACACAATGACCCCAGATCAGCAAAAGGCCATGGCCGCAAGCGGACAAATCGCTGTGCCTAATCCCTATGTTGAAGGTGATGTGATCTATCCCTATCAATTAATCACTGAAGGACGTGATCATTTGGTGCTAGGGGGGAAGATGCCGATCTCTTGTCCTGTTCGCTTATTACACGGAATGAAAGACGAAGAAGTGCCATGGCAAACTGCTAATCGCATCGCTGCGGCCATTCCCCATAAAGATGTGCAAGTGTTGTTCGATGCTGATGCTAATCATCGCTTTTCAGAACCGGATCAGCTAGATACTTTGCTAGCCACCATGGCAGAAATCACCCGCCAAACCAAACCCTGACGGTTTGCTTTAGAAATCTAAATTGGTGTAATGCGGTGGCGGCATGATGCCTGTCACCTGATCGGATAATAACGCCCGAAAACATGGGCGTGATTTGATGCGCGCATACCACATTTTTAGCTCATCCCATTCATCCCAGTGGATATCATTCATATAATCCAGAACGGAAAGAGCTGCTGCTACCATCAGGTCCGCTATGCTTAATTTTGCACCTGCCAACCATTGGCGGTGCTCAGCCAGATGATTAAAATACGCCAGATGCACATTCATATTGCTTAAGGCAGAGCGAATAACCACCGATGATGGCACACCATCACCCATCATGCGGCGGATCAGGCGTTCATGGATTAATGGCTGTACCACCTCGCGCTCAAAACGGCCTGCAGCCCAATCAAAAAGACGCCTTACCTCAGCTCGTTCCGATGCGGACCCAGGTAACAGATGACCATCTGGCAGAATATCATTAAAATATTCCGCAACAACATAACTGCCGCAAAGAACCGTCCCGTCATCTTCAACAAGCACAGGAACACTGCCTGCCACATTTAGCTTTAGGAAAGCGGTTTCTGTACGCCAGTATTCTTCAAGTTTTGGCAAAAAATCTAGCTTTTGTTCCGTGAGGAAAAGCCGCACAAAACGTGATCCTGAAGACAACCAGTAATGATGCAAAACCCTCATCACTTAGCCTCTTTGGGGAAAGAATGCATAGACAACACAGGCCATGGCTTCGGCGGCATATCCTCTGGCGTTGCCGACGATAAGGCCAACATATGCAGGCGTTCTTCTTCGATATGGGCAGGAAGGCTGACATCTTCATAAGTCACTGGGCTAAATCCAAACTTAAGATAATAGTTAGGTTCACCAGAAATAAAGCACCAATGCCAAGGCCCTGACAAGGCGCGTTCAAGACTCTGGCGCACCAACTGAACACCAATCCCCCTGCCGCGCACCGCTGGGTCAACCGCCAATGGCCCCAACAAAATGGATGGCTTATCAGCAATGGTAATGGGCCAGTACCGGATTGAACCTAAAAGGTGACCGGCTTCTGCTTCTGCCACCAAGCACAACTCATCCAACACCTCACCTTCACGCAAACGCCAAATGTTGCGTCCACTATGGCTTGAGCTAAAGCCCAAACCCATCAGCCGATCAATTTCAGCAGCATCATTAAAGGTTTGTTGTCTGACCACAACTGATAGGTTTTGAACAGGATGATCGGCAGTGTCCATGGCGTTGTCTATATTACTTTCACCAAAGGGTAAAACCGAGGATGAATTTGACACTAAGTGAATAGATCAGGCGATAGCCTCACCCACATTGTCTACGATAACAGGATGCGACAAATGCGGCAACACTTCATGCGGAACAATGTGCCAAAATTGCGATGCCGCTTTATCCCATTCAGACAAAATCTTTGCTGCGATCTGTGATGAGGTATGTCGGAAATGTTCCTCAATTCTGGCTTTAAGATGATTGGCCCAATGTAAAGTCGAAAGCCGATATAGTCCTATGCTTTCCAGATTGATCTGGTTTTCAAACTTATGATCAGGATCATAGGCAAAGGCCATACCGCCGGTCATTCCAGCCCCAAAATTGGACCCGACATGTCCCAGAACAACAACCTCACCGCCTGTCATGTATTCACATCCGTTAGACCCACAGCCCTCAACCACTGCGATGGCCCCTGAATTGCGAACCGCCAGCCTCTCACCAGCTTGGCCAGAGGCAAATAATTTACCAGAAGTCGCCCCATAAAGCACAGTATTACCAATGATGGTATGATCTTGCGGCACTAATGGCGACGCCGCCATAGGGCGAATGCTGATCAGGCCACCTGATAGACCTTTACCCACATAATCATTAGCATCCCCATGCACTTCAAGCTTTAGGCCTTGCACCGCAAAAGCGCCAAGCGATTGCCCAGCAGAGCCGCGTAACCGCACGGTAATTGTTTCCTCTTTTAATCCTGTCATGCCAAACTTGCGCGTGATATGTGATGACAAGCGCGTACCAATAGCACGCTGGGTATTCTTAACATTATAGGAAAGCTGCATCCGTTGACCGCGATCAAGGGCGTTTCGAGCATCTGTTAACATCAGGGCATCAAGGGTATCAGGAACTTCGTTACGTTCATGATTAGGCTTACGCCCATGCGTCGTACCATCAGCCCGAACCAAAATTGGATTGAGATCAAGATCATCAAGCGCGGCATCACCACGGCTTACTTGACGCAGTAAATCTGTACGCCCTACCACCTCATCAAGACTGGATACACCAAGTGAGGCTAAGATTTCGCGAACTTCTTCAGCAATGTGTGTGAACAATTGAACAACCTTTTCAGGGGTACCTGTGAATTTTGCTCTCAAATCTTCGCGCTGGGTACACACTCCGACAGGACAGGTGTTCGAATGGCACTGTCTGACCATAATACATCCCATTGCGATCAGCGATGCGGTGCCAATACCATATTCATCAGCCCCAAGCATCGCGGCCATCACCACATCACGCCCTGTTTTCAGACCCCCATCAGTTCTAAGGATCACCTTGTTACGCAAGCCATTCATGGTCAGGACTTGGTGCGCTTCAGAAAGCCCCATTTCCCATGGCAATCCAGCGTGTTTAATGGATGATTGCGGGCTTGCTCCTGTGCCGCCGCCATGACCAGAAATCAAAATGGTGTCAGCTTTAGCTTTGGCAACACCAGCCGCAATCGTGCCAATGCCTGTTGCAGCGACAAGTTTAACGCAAACCCTTGCATTCGGGTTGATCTGTTTGAGGTCATAAATTAATTGCGCCAAATCCTCAATGGAATAGATATCATGATGCGGCGGTGGTGAGATCAAGGTCACGCCAGGGGTTGAATGGCGCAATCTGGCGATCAGGCTATCTACCTTGATGCCGGGTAATTGCCCACCCTCACCAGGCTTGGCCCCTTGTGCCACTTTAATCTCAAGCTCTTCACAATTGTTCAGATATTCAGCAGTAACACCAAAACGCCCTGACGCGACTTGTTTAATTGCTGAAGATGGATTGTCACCATTATCTCTTAACACAAACCTTGCTGGGTCTTCGCCCCCTTCACCGGAATCAGACTTTGCGCCAATTCTGTTCATGGCGATGGACAAAGTCTCATGCGCTTCGGGGCTAAGTGCGCCTAGCGAGATTCCAGGGGATACTAAGCGTTTGCGTATCTCAGTGATACTTTGAACCTGATCAATATTAACCGCGTCATGCTTTGAGACGAAATCCAGAAGATCACGCAAATTCACAGGACGTGCCTTGGATACGATATCGCTATATGCTTTCCAGGCATCGTAACTGCCAGTATCACACGCTCTCTGCATAGCGTGGATCGCATTGGCATCAAAAGCGTGATGTTCACCAGATTGACGGAACCTAAAAAAGCCGCCAACCGGAAGCACAGCCTTTTGTTCAGACCATGCTTTTTGATGCAAAGCCTTAATCTGGCTAAAGATGCCCGACATCCCCAGCCCTGAAATCCGGGATGACATTGGCGGAAAATACCGCGATACCAGTGATCGGGATAGGCCTAGTGCCTCAAAATTATAGCCACCCCGATAAGATGCTAACACTGAAATTCCCATCTTGGACATGATTTTCAGCAAGCCGTTTTCAATTGCTGTCCGGAAGTTGCCAATCACTGTATCAAGGCTCATGCCTTTGAAAAGACCGCGTTCGTGGCGGTCTTTAATACAAGCTTCTGCCAGCCAAGGTGTGACTGTTGTTGCCCCAACACCAATCAAAACCGCAATATGGTGAACATCTAAACATTCCCCACTCGTTATGTTGATTGAGGTAAAGGTGCGCAATTGTTGGCGGACCAAATGAGAATGGACAGCACCAACTGCAATAATGGAAGGAATGGCAATCCGATCAGCAGACGTATTGCGATCATCCAGCATCAAATGTTCTGCCCCACCACGCACTGCTTCCTCAGCAGCACGCTCAATATCGTCAATAGCTTGCTGGAATCCTTCAGCATCAATATTGGCATCTACCGTCACATCAATGATAGCCGCCCGATCCCCTAACCATTGCTGTAGAGAGCTTTCTTCTGCTGTAGTCAAAACAGGGGAATTGAGTAAAAGATGGTCACATTGCTCAGCGCTTTCATCTAGAATATTGCCAAGATTGCCGAGCCGAGTTCGTAAGGTCATCACATGGCGTTCACGCAAGGAATCAATAGGCGGATTGGTCACTTGTGAGAAATTCTGGCGAAAGAAATGATGCAAGCCACGATATTTATTCGACAGAACAGCAAGCGGCGTATCATCCCCCATTGAACCAATGGCTTCTTTTCCGTCTTCTGCCATGGGTTGAAGCAACAATTCCAAATCTTCAAGCGTCCAGCCAGCCGTCAGTTGGCGGCGGCGCATATCATCACCAGATATAATTTTTTCAGGGATGTTTTTACTCGCAGCCAACAGGTTATCCATCACCTGTGAGCGCCCAAGCCAACGCCCCCAATCTTTCCGCTTAATCAGCATTTTTTTAAGTTCGGCATCATGATAAACCTTACCTTCAGCCAAATTAACAGCGATCATCTGTCCTGGCCCAAGGCGGCTTTTTTCAACGATCTGATGTTCATCAACCTGCACCATGCCGGTTTCTGATCCTGCGATAATAAACCCATCATTCGTAATCGTAACGCGCATGGGGCGCAGACCATTTCGGTCAACTGATGCCAACACCCAATTCCCTGAGACAGAGGCCAAAGCTGCTGGACCATCCCATGGTTCCATCACCGCGTTGCAGTATCCATAAAGGTCTTTAAGGTCTTTTGAAGCATCGTCACCTGTGGCTTCGGGAACCATCATGGTTTTAACCATAGGTAAGTCACGCCCACCATGCAGCATCAATTCAAACACCGCATCAAGTGCCGCAGAATCCGAAGATCCCCCTTGAACCACAGGCTTGAGATGCTCAACATCTTCCCCAAAGAGAGGCGAGCTCATACGGTCTTCATGGCAAGACATCCAGTTCAGATTGCCGCGATAAGTGTTGATTTCCCCATTATGGGCAAGCACACGGAACGGTTGCGCAAGACGCCAGGTCGGAAAGGTGTTCGTTGAATACCGCTGATGATAAACCGCAAAACGTGAGATAAAGCGTTCATCTTTTAGATCAGGATAAAAGTCTGATACTTGCTCCGCCAGAAACATCCCTTTGTAAATAATTGAGCGCACTGAAAAGGAACATAGGTAGAACTCCATAATGCGCTCAGCCAGAACAGCATTTTCTATCTTTCGGCGAATAACATATAGTTTGCGTTCAATCTCATCTTCGTCTTGGTCAATCGGGGTTGAAAACATGATTTGTTCAATTTCAGGGCGGGTAGCTTCGGCTCTGCTACCAATGACTGAAATATCCACGGGCACTTGCCGCCATCCATAAATTGTAAGACCAGCGGCGAGAATTTCATCCTCAACGATACAGCGACAGCGTTCCTGCGCGGCCATATCAGTTCGCGGCAAAAAGACCATGCCCACACCAATACGGCCATCATCAACGGCATGACCTGTATGGGCGATGTGCTCAACAAAGAAATCCCTGGGAATTTCCAGATGAATTCCTGCCCCGTCACCAGTTTTTCCATCAGCGTCAACCGCCCCGCGATGCCAGACCGCACGCAAAGCCTCAATGCCTTTTTCCACCACTTGACGCGATGGCTTACCATCAATCGCCGCAACCATACCAACGCCGCAAGCGTCATGCTCTTGGTCAGGTGACCATACCCCACCTTGTTGCAGACGATCCTGCATCTCAAGCCGGTTTTTCAGCCAAGCGGTATCAGCATGGCTAACTTGTTGTGGGGCGGCGTTTTTAAAGGATTGCGTCATTGTCTTTGTCCTTAGCAGTTATGCAACTGAATTGCTGATGCTTTTACTGTGATCATTTGTCAAATTAAGAGGCTGCTTTCTGATTAGCCTTGATGCTGGCTTCTGCCTTATTTCGGGTCAGCCAGTTGTCGATGTGGGTTGCGGCATCACGGCCATCTCTAATCCCCCAAACCACCAGCGAGGCACCGCGAACAATATCACCTGCGGCAAACACCCCATCCAAACTGGTCATCATGGTTTTCCAATCAATACTGATGGTGCCCCAACGCGACACTTTTAACCGAGGCTCATGAAACATATTCGGCATATCTTCTGGGTCAAAGCCAAGGGCCATAATCACCATATCCGCATCTAGGGTGTAATCAGACGCATCAATTGCCTCAGGGCTTTGTCTGCCACTCGCGTCAGGGGCGCCAAGGCGACTTCGTTGACAGACCACACCCTTAATCTGACCGTTTTTATCTTTGCTAAATGCAACAGGCTGTGACAGCCATTCAAAACGCACGCCTTCCTCTTCGGCGTTCATAACTTCTCTTGCGGAACCCGGCATATTGGCGCGGTCACGGCGATAGACACAAGTAACGCTTTTCGCATCCTGGCGGATCGCTGTGCGAACACAGTCCATAGCGGTATCACCGCCCCCGATCACAACAACATTTTTACCGTGAACGGAAAGCGAACCATCATCATATTCTGATACTTTATCACCAAGACCAATCCGATTTGAGGTGGTCAAATAATGCAATGCCGGCACCAAAGCGTTGTTGTTACCATCTGGATCATTGCCAGAATTGCTATCCCCCATATCAAGTGTTCTGGCCTTATAAACACCCGTGGCAATTAAAACCGCGTCATGTTTTTTTCGAAGGTCATCAAAACTGATATCCGAACCAATAGCGCAATTCAGGACGAAATTAATACCGCCTTCGCGCAACAGCGCTTCACGGCGTTGCACAACATCTTTTTCAAGCTTAAATCCCGGAATGCCATAAATCATTAACCCGCCAACACGGTCATAACGGTCATAAACGGTAATTTGATATCCTTGACGGCGCAACTGTTCTGCTGCGGCTAATCCGGCTGGCCCTGCGCCAACAATGCCTATGCTTTCCTCACGCTCAAACATGGGAATAGGTGGCTTGACCCACCCTTCAGCAAAGGCGGTTTCGGTAATATGGCGTTCAACCGCACCAATGGTAACGCTTTCAAACCCCTTTTCAATCACGCAATTCCCCTCACATAAGCGGTCTTGCGGGCAAATCCTGCCACAAATTTCAGGAAAGGTATTTGTTGCTGAGGACACTTCGTAAGCTTCTTCAAGCCGCCCTTCTGCGGTTAGCATCAACCAGTCAGGGATGTTGTTGCCAAGTGGACAGTGGGTTTGGCAAAAAGGAACCCCACATTGCGAACAACGCCCAGCCTGTTGCGCGGCGGCATCAGCGTTGAAATCGTTATAAATCTCATCAAAATCATGGCGCCGCTGTTCTGCCGTCCGTTTGTCTGGCATTTCTTTATGGCGCGTTACAAATTGCAACATGGATTTTGTTGTCATCATTGATCCCCAATTCATCGGTGAT
>Ga0181577_10003257_pt1 | contig 12595 bp, 9 predicted proteins | sample 101ome_21_FD_132468 | JGI IMG/M metagenome (GOLD analysis project Ga0181577, IMG submission 132468) | Coastal salt marsh microbial communities from the Groves Creek Marsh, Skidaway Island, Georgia - 101413BT metaG (megahit assembly) | ecosystem: Environmental > Aquatic > Marine > Intertidal zone...
CTGTCTTGTCCTTCGCCTCGTCCTTCGCCTCGTCCTTCGCCTCGTCCTTCGCCTCGTCCTTCGCCGCCTGATCGCCGACGCTCGTCGTTCTGACAACGATGCCGGACCCGTCCCGTGTGGACGAAAGGGACAGCCCCGAGGCCTGTCCTTCGGAATCCCCACCGAGCCCCACCCGTCGCTGCCGCAGGGGCCCCTTCCTCGTCGTCCCGGACCCCGCTGCCCCGTTTCCCTTGAGGTCCTTGATGTGATCCTTCATCACGTCCAGAAAGTCCCGCGGCGGCACCTCCATCTTTGGAAACTCGATCACCCGCTTGACGGCGTCCAGCTGGCCGAGCTCGCTCAGGTACTTTTGAAGGTCCTCGCAGCCATGGCACGCCTCGTTGTAAATCTCCAGGGCCTTGATGGCCTGGTGGTAATCCATCTGAAAGAATTTATCCGCAAGGTTGATGATGCCCTCGCTGATGGCCTTGTACAGTTTGAACGACTCACGTACCACCAGCGACAGGGCCAGCAATGTGTTGTCGTTCTGACAAGCCGCCCCGGTCGGCCTGCAGTCAATCAGCCGCCGCTGCACCCGCTGCACCCGCGGAAGCGTCTCCAACAGGTCCTCAATCGACATGCTGCGCATCTTGGACCCGTTGCCAGACTTTTCCAGATCGGTGTACCAGGCCGTGTGGTAGTACGTGTCCAGGCTCTCGTCCATGAACTTGCAGTACGCCCGCACCCATTCCGAGAAGTCATACTTCCCTTCCGTTGCTTTCGTGTCCAAAAAGCCGTCCATCTGCAGGGGATACACCCGCCGCCTGCCGGACGCCGCGACGGCCCCGGATACCCCGGCGTTGGCCATCAGGCCCGCCCCATCGACGGCCCCGTTCGCCTTGCACAACTCATCCATAAACAGGGTCGGAGGCTGCGTCTCCTTGATTAGCCTGTGGATCACCACGGACGTCTTCACGGCCGTCACCCAGTCGTGGGCTCCGTGCAGCCTGTGGAGAAGGGAGACGGCCACGTACGAGCGCTGGACCCCAGTCTCCAGCGCGCCCTTCAGGGCCAGCACGTGCTTTTCTTTGGGGCAGTCATCCGGCAGGTAGTTTCTCGTGGCTTTGCTCACCGCCACGTCCACCTCTTTCGTCGTTTTCGGAATCACCACGCCGGACGACCCGCGAAACAGGCCCATCTCTCGGCTCTCTGCGCCCCCGCTCCGTTCGCCGTTCCTTCCGGCAAGTCAACGACGGCACCGAGCGTCGTATAAGGAAGGACCCCGTCGTTTTGGACTGACGACGAATGAGAAGGGGGGGCCCTGTCATTCATTCTTCGCATTTTCTGCGTTTTTCAAGATGTCTTATGCAAGTCGGCAGGCAGCAGACGACGGCAGGCTGGTCTACGTGGGCAACCTGTCCGACGACGTCAGGGAGCGGTATGTCGTCTGTCAGATTCTGGGGTTGGCGCCCGCCAGATTCGTTCGAACATTCATCCGCCTCATTCTTCGCAAACCCGCGACCTGTCGACCGGACCGTCGCGCTTCCGGCCCATGTGTCGATTTCATCCCGATTCGACGCCGGAGGAGGCCGCGAATGGCGAGAACGAGCGCAGCCGCGAAAATCTCACTCTCACCCCCTCCTTGAACCTTCGACCCACGTGATCCCCGCAGTGATCTGGGCGAGTACTTCGAGAAGTTCGGCCGAATCGTGGGCCTGGAGATCAAGGTGCCGGCGAGGCCCCCAAACTTTGCCTTTATCGAGTACGGAGACTACCGAGATGCTGAGGATGCCGTGCGCGACAGGGACGGCAGGGACTTCATGGGAGCGAGGCTGCGCGTGGAGGTGGCCCGCGGACGGCCCGAGCGGAGGGACAGGTTCGATGACAGGCGCGGACGCGGGCCGCCTCCGGGGGCCACGGGGCTGAGGATCACCGTGCGGGGCATCCCGGACGGCACGTCGTGGCAGGACCTCAAGGACCATTTCAGGAAGATTGCGCCGCCTCTGTACGCGGATGTGAAGCGCTCTAGGGACGGTCCGCTGGGAATCGTCGAGTTCGAGACGCCGGGCGATATGGACAGGGCCATCAGGGAGATGGACGGGTCCCACTTCCACGGGAGGTTTGGCGAGGCCACCATCCGGGTGGAGGAGGACAAGTTCGGGCCGCCCGGGCCGAGGGGCGGCGGTGGTGGAGGTGGCGGCCGGTATCGGTCGAGGTCGCCGCCGGGAAGGAGGGATCGGTCGTACAGCCCGAGGCGCTCGAGGTCGCCGTCTCCCAGGAGGCGCGACAGCAGGTCGCCGTCTCCCAGGAGGCGCGACAGCAGGTCGCCGAGGCGCTCGAAGTCGCCCTCGCCGAGGAGGGCGTACTCCAGGTCCCCCTCTCCGGCGGCTGCACGCGCCCGCTCGCGCAGCCCGGGATCCCCCAGGAACTAGATCACGTGTGCGACAAGAAGTATTGACTCGTTTGGACGGACGGAACCCGGTGCTGCTGGACGGACGTGAGTGGGCTTGCGGCTTGGGGGACGACGATTTGTAATGTTGTTGACAGGACGAAGCGATGGCGACGATGGTGACCGTGGTGGCAGTGATGACAATGACAATAACGACAGCGGCGAAGGCTTCAAGGGAGGGTTACAGCTTCCTGGAGGATTACAGGCCACACGATGCCGTCGACCACTTCCACAGCCAGTCGACGAGCTCGTTGTCACTGGCGAGCCGATTGGGGCTGCCTGGCCGACAGTCGGAGTCGACGTAGAAGACGCCCTTGTACGCCGCGTCGCCATCAATGTCGGCGCTGGTGGCGCAAAACACAGCCGATCTGGCACCTGCGGCGAGCGAGCGAGCGAGCGAAAAGGCGCGAATGAACAAAACAAACAGACAACGAACGAAGAAAACCAAGATGATGACTATGAACGCATATCGACGATCACACGCACCTTGAGCCGGCGTCAACAGGAACAGCCGCATGACCAGCTTGTACATCCGCTGCATCGCGCCGGGCAGGGACCGGACGACGTCCGTCAGCACCTCGCCCGGGTGGACGCTCAAGCACCGCACGACGCCGTCGTACCTCCGACTGAACTCCTTCGCAAACATCACCTGCGCCAGCTTGCTCTGCGCGTACGCAGCAAGCGAGTTGAATCTCCCCTTCTCCACGAGGTGAGGATCGTCCACGTGCACCCGACCCATCCGGTGCAGCTTCGAGGACACGTTGACCACCCGCGCCGGTCCACCCGTCTCTTGCCGCGCCTTCTTCAACCACGGAAGCATCATCTCGCTCAGCAGAAAGTGTCCAAGGTGATTGGTACCCATGTGCGACTCGAATCCGTCCCGTGTCTCCTCCCTGGGCGTCGACATGCTGAAGATACCGGCGTTGTTGACGAGCACGTGCACGGGAAGCTTGACGGACTCGTTCCACTCGTCGACAAACTCCCGCACGGACGCCAGCGACGACACGTCGAGGATCATAACCAAGGGCGGCGGGGCCTCCTTCCCCCCCCTTCCCCCCCGTTTCCCCGTCTTGCTGCGGTGGAGTTCGGCCGCGAGCTGGTCGCCCTTGGCGCGATTCCGGCAAGCAAGCACCACCATATAGCCGCGACGGTACATCTCGGAGGCTATTTCTTTGCCGATGCCACTGGTCGGACCCGTCACGATGCACACGCGGCCGTCGGAAGCGGGCCTCCCGTCCGCCCCCCCGTCAGACATCCCAATGCGCTCCAGGGGCGGAAGCGACAGCATCCAGAGCTTCTGTGTGAGTACCTCGATGGCGACGACCAGCGTCTCGAGGAGCAGCAGGAGGGGATGTCCGCAAAATCCGGCCACGGCGAGCAAGGTGTCGCGCATCATCAGGGGCGAATGGCCAATCGTTCGCCCAGGGGGCCAAATCGTTCGGCCGAGTGGCCTGCACGGGTCGATCGAAACGCCAGTAGACGTGTCGGAGGCGGGGATCGGCAGGCGAGTGGATGTGGTCGGCCGCTGGCGTTGGTTTTTGTGCGGGGATGAGCGAGCCGCGCCAGGATGAGGCTTGGCAAATCTGGGTCTCGTGCACAGTCAAGCTTCCCTCGCGGCCACTTTTCTTTGTCATCTAATCGTCAGTATGAACACCGTGCTCTCTTCATCCATCACCGCCGCCCGCGTGGCCACCGTCCAGACTTCCAAGAGGAATGTCGCAGTCAAGGCCGAGGTTCGATTTCCCTCTCGATTCGCCGTCTCCTCCCTTGTCGCACTCGCCCGGCGCGTGGCATACGTCGCAAGTGATCACTTGTGATGCCATCAGCGCGGGGATCGCGCCGAATCACGGCGCTATCGGTGGGAACGGAGAGGATATCGCTCGACTCGCAAACTCACTACGAAAGCAACTCGCGCGCTCACACACGCAGGTCGACCGCCGCGCCACCCTTGGAATGCTCGCCGGAGCCGCCGCCCTGACCTCCGTCCCGGCCGCCAACGCCGAGTACGGTGATGCCGCTCGCGTCTTCGCCGGAACCATCACCAACAAGTCTGGCTTTGTTCCGTTTGCCGGAGAGGGATTCGCCCTGCTGCTCCCGTCCAAGTGGAACCCGTCCAAGGAGAAGGACTTCCCGGGTGTCGTGCTGAGGTACGAGGATAACTTCGACGCCGTCAACAACCTGATGGTCATCCAGCAGAAGGTCGGAAAGGGATCCATCGACGAGCTGGGTTCCCCGGACAAGTTCATCCAGGACAACTCGTACCTGCTCGGAGAGACCGCTGCCTTCGGCGGAGACACCATCTCCGAGGGAGGATTCAAGAGGGGCAAGGTCGCCGCCGCGTCTGTCCTCGACGTCCAGGAGGCCACCGACAAGAACGGGAAGAAGTACTACAAGTACGACATCCTTTGCAGGACCGCTGACGGAGATGAGGGAGGTCGCCACCAGCTGGTCGCCGCCACCGTCTCCAAGGGAGACCTCTGGATCCTGAAGATCCAGATCGGTGACAAGAGGTGGTTCAAGGGAGCCAAGGTCGAGGCCGAGGGAGCCTTCGACAGCTTCACCGTTGCGTAAGCCCTTTGTTGAGTCGGCCTGAGAACGATTAAACGGTGTAACAAGGTAGGAAATACAAAAGACCACGTAGAGCGGACGTTTGCTCTAGTGCTTAGCTCTAGTGCTTCTTCCGTGGCGGCTTCTTTTTGATCCTCGGGTTGTTCGTCTTCCTGCCCTTGCTCGCCTTGTTGGACCAATAGGTGGCCTCCTCTTGGATTTTGTTGAACCGCTTCTTCCGGACGGCGCTGAGGTACTCGTCATGCATGACCTCCTCGGCCATGGTCGCCTTCCGCTGCTTCTTGGTGAGGCGGCTGCTGTAAAAGTCGGCCGCGTGCTCCACGACGCGCCCGACGTGAAACTGCGTAGGAAATTTGGTCGAATCGTCCTTCTTATAGAATCGCTTGGTGTCAAACGCCGCACGCAGTCGCAAGACGCGGAGATCGGCCTTCACCTCGTCCGTGATCTCCTGCGTCGGGAGCCTGAACCATTCCTTCGAGAGCTCCTTCTTCGAGGGCGGCGCCTTCTTTGCCGTCGTCGTTGTCTGGAGCGTTCGATACGCAGACGGGTCTGGATCCCGCTGTGGCAGCAGCAGGTCTGGCTTCCACGTCACGCTCGCTGCCAGGTTCTTCTTCTCGTTCTTAGTGCTCGATTTCGTCCCGCGCCCCTTCTTGGCACCGGAAAAGATGTCTGCGATGGCATCCAGGGTGGCGCCGTCCAGGAGGCAAGTCGAGGCGGAGGCCTCCGCGTCGTCGCGAGCGTCACCCGGGCTCGGGCCAGGCTCCGCGTCACCAGCGCCGTCCCCGTCGCTGTCATCGTCGATGACAATCTCGATGTCATCGTTGTACGGGCTGTTGATGTTCACGTCTCCGTCCACGCCGGCCGAGGCCTCGGCGGTTCGGCCTCGCGTGCGTCGAGTCTGCATGCTTTTTCTCTGCCTCTCTTTACTATCCCTCGCTTGCTCGCTCCTTGTCGGCTCTGGATTCGCCGTTACCGTTACCGTCTGCTCATGGACACATGCAGTTGCGTTAAAGTCTCGAACAATCACTTTGCCAACGACCCGCATGGCACGAACACCACGTCGTCCCAGGCTCCGCCCTTATCGTTCATCATCTTCTCCAACACGTCCTCGAAGCTCCCGACGTCGATCCTCGTCTCCGGGTTCTTCTTCATTCCCGCCTCCTTCAGCCGCTTCTCGTATCCGGCCAGCCTCTTCGACAGCTCCCCCTTCTTCTCCGGCTTCTCCTCCATCTCCTTCTTGCATCGATCAATCTTGCCCTGCAGCTCGTCCACCGCCACGCTTGTCGCGTTCGCCTGCGTGTCCTTCAGCGCATGCAAGACGTCCTCCTTGGCGAAAAACAGCGGCGTGAACCTGCTCTGCTCGCCCCGCACAGTGAGTCCCTCGGCCTGGAACAGCGGCACGCCAACGAACCCTTCCTTCGATATGCCCGCCGTCTTGTACAACTCGAGCGCGTTCATCACCTGCCTGCTGTCGGGCATGAACCGGAAGCTCACGTCGATCTCCTTGTCCCCGCTCTTGACCAAGCCTCCCTTGCCCTGCACGAGCTCATACACGGCCTCCAAAGACGTGGGTAGCACCTGCGCGCTCTTCCCCAACTTGGGATTCTCCTGTTTCAGCGTCTTCTCAAACCCGGCCGCGTCTGCGGCCGAGAAGAACAGCAGGGCCATCTGCCGCTCGGAATCGTCGTCCCCGCTCACCAGAATGAATTCCTTCTTCGCGTTGACCACCGCGTAGATGGGAACGCCCGCCAGCCGCGCCTTTATCTCGGCGGGAGAGGCAGCCAGGAAGCCCACGGCTTCGTTGTCGGGCCGCTTGGTCGCCCGGGTCACCGTGCTCCGCCGCGCTGCCAGGTGCGAGCTCACAGACGCCAGTGCCATACTACTCGCGTGTCCGATCTCCCCGCCAGTCGTCGTCAGCGACGAAATCGCGCTTGCAACGTTCGACGAGAGCGAATTTGCAACAGTTTCCAGCGCCCTGTGCAACTCCTCATGCCAGCTGCGCTGTGGATATGTGGAGAACGGCATCCCTCTCTCTGGTGTGGTGTGTGTGCGTATCACGTCGGCAAAGAGTCCAGTTTTGGTCTGAAACCGGACCGTTCGCTTTCGCAAAACTTCTTGAAGACAATGTGAGCGCGCTCGTCCCCCGCTCACACACTCACACTCACGATGGGATCACCATCATCATCAGACTCGAGCTCGGACTCCGAGCGCGCCAAGATGTTTGCCAGCGTCGCCGAGGCGACCGACCAAGCGCTCGCGGACAGTCGGAAGAAGGGTGGCCCCAGGCGCGAGCAGCAGCGGGACGTGGCGTCGAGGACGTCCTCCGCCCCGAACCCCAAAATTGGCGAGGTCCTCGAACGCGTGATCGACGGCGCGCTCGCGTTCGGCGACGTCCCGGGCGCCTATGGCTCACCCGCCGCCGCCGACGAAGCAGGCCACAAACCTGAGGAGTCGGCGTCGATTCGACTGTTTCGGAAGGGCCCCGCCGTGTCAAAAAAGGCTTTGGAGCGATTAGAGAAGCGAACGAAAGGAGCGAACCGACCGCCAGCACCGCCAAAGGCGGTGGACCGCCTGCCCAAGCACCGGCAGATCGACGCCCGAGCCGTCTTCGACACGAGGGGCGTGACGCGGGGCATCGTGGTCGACGGAAAGTCCCTCCTGGACGCGCTGGATGTGTGCAAGAAGCGGGAGAAGAGGGAACGGGACGAAGAAGGCGAGGGGAAGGGACGGAAGCGGGCCGCAAAGCACGGCGTCGTGGTGGAGACAAAGGGGAAGATCCAGCTACGTCGCGAGAAACGAAATGCTGCAGCCGGCATGCTGTCGTGATAGAAACGTATTTAATTCCCAGTACGGAATATACGCCCGCTTCCCCGCTTCCCCGCCACCCTCCCGCCCTCACTCGCCCTCACTCGGAGAGGGCCGACAGGGCCGCTTCGAGCGCACGTTGCGTGTCTGTCGGCAGTCTGGGAGCGACCGTCGACAATCTGTCGCGATACAACGCACAGCGCGCTTTGACGACCATGTCGCCCCGGCACATGGCCGAATACAGGTTGATGGCGGCATCGAGGAACGCGGTCGCGTCCCCGAGGCGACCGGGGCCGTCGAGCGCGCGCACCACGGCATCTGCGAGCTTTGCCGGCAGGTCGTGGTGGACCATCAGCCGGAGGTACTGGTTCGGCCACGAAGAAGGACGTTGTCGTTGCCGTTGTCCTTCACCAGGGACGGGTATGGTCCTCCGGAGGACTGTCCAGAAGACCGACACGGCAACGGACGTCAGCTCGAGATCGTCTCCGTCGCCGTCCATGAGTGCCATGACGAACGGAATGCCCTGACACGCCACAAACATGGTCGCCGTGTGCGGGGAGCCGCGGACCAGCATCGTGGCGAGCTGACCCGCGCGGCGGCGGAGGTCCAGGGAAAAATTTCGCAGGGCAAAACGCATGGCTGCCGGGACCAAACCCAAGGAGCACGCGTGTTCCAGTATCGTAACGTCAGCGTCGGCAAGGGTCAGCAGCAGGTCGAAGCACGGGCCCACCAGTCGCTCCGACTGCGCGTCCAGGATTTCTCTGATGCTGGACAGGCCATCGGCAAGGTAGAACGTCTCGGCGAGCGAGGGATCGTTCCTCACGTGCCCATCGATGGCCCTCGCCGACGCGGCGGCCGCCGCCTCTTGCACAAGGCTTCGTTCTTTCGACGTCGCCACGGCCCGGAGCGATTCTACCTGTCGGTTGAGGTCCACCGCATCTTCCTCGGTCGGTGCGTGACGTGCGCCTGCGCCTGCGCCTGCCAGCGTCCCAGTCACGGAAAGGGACGAGAGCGCGTCGGCTCCCGTCGGGTCTGCATCGACTGCCTGCAAGAACGCACTGTTCGTCTCGTTCGTGTCCGAGTTGGGTTGATCCATCGATCGATACGCCGTCTTGCTGGCCCCTCTGCCTCTGCATCCATCTTTTCCTCGCACCACCCGGTCGTCGTTTTTGTCGTCGTCGTCGTCGCCGTCGTCGTCGTCGTCGCCGTCGTCGTCGCCGTCGCGGTCATCCTCCGCGTTCAGAGTGGACGAACTCGGTCGCCGGTCTTTCGACGGGGACGAGACCAGTTCGCTGGCGAGCAGGCGTTCGATCACCGACGCCATGTCGGTGTCAAACTCACTGCTGCTGTCCGCCCAAACAGACTTCACCGTCCTCCTGCTGTTGACGATCCACGCATGCTTCGTCAGATCCTTCGCAGACGGACGCTGCAACGGATCCTTCGAGAAGCACTGCAGCAAAAAGTCCTCCAGCTCCTCCGACACGCCCGCCGGCAGCGGCGGGTGCGGGTCCTGCACGATGTTGTACATGGCGCTCAGCGGCTGCAAGTCGAAATACGGCGGCCGCCCCGTCAGCAACTCGATCACCACGCACCCCAAGCTCCATATATCGGACGCCACCGTCACGTCCTGGAGCTCGACCACCTCGGGCGCCATCCAGTACGGCGTCCCGGCCACCTCCCCATCCTCCTCCTCCTCCTTCTTTTCCTCGCCCGTATCTGCCCCGCTGCGACCATCCCCGTCTTCTCCTTCGATTACGCCTCCCCCTAACGCCCTCCCGCCCCCCCGCTCCTCGTCCAGCTTGGCCGCCACCCCAAAGTCCGCCAGCTTGACGAGCCACTCACTATTCGTCAGAATGTTCGCGCCCTTGATGTCCCGATGCGTGATACCCATCGAGTGAAGATACGCCAAACCCCTCAGGATCTGATCCACGAAGAACCCGATTAACGCCTCGGGAAACGGCCCCAGCGTCCCCCGCCTCACCATGCTGGCCAACGACCCCGCCTCCACCAGCTCCATTATAATGTACAGATACCGCCTCGTCTGAAACGAACCCAGATACTGCACAACATTCCGATGATTCAGCGACTTCAAGAGCTCCACCTCACCCATGATACTCGCGATGTCGCTCTGACGCAACCGCTCGAGCGACACCTCCTTGACGGCGACGTGTTCCCGCGTCTTGGTATCGTGTGCCCGGTAGACCCGCCCGTGAGCACCCGTACCGATGCACTCCAAGAGCTCATACCGATCGCCGATGAACAGGCGCGACGACGGCGACGAGCCGTGGTCAGGTGCCATCGTGGGTTGGGCTAACGCGGTCGAGTCCGCCGAGCGTAGAAGACAAAACCACCCAGCCACCCCAGTCACGCGTCCAGGGTTCAACGTCTCACCCCACTCGCGACGGGATAGGGATAGGGATAGGGGTAGAAGCGAGAGAGACGGTGATAGACGGAGAGAGAGACGTCGAGGACCTAGTCGCACGGAATTTGAAATGGGAGGCGAACAAACGACCTCCAGCTGTTGGTTTATGAAGTTTTACCCTGATCCGACACGCCGAGAGAACAGATATGAACTGTGTCATCTGCTGAACAGCGTGTTGGGGAGACTGCAGGGGAGCAAGCGCGAGCAATTTTATACTGTCAACGTCCATCGATCTCACACACTTCCTGGCGCGTGGCCGCGATACCCTCCCGCTCTTTGCGCACCAAGACATCTGTACTTGGTTAACTGTCCCTGTGGGAGACTTTGGCTGGTGCTCGATATCCAGACTCGGTCGGTCGACGCACCAGTGATCCCGGCGAGGGAGGCAGCCACGGAGACGGCTACGGCGAGAGACACGGCGGAGACGCAGACGAAGAGGCAGACGGAGACGCAGACGGAGAGGCAGACGGAGACGCATACACACATACACGCGGATCGTTCAGATCATGATTCTCACAGACCCGTCACAATGGGTCATGCTGTTTGACGCCCTGAAGGCGGAGACGAGGAAGAGCACGGAGAAGCACGTGCACGTGTATTGCTCTGCGGCAGATGTACGATTTGATGACTGATTCGCGGGTTTGCCTATGCTATTTCACGCGACCATCCACCATCAACCTTCGAACTTCGACGCTCTCTCGCCTCGCTCACCTCGCTCACCTCGCTCACCTCGCTCACTTCCCATCTCCCCCCATCGCGCCCAGGTCGACTCTGTGGCGTCCATCCGGATCCTCGAGTCGATGTTTCAGATGGAGTCGATCACGCACGGGTGGATGCCGGTGAGCCGGTATCAGGAGGTCGTGGACGATTTCGTCAAGTCGTACGACGAGGACGACGACGTCACGAGGTACATCGTGCTGGTGAACTGCGGGGCGTCGGAGGACATCGCCGGGGTGTTGGACCTGGCAAAGAGACAGAATGTGTGCGTGATCATTTTCGACTCTCACAGGCCGGTGATGCATTTGGCCAACGACGGGAACCACGAGAGCCAGGTGTACGTTATTATGGACGCTGAGGCGGAGGGGGTGTCTCTGGAGGACATACCGTCCGCGTACGAGTTTGACGGGAGCGACGAGGAGGGTAACGACAGTCCGTACCCTGAGAATGATGGGTCGAATGTGGACAACGCCGCCGGCGGTGACAACAGGGAGGACGGGGAGGCCGGCGATCGAGGCCGGAGCAAGCGGTCCAGAACGGCTGAGAGCGCTTCAGCCAGGAGGGCAGCGTACTATCAGTCGGGGATGTACTACGGAAAGCCCACGGCGTGCGTGTTGTACGATCTGGCCTACCACCTGCGGCAAGAGACGTCGTATTTTCTGTGGTTGGCCATTGTGGGGCTGACGGACCATCTGGTGCACAACAAGATGGCGCTCAATCGGTACGAGCAGCTCTGTCTACAGTATGAGAACTACGTCGCCAAGGGCGGGCACATGGACGACCCCGACGTGCCGATGGACGACGAGGGCGGGGAGACTGGCGGCGTCAACAAGCCAGTGTGCCGCATCGCGCGGGAGGACGACTACAGGTTTGGACTGGTGCGGGAATGGAGCCTCTGGGACGCGATGATGAACTCGCCCTACGTCGCGGCTCGGCTGCAGACTTACTCAGAGAAGGGCAGGGAGCGCCTCGAGTTCCTCCTGGCCAAGATTGGCATCCCACTGCGGGAGGCGAGGAGCTCGTTCCAGTTCGATATGAAGCCGCACTACCACCACCGGCTCCAGGAGCAGCTCACGCTGCACGGAATGTCTTACAATCTCGCGGATTGTATGTTCCGGTCCTTCCAGCTGCAGGACGGATTCAACCGATGCGTCATGGCCGTGGACCTAGTCCATGCCGTGTCGGCCCTGCTCGAATGCGGGCCGAGGACCTCTGATGACGACCACGCGACGCACGTCGAGCGGTTCTGGAAGAGCTGGGAGGCATTGGGATGGACCAACGAGTCTCAGAAAGACCTCCGGCGGGGCATGGAGCTGGCGAAGAAGCTGCAGATGGCGCTTGTCGCCGACGGCGGCTCGGTGATTGCGCAGCGCCTCTACCACAACTTCCGCTCGTTCCGCGTGTTCGACCTGAGCGAGCACAAGCTGGCGAACCACAATCTGCTCGTGCATCCCATGGCGCTGCAGCGGATGGCCGAGTTCTTGCAGGACCAGTACTACCATCAGAGCCAGACGAGCAAGAGGAAACCGGTGGTGTTGATCGCGCCGAAGGACGAGAACACCGGCCGGTGCCTCGTGGTCGGGTTCCAGGTGGCAAAGCCTGGTAATCAAGGGAACCGACTGGGCTCTGCCTTTGTCCAAGCGGCGGAAGACGTA
>Ga0181577_10003259_pt1 | contig 12590 bp, 6 predicted proteins | sample 101ome_21_FD_132468 | JGI IMG/M metagenome (GOLD analysis project Ga0181577, IMG submission 132468) | Coastal salt marsh microbial communities from the Groves Creek Marsh, Skidaway Island, Georgia - 101413BT metaG (megahit assembly) | ecosystem: Environmental > Aquatic > Marine > Intertidal zone...
AAGTCAACGACGGAAACGACCTCACGGGTCAGTTCGATGCTGACAACGACGGAACCGAAGACCACGAAGATGACGACGACGACAACGACGGCATCCTCGACATCTTCGAGGCCTGACGTTCAAACGAGCATTGTCTGTCAACGAACCGATCACCGATCGGGTACAACAGGCGCTTGGGGGTCAAGGCCCCCAAGTGCCCTTTTTCCATCTTCTTTTGATGTTAAATGCGGCCGTGCGGCAGCTGCGGTACCGGCCTATCACTTACACGTGTGGGGCGATACGGAGCATGATACGCATACACTTTCGTGATACGAAACCCACCCGCTGATGGGACCCTTTGAAATAGGGTATCAAGGTGGAGAGGCGTCCACGAGGTGCTGGTATGCTGAAATCTGCAAAACTCGAACAAACGCAACAACGACGGAAACTTTCGCTGGCGCTCACGCTGGTGTTTTTGATGCTGGCCAGCAGTCTACTGGCGCTGGTCGAGGGCTTCCTCGAGCAAGACGCTCCTGAACGCGAAACTCAACTCGTAACCGGCGGCGGCCTTGGCCTCAGCCTTGCTCAATCCACCGACCAAGGCGGTCAAGGCGGCTGGGAAGGCGGCAACGACGGCGGCATGCTACTCGGCCACGAAGCCCTCTCAAACTTGATGTGGACCGACCCAGGCGTCGGTGCCGGCATCATCGTTGATATCTCGGTACTCGAATTTGTCTTGCCGGCATACGCACCGCTCCTTGAAGAGACACAAGCGGGCGATCACGACAACGACGGCATCGATGACCTCAACGATCTTGATGACGACAACGACGGCATTTACGACTTGCTTGAGCGGTTCGACGGTTGTCACGGCACGGACCCGTACGACCATGACAACGACGGGATCCTTGACGTGGACGACTGGGACGATGACAACGACGGTATCCTCGAAGGGCCCATCGACTACGACGCGCTCGAAGCGCTGGGTCTTGACCCTCGGAACGTGTCGACCGACCGTTACCTCGATTCCACGATTGAACACCCCTACGACAACATTGGCCAAGTCGGCGATTTCTACCTCGCCGACCAGAACCCCATGGACCACGACAACGACGGTGTGACCGATGAGGACAGTGACGGCTCAGGGGCCGGTCGCTACGACGAGGACGACGACAACGACGGCCGCATTGACCAATTCACATGGCCGTGTGACATGGACTGGGACGGCGTTCCCGATTACTTCGACACCGATGATGACGGTGACGGCACCCCCGACGTGAACGACGCAGCCCCCTACGATTCCACCAACGACGGCACCATGGTCGTGGCCGCTGCAGCCAGCTCCACCGACGACCTCGTGTACGATGCCGCTGTGACGTGGACCTTCAACCAATACCGAATCTTCTCGGGCGGCGTCGATTACGTGAACTGGGAAGCCAATCGGGTGAATGCTCCAGGCGCCCCTGCCTCCGGTTTCGGCGCCTTTGGTGCCCAGGGCACCCCTTCCTTCACGACCATCGTGGACGGTGACCTCGACGGCGATGGTTCTCCCAACTTCCTCGACCCCGACAACGACAACGACGGAACGCCTGACAGCGCCGACACCGACGATGACAACGACGGCATTCTCGACATGGTGGACCCCGATTCCGACAACGACGGTATCGCCGATGCATGCATCGAAATCGACACCAACGGCGACCAGATCAGCGACTACACAGGGCTGGTCAACGGTGCTGTGACCGGTGTGAGCATCGCCAGCGGTGGTGCCAACTACGTCGATGCCACGGACGTCCCCACTTCGACCTCGGGCTCGGGGACCGGCATGACGGTGGACATCACCACGACCGGTGACGAGGTCACGTCTGTCACCATCAACGACCCCGGCTACGGGTACACTTCGGGCGACACGGTGACCATCACCACCGGAAATTCCAATGCCACCATCACGATCACCGGCGTGGACACCTTGAACTTCGAAATCCCCGGTGGTGACGGCAACAACGACGGCATCATCGATTGTGAATTGGATTACGACGGCGACCTTGACGACGACATGCGCCGACCGTTTGACCAGAACTACAACGGCATCTACGACTGGCTTGACGCTGACATGGGTGGCACCACCTCTCCTGACAACCTTGGCAACTTCGCCGTGGGCGGTGCTGACCGCCCTTACGACCTTGACAACGACAACATCGAGAACGAGAACGATTCCTTCCCGCTTGACAGTGCAGCTGATGTGGCGACGTGGAACTGCCCCACGCAAGCCAACCCCAACCCGGTCAATCCTGACCTGCGTTGCCAAACCCGCCGTGCTTCCTACTCTCAGTTCAACGACTGGGACGGTGATGGGATCAGCAACTGGGACGACGTTGACGATGACAACGACGGCATCATTGACGCGCTGGACATTGACTGGGACTGTGACTTGGACAACGACAATGACCTCCACATCATCAACGGTGCGTTGTACCGTGACGACGGGCCGAACGATTTGGACTCCGACGTCGACGGTGACGGTCTTGAGAACAGCATTGACTGGGACGACGACAACGATGGCATCGCCGATCTGTACGACCCGGATGACGGCAACTGTGGCGTTGTCGATTTCGACAACACCGATTCCTTTGGTACGCCCTACTATCCCGTGAACGACGGGGGCTTGCTGGACGGCAGCGCTGACTCGCAAATTTACTCCGACAACACCACGGACCACTGGAACATGGTGTTCCAACACTACCCCTTCGCTGAAGTGGTGCTCAACTACAACGGTTACGATGACACCACCACGCCGGTGACGCCCGGTGTTGTGCCCGAATTCTACTGGTTCTTCTTTGCGCGATGGTCGCCGTACAACGGCGGCAACGACTGGGACATCGATTCGGACGGAGACTCGCTCATCAACGGTCTTGACGTTGACCAAGACGCCGATGGTATGCCCGACTGGTGGGACCAAGACGAAGGCAACGACGGCATCCTCGATGTTCACGACATCAAGATGGGCGGGACCTTCAACCAATCCGTTTGTGGATGGACGGTCGGTAACCTCGGTCAAGGCTTTGTCTGCGGTGTTTCCTACGCCCTGGCTTACAAGATGCCGCTCAACGGCGTGAATGCTCAGTTCGGTGCACCGTACTCCACGCGACCGGATGCGGCCATCGACCAGGGCGCAACGGCCGGCGGCCCTTCGGGCAACTGGAGTTGTACACCTCTGCAAAACAACGGCTGTTTCCACTACGACTTCGGTGGCGACGGAACCATCGACTCGGCCATTACCTACACGCAGATGGTTGACAACCGTGACGCGTGGAACACGTGGATCGGTCTGGCAACGGGCATCTGGCAGTGGAACAGCGACAACGGCCCCGAAGCCGATTTCCCCGATGAACTCGGCGCTGATCTCCTCAAGAACGACGTGGACGGCGACGTGGACGGTGACTTCACGAACAAGACCATCGACCTGGATGACGACTACGATTCCATCTTTGACTGGTTTGACGTTGACGATGACAACGACGGCGTTTGGGACTACTTTGAGGTCGACGTCAACTTTGATCTCGACGACGACACCGGCCAAGTAAACGGGAACTTCTTCCAAGGCACGAACTGCAACGACAACGACGATGACGGCAACGACGCCGACGCTGACGATGACGGCTTCTACCAAGCGGTTTGGGACCGTGGCATCCTGTCGCAAGGCCTGCGCAGCCCGAGCCTCTACGACGTGGACAACGACAACGACGGAATCCCCGATGGCGAAGACCCCGACGACGACAACGACGGCCGTATGGACGTCGACCAGGAACTCATTGCCGGTTGTTTCTGGGGCGAAGAGCAATCCACGTGGGATCACGACAACGACGGAATGGTCAACTGGATGGACGACGATTGGGACGGCGACGGTCTGACCAACGCTGCTGAATTGCTGGTCAGCATCACCGCTCCGTTTGACCACGACAACGACGGCACGCGAGACGACCTCGACGAGGACGACGACGAAGACGGCATGCACGACGAGGACGAAGTGCTGCTCTGGCCCACCCGTTTCAACCGCAACTCCACCAACCCGTGGGACCACGATGACTACGGCGACGGTGAGGCCATGGCCAACCCCGGCGACACAGGAACCGGGCCCGATGCAATCGACACGGACGACGACAACGACACGCGCGTTGACGTTGACTTCGACCAGGACGAGGACACGGAGATGACCTCCGACTGGGACCATGACAACGATGGCATCCTTGACGCCGACGACAAAGCGCCCACGTACATCACGCTGAACCTGCCCGACACCCTGTGGTTGGACGCTCAAAGTCCAGCCATCTTCTCGGGTCACGTGGATTGGGTCAACCCCATTTCTGGCGTGCTTGAGGCGGCGCCCAATCTTCCCGTTCAGGTGCACATCGAATGGGAGGGCAACAACACCACCGCCGTTGAAACCGTTGACGTGTTGACGAATTCAGCCGGTAACTTCAGCGTGGGGCAGTTCCTCTTCCCAGAGGACTTGGTAGTGGGTGACAACACCACCTACCGTGTGTATGCCGAAGTCACGGAGATGTTTGCGTTCAACGGCAACCAATCGCAGTCCTACTACCTCGGGGCCGAAGCGAACATGACGGTTGATTACTCGGCATGGACGTACTTCCGCAGCGATGAGCAACCGTTCTGGCTTGATTTCAAGGCGCACTACGCAGCGGATTGGGACCGCGGCCTCTTCGACAACCGCATCCGCAACTCGCCGATCACTTTCTCCATCTTCGGTGGCCTGTTCGGTAACTTGACTTCCCCCACCAATTTCACCGGTTTGGGTAACAATGGCTACCGAACCGATGCAAGCGGCTGGGCCAGTTTGACCTTCGTGCAAGACCTTGGCATCAGTGGCACCTGGAAGCAGGTGCAGTGGAATTCCACCGCCGACAACGGACAGGGCCAAATCCCCGGTGGATACGAAGAAATCACCTGGAACGATCTGACCAAGCAACACGACGTGGTGCTGGACGGCGATGGCAACATCGTGCGTTACGATTACACCAACACCAGCCTACCAGCAGGTGATATCGAAATCGTGGCTCGTGTTTCACCGGAACTGGCCACGGAGTGGCCGTTCCCGTACCTGCACGGCGACGAAGCAGAACCGTTCTCGGTCCGCATCATGCACCGCATGAACATCGAAGGAACCTTGATCTTGGACGGTGTGAATCCCATTTACTACTACGATGCCACGGTGAACAACGGCGATGGCACGTTCGGTGCGTGGTCCACGTTGTTCCACCAACCAGCTCTGGACGCCGCGGGCATCGACTACAACACCGTGGCCCCGTTCAAGCCCTACGCATCGTCGTGGGACGGAACGCAAAGCGGCTTGACCGGGGAATCCAGTCGGTTGCGACCCTTCCTGAAGGCCAACGGGACGCATTGGTTTGTTGACCTCGTCAACGGTGGCGACAGCAACTTGCCACCGTGTGGCCCTGTGGACCGCTTCGACCCCAACAGTCCCGTTCGTTGCGAGATCGTCCCTGAAATGAACACTGGCGACTCTTTGCAGGTCATTGGAAACGTGACCAACCGCACCAACGACCCCTGGGACCAGGATCCGGTCGCGCTTCAGGTGGACGTTGACCGCAACGGTCAGTTCCTCGGTGCCGGTGAAACGGCGTACACGCAACGCCCCATCATCGACGGCGATGGTGATGCAGCCTACGACTACAACTGGTCGTGGTACAGCCAGTACGGCGCAGGTACCTACGGCATGCGTGTGGACTTCACGAACTCGGCGTATTACTTCACTGGAAATTCATCGACCTTGGCCCCAACGGGTGCGTACATCAACGTCACCGTTGTCGGTACCACCGATTTCATTACGACATCGCTCCCACGTCTGTACCGCAACACCAACACGACGATTCAAGCCAAGCTCGTTGACAATTCTTTGCAACCCGTTCGGGAAGCACCGGTGAACTACACGTGGTCGTTTGATGGACGAACCGGTGTCAATTACACCGATGCCAACGGCTTCTTCGAAATTCCGTTCAACGTGACGGCCACCGATGACTTGGGTAACTTCAGCCTCCAGTTCGAATACGCTGGGACCAACCTCCTGAAGGGTACAACCGTGACCCAATCGGTGTGGGTGGTTTCGCGCACCTATGTGCAGGTGATTGCCGCCGATGGCAACATCCAGCGTTTCGGTGACACGTGGGATTTCACTGCTCAAGTGACGGACGACAACAAAACCGCCGTCCGGGACAGCGGTGGTTCGGCATTGACCGGCCCAACTGCGCCGAACGGTGGATTGGTTGATGTGATCTTTGAGGGTCAGGACTTCGAAGGGACGCTCCACCGTCAAGTCGTGGCAACCGTGGCGCCAAGCGCTGGCATCATCTCGTTGCCCGAGATTCAGCCTGATGGTGCACACCTGTGCTTCTACGACGGCAACAACGACGGCGTCCCCGACCGTGACATCGACGGTGACGGGTTGGAGCCCATGGAAACCGTGGGCTGTCTCAAGTCCAACATCTCCCCGCTCAACCCACGGCTGCTGCGCGACGACCCCGAGTCGTTCCTGCCCGACGGGTTTGGGCCGGTGAACGTCATCCTGCGATTCCAGGAGAACCTGCCCAACGAGGGCTGTCAGGAATTGGACGTGAGTTACCTCGGCATCCAGGGTGCATGGGACCCGTGCACGCAAATTCCCGGTAACGACCACTTCCGTGTGGTGATGACCAACAACGCCAACGGCTTCAACCTCATTGGCCGCACCGTGATGTCGGTGGACGACCAGATCGTCTACACCAGTGAAATCGATCCGCTGACCGGTGAAACCGTCCCCAAGCCGATGATTGTGACCGGTCAACTCAGCGATGAATTGGGCGTGAACCTCACCAACCGTAACATCCGCGTAAACTACGAGATGGTGAACGGTCAAACCGGCCCGGTGGCGTGCCAGTCCGGCCTCACCGATGCAGATGGTTACTTCTCGATCACGTGTCCGCTCTCCGACGTGTCAGCGGGCCGGGCCCGTGTGACGGTGCAGTACTCCGCTTACGACAACAACGATGCGTACCGGTACGAGAACAAGACCGTTCAAACCGAATTTGACGTGTTCTCCAACTCGACCTTGCAAATCACAGAGGTTGGACCGTTCAAGTCGAGCGTCGATGAATTCGTCGCACAAAACGGATCTCGCTACCCCGTGCTTTACCTCAAAGAATCATTCCACATCGATGCGTTCCTTGCTCAAGCCAACGGTCAGATCGTGGGCGGCAAGTGCCTGAACATCTACCTCGATCCCGACGAGAACATCCGTCCGCTGGCCAGCGTTCGCACAAGCGACATCGACGGCTCCATCGAATGGTTCAGCGGTGATCCTGATCAGAACCCGACCCTGCGTGGCGTTGAAACGACCGGTGGCCGACTGGAGGGCTTCCGAACCCTCCGTGTGGCCTTTGAACCCGATCGAAACGTCCCCGGTGGTTGTGACCGCGACAACTCCAACGCTCTCAACGGGTCAGCCATGGACGTCGAAGTGCTCGTTCGTTCCCGAGTCGACCTTCAGGTGAAGCAAACCTGGAGCAACCCCGGCGTGGACGAAGGCACCGTCATCGTGGGTGAAATCGCCTTGCTGCGTGACCGACTTGACTTGGCCGTTGAAAACGAAGAGGTCATCTTCGCTTACCAGTTCTTTGACGATGCGACCGGTGAGTGGGTGGTGTCCGATTTGAACAACCGAACCCGCACCAACGAACAAGGCATTGCCGGGTTCGAGTGGTCGTTCAACGGTCGCTCATGCGACGGGCAGGAGTGTTCAGGACGCTGGCGCATCATCGCCTATTACCCGGGTTCACCGTACTTCCAAGCCTCGCAGGACAACATCACACACGAGATCACCTACCAGAAGGCCGACAGCCTCTCCGCTGAGAGTGGCTTGCTGTCACCTGGCAACCTGATGATCTTCGCTATTGTGCTGATGGGTCTGCTCATCGCCGGTGCGGTGTACTATCAGCGCGTGCAGCAGCGTCGCCAGGTCCAAGCGCTTCGTGGTATCTTGACCGATGCCATGATGCAACTCGAAGCCAGCAACGAGTACATCGCCGCTATCTTCGACTGCTACAAGAGTTTGGTCAAGCACTTCAAGAAATACGGTTTCATGAAGAAGGTCTACGAAACGGCCCGTGAGTTTGAATCCGCCGTTCGTCAAGCGTTTAACATGGTGCCCGCCGATCAACTCGACAACTTCCTCTCCATCTTTGAAGAGGCCAGGTATTCCGAGCACACGATCGACGCTAGCCACCGCGACCGAGCCATGCAAACGCTCAACGCCATCACCAACTCGTTGACGATGGCACTGGGTGAGGAAGGCACGGTGAAGCGCATCGACGTGGCCAGCATCTACGACAACCAAACCAAGGCGGGCCAATTCGTGGCCGCCGATGGTTCGGTTCGTCAAGCCGGCGTGACCGAAGGCGAGAACAGCGATTTCAAGATCTGAGGCGGCCGTTCGCCTGCGCTTGCGGGAGGGGTTGAGCGGATGCTCCAAGCCCCCTCAACCTTCAAAGGCCGGAGCCTCTGTGTGGGTTCATGGACGACTGGAAGGCGCTCATCGACCAAGCCATGCAAATTGAGACGACGGACACCATCGGTGCCCACGGTTTGTACGAACAAGGTGTCCGAGCCGCACTGGCTCAATCTCAGATGCTGTTGGGGGATTTGGAAGCCGCACAGATCATCGAGTCCATCTACGGTGCGCTCGTGGCGTACTCCCAAACGGTCATGCTCCGCATGAAGGCGGAAGACCCTGAAGTCGGTGGCGTGGACCATGCGTTCCGAGCCGGCCAAGCCTACGGTGTGAGTTGCATCCTCAACCACTTGATCGATCAGCTGACCGATGTGGCAGGCATCACCGCACTCGGTGCCCTTGACGACTTTTCGGACACGCTTCACGATGAGATCATCGTTCAAGCCAACGCAGCTGGATTGACGGTCGAATTGCTTGATGCCAAAGGCGACATCATCTTTGACGAGTGACGGGCAAAAATCGTTGACTGCGGCGCGACCGCAGGGTTGGCCGCGTCGGTGGCTTCATAACCAAAAGGCAGGTCGGAGGGTTGCTTCTAAGCATCGAGGGAGTCAAATGAGCAACCCAGTACGCAAGACAAACGCTCAGTTGGTTGAGACCATCAACCAGCTGAAAGCCCAGTCTCGCGACACCGGCGCAGCTGTTTGGCGAGATGTGGCTATGCGCCTCTCCAAGAGTCGCAAGAATTGGGCCCAACCCAACCTCAGCCGAGTGAGCCGCCATGCCCCCGAGGGCTCCACTGCCCTCGTGCCTGGCAAACTCCTCGGCTCGGGTGAGTTGACCAACGGTCACACGATCGCCGCCTACAGCGTGAGCAACGGTGCCCGTGAGAAGATTGAAGCCGCCGGCGGTCGAGTGATGACCTATGGCGAGCTGATGAACGAAAACCCAACCGGCAAGGGGGTCGTGATCCTTGGCTGAATCCACGACCTACGTGTTCGACGCCGACGGCCTGATTCTGGGCCGACTGGCCTCTGCTTCTGCCGATTTGCTGCTGAAAGCTGCTCGCGAACACCGCGACGACAAAGTCATCATCATCAACGCCGAAAAAGCGATCATCTCCGGCCGACCTCGTGCCGTGCTGGACAACTACCACAAGAAGTACGAGCTCAACCACGCAAGGAAGGGGCCGTTCTTCCCACGGATGCCCGACATGATCCTCAAGCGAGCCGTTCGCGGTATGTTGCCGTACCAAAAGAAGAGCAGCGGACGCCGTGCTCTTCGCAACCTCCGTGTTGAGATCGGCTGCCCCAGCCATCTCGAAGGCGACCTTCCAGAAGGCCACGAGCGCGGTGATGACTCCAAATTCCGCCGGGATTTGCCCGAGCGCTTCATCCGGTTGGGTGACGTCAGCGCTGATTTGGGTGCACCTGCCCACCGATGGAACGGAGGTGACCAGTGATGGCCCGAAAGAAGAAGTCCGTTGAAATGTCCGGTAAGCGCAAGACCGCAGTGGCACGTGCCACGGTGAAGGCCGGAAAAGGCCGTGTCCGCGTCAACTCCGAGCCGATTGAAATCATGCAGCCTTCGCTTGCACGCCGCAAGTCGATGGAACCGCTGGTCATCGCTGACGCCATGAACCGCTTGAGCAAGGTGGACATCGCCGTGACCACCAACGGCGGCGGCATCATGGGTCAGACCGACGCCATCCGCACCGCCATTGCCCGTGGCCTGGTCCACTACAACGGTGGCGCTGAAGGCCTTGACGAGGAACTCCGTGACGAGTTCCTCCGCTTCGATCGCAGTCTTCTTGTGAACGACCCACGCCGTAAGGAGCCCAAGCACCAACTCGGCCGTGGCGCTCGCCGTAAGAAGCAGAAGTCCTACCGGTGATTTCCATGATTATTCCAGTTCGTTGTTTCAGCTGTGGTGCCGTGGTCGCTCACAAGTGGGATGAATTCAAGCAATTGTGCGCCGATGGCAAATCGGACGCCGAAGCCCTCGACGCTGTGGGCCTCAAGCGTTACTGCTGCCGTCGTATGTACGTGGGCCACCTTGACCTCGTTGAGGAAGTGGCACCGTTCAGTGCAGCACGCAACTGAGGAAGTTCTCGGGCCCGTGGGTTAGCTTGGCCTATACTTGGCGGCTGGGGGCCGTCAGACCCCGGTTCAAATCCGGGCGGGCCCACCACTTCCTTTGCGCAACCAATGCTTGACCGGAAGCCTTTGGTTTGATATGGCTCCGTCGCAAGGCCATCTCATGCGAACCCTGCGGGCCTCAACCATGGCGATGCTGCTCCTCTTGGTCTCCATCTCACCCGTGGCGTTGGCCAACGACAGCACCATCGCCGTAAGCACGGTGTGGAGTGAAAACAAAACACTCACTGGCAACGTGACGGTTGCTGAAGGTGCCACCCTGACGATTGAAACCGGTGTCACGGTCGATGCCGGGACGTTTGGTATTCTCGTCGAAGGCACGTTGGTGGCCAACGGCGTCACCTTCCTTTCCACCGAAACGCCGCTCACTCAGGGCTCACACGGCCAGGGGCTATGGCAAGGATTGACCGTGACATCCACGGGTTTGCTGAACCTGAGCAACAGCGTGGTTGCGAACGCCTCGGCGGCGCTCACCGTTGAAGGCCAACTGAACGCTTCGAACATCACGGTCAACGATGCGTACCGCGGTGTGAGCGTGAACGGGGGCCATGCCGACATGGCAGACGTCACGTTCCATCGAATTGATTACGAAGCCCTCTACTTGGCGTCGGGAACGACGGCTGTGGACGGCATGGCGGCCCACAACGTGGCCATTGGCGTGGATGCGTGGGTCGATACGATCATCACCAACACCACCGTTGAGGAAGCCGGTGTCGGTCTTCGCGCTCAGCAGGGCGAACTGACGGTGTCCGATGTCTCGATGACCAACGTGAGTGTCGGCTTGGCCGCAGGTGCAGGTGCGGGGCTGAACGTGTCCACCGTCGACGCGCAAGGCGTTGCCCTCATGGTGGATGCCAGCGCAGCCGATGGCCTGTCGCTGAACGATGCTACCGTAACGGGAGAGCGGTTGATGGCCGGTCAGGGGGCACAAGCGGTCACATTGCACAACGTCACCTTCACGGGCATGAACGTGGACGGACGGTTTGCCGTTGACCTCGGTTGTGCTGGAACCTGTGCGTACAACAACGTTCATCTCACGAACGTGACCAACGGCATGATGCTCTCGGGTGCAGGAACCCATGCATCCTCGAGGTTAGCGGTGGATGCTGCGGATGTTGGCATCGATGTGTCGGGTCTGGGTCACGTGGATTTCTCCAACATTTCCGTGACCGCTTCAGAAACGGCACTGAGTGTTTCCACACCCACCGGTGCCTTTGGCACCGTTCATGCAACCCTTGGTTCGTCCGACGCTGTCGGTGTTGACGTGTTGGGCGGAGCGTTCACGTTTGATGAGGTGACGGTGGAGAAGCCGTTCGTGGCCAACGACATTGATTCGGTGGGCCTCCACGGGTGGTACGCCACCCTTGACATCACGACCTACGTCGCACGAAACGTTTCCACCGGTGTGCTGTTGGAAGACAGCCAATGGACGGGAACCGACCTCGAATTGAACGTCGGTCACGACGCTGGGCTCCATCTGGTGGACAGCGACCTTCGCGCCGATGCTCTGGTGACGGTCGCTCAAGCGGTGGGTGCCTTGACCGATGGTCGGAGTTCCCTCCACCTCAACACGTGGAGGGCAAGTCTACACGACACCCCGCTTTCCGTTGGCGAAGGTGGAGAGGTCACCGTACGCACGTTCACGCCCCAAAACACGGCAGCCGGTTCAGCCGATGCCGTGGGCGACGGCACGCTGCATTACGGTTCACTCACCAATCCAACCGTGGCGACGGCAACGGCGAACCGTTTCGTGGAGACCTCCGTCACGTTCACGGATCTCACCGGAAACCCCGTGGAGGCCGATGTTTCGGTTCATGGCTTCACCTTGAGCAGCAATGCAAACGGCGCCGTAACGCTGCCCCTGCTGGAGAGCGGATCCATCGTGGATGCAACGCTTTCAGGTTCAGGGGTGCGCACCACCATGTACGGTGGCC
>Ga0181577_10003271_pt1 | contig 12569 bp, 7 predicted proteins | sample 101ome_21_FD_132468 | JGI IMG/M metagenome (GOLD analysis project Ga0181577, IMG submission 132468) | Coastal salt marsh microbial communities from the Groves Creek Marsh, Skidaway Island, Georgia - 101413BT metaG (megahit assembly) | ecosystem: Environmental > Aquatic > Marine > Intertidal zone...
ATCCACGATACGCACAACAGTACATCAGACGAGTACGAGCAGACGCAAGAGACCCACTGTGTGCCGTCCTTGAAGCCGCTGGAGTCCCCGTAGAGGACGATGTAATGTCACCCAGTACCAAGGTATTCTCCTTCCCTATAAAGTCTCCTGACGGGGCTGTGACGGCCTCTGAGATGGGTGCTATGGAGCAACTAGAGCTATGGGAGATTTATCAGGATTACTGGTGTGAGCACAAACCATCAATGACGTGTTACTATCGTGATGATGAGTTCCTTGAGGTAGGTCAATGGCTGTACAACAAGTTCGACAAGATAAGTGGAGTTAGTTTTTTGCCTTATTCCGAACACACGTACCAACAGGCTCCTTATGAACCCATCGACGTAGAGACCTATGAGAAGCTGAAAGAGGAATTCCCAGAGACGATTGATTGGAACATCTCTGAGAACTCTGATATGACGGAAGGGTCTCAGCAGTTAGCCTGCACTGGTAATAACTGTGAGTTGTAACGTAGGGGCTTCGGCCCCTTTTTTATTCTTCTACAGGTAAAAAGCCTAAGGAAGTTGTCTTACTTCTAACCCTAGCTGCGTTAACTACTTTTTTATTGAAGTTTGCATACCAAGACCCAAACGCCCTAGGACCAAGTTCTTTTTTCATTCCCTCAAAAAATATAACTTCTTTAATTTTGTCAGGTATTTGAAGCTCTCTTTCAATGAGTTCTTTTTGTTCTAAAGAATTAAGATCATCAAAAGTTTTTGTAGCAACAATAACAGATAAATAAGAATCTATTAGTTTGTCATAAGCATTCTTATAAACACCATATTCTGTAGTATTAAGTTTTACTCCTGCAAACTGAGGCTTGACTCTGGGAATGTCTGGCTTAAGCCGCCACAAATGTCTAGCAACATCAGAGTTATTAACAGGAACAAGATCCATTTTAGTAAGAAGCTCTAATGCAGTAGGTGGTTGTCTTTCTCCTGCTACTTCTCTACTAGGGAGTTCTTCTCTTAACAAAGGAATACGTTGTTGCATACGCTCTGTAATAGTAGAAGCAAAACGTTCATCTTCATCTAGCATACGCGCTAAGTCAGAAACAAAAGTAGGAATAAATCCTTTAGTTGTTTGTTCTACGTATGTTTGCATTGCTCTTGTAGGAGTTGTTCTAACTAAGTCTATCAAGTTAGAAGTAGATTCCATTAATGGTGTATTAAACACAGATCCCATCAAAACGCCAACTGTCTCATCTATAGCAAACTTAATTTGCTCAAGCTTTTCATCGTATCTAGGATCTTCGGTGTTTAAGTTAGCTAACTGCTCTACCATTTCTAAGGTATCTACATACAAAGTAAGCTGACTTCCTAATGGCTCTAAACGAGAGTAAGGAACATAAGTACCGCTAATTAATATAGATTGCTCTGGTATACCTGCCTTACGCATTACTTCTCGTTCCTCTGCATTTTTAGCAGTGCCTGTCATTATAGGTCTTCCTTCGTCATCGTTCATTGCATATAACGAAGCAACAGAAGTAAAGAACATAGTACCCAACAAGGCACGTTCTTTCCAATCATCGTAGTACTCACCAGCGGTGTCTAGTTTTAATTTACCATCCACCATTTTTCTTTTAACGACCTTTGCTCTAAGAGCAGGAATAGCTATAGTTAACGGAGTATAACTAAGAGCTTCCATTTTAATATTATAAGGAGTAACAGCAAACGGAGCTATTGTAGTCGCAAAGAAAGCACCAATGTTTTCACTAGTAGTATACTCAGCTCCTAACTTACTTTTTGTTCTAGATAACAAGTTAGCAGTACGAGGACCAAAAGACAATCCTAAACCTGTAGTAGGCAGTCTTCTTTGAAAGGTAGAGTTAAGTGCAAACTCTCGTATAGTTTCAAACGGTATTTCATCTTCAGGAAAAATATCTTCAAATACAACATTTGATTTCTTTTCCATAGCACGTACTGCTTCACGTACGCCTTTAAAGTTAGCACTTTTTTCAATAGCAGAATAAAGACCAAACTCTTTATTATAGGCAGCTTCGTGGGCGTCCATTACTTCTTTAAAATACTGGGCCTGTAGTTGGCTTACTTTTCTAGGATCGCCTTTAGAATCAACGATAGCTTGATGTCTTGCTTGCTTTGCTATTTGTAGTGTTCTAAATACCGACTTAGCTGCTTCATCAATAGCCAATGCAGATCGTTGACCTATAGCAATATTACGTAGTAATTTATTAGAAGTACTAACAGCGTATTCATAGTTAGTAGCAAACTTAACTACTTCTTCTTCTGTTAAGTTAATAGCTTTAGATAGCTCAGTAATTTCTTGATCTGTAGCATCTGGTCCTAATGCTATACGGGCATAGTTTCTTTTAGCTGAATCAACAAGATCAGATTTTTTAACATTGTTACGTGCTGCTAAATAATCTAAACTGCCTCCTATGTCAGCAGGAGCACCAGACTTTAAACCTGCAGAAAAATAACGAATTAAGTTAGTTAATGTTTTAGCGTCTGTACTAGCGAGCAAAGCAAAAGAACTAGCTATATCAGAAATAGACTGGAGACCTCTTCTTTCTTTAAGCCCGTACGGTACTTTACGTATACCAGAAAGAATTTCAGTAGGAATTTGAAAAGCTAATACATTACCTACTGATAGAATATTAGAAATAAGCATGCCTGTAGAAGTAAGCAACGAGCTAGCGTAACCTATAGCTGCGCCTTGTATGCCTCTTTTAATAATAGAAGTACTTACATCAAACGTTTTTTCACCACCGTTGTTAAGCAACAACCGCATGATCTCAGGACGTGCAGAGTCGAAGCGAGGAGAATCAATATCTTCTGCTGCCTTCAGAAGTTTATCTGCCATCTGCAAACATTCTTTTGAGATTACTTTATTAGCCACACTCAACTCCAAATAAGTTAGTAATTAGCTCGCCCCTATTTACTTTGCGAGTATTAGAAGCAACTGTTTGTTTAGTCGTTTTCATTTCTCTAAGAATTCTAGATGCTTCAGTTGCTGATGATTTACGTATGTTAGCTATGTAAGTAGAAAAGTATATATCTTCTATAAGATCAACAGCTTCTTTACTATCCGCTAATCCTTCTTGGCGTAACTTACGTAGTTTGTTCATAGAGTTTACCATTCTATTCTCTACAGCGATAAACAATTTTCGTAAAGCTGCTTGCTCAATAGCGGTTAGCATACGATTCTGATGAACGTCCATAACATAATCAACTAGAGTGTCGTAGTTTTTACCAATAACACCACGCTTAAATATCTCAGCAGCTTTTTCAATACTGGCTACGTCATTGCCCATTGGTAAAGCTTTGAGTAACTCTTCTACGTCTTCTTCGGTACCCATTGCCATTACACGTTGAAGATTACGTTGCTCTTGAGTAGCCGCAGTAACGGCGCTAACTCGTCCAATTTCTTCCTTAGTAAGTACCTCCTCTCTACCTGTTGGCGTTCCTACAGGAGCTTCTGCTTCTCGACGTGCAGTAGTAGGAGACATTTCAACTGCTCGTTGCATAGCAGCCTCATCAACCCCTTTAGCGGTTTCTACGGCATACTGAGTTTGAGGTCGTACGCCAGCAGCAGACAACGCAGGAGGAGCATCTAAACCTAAACGTACATCGTCTGACATACTTAAATAAATAGCCCTGTTAGCTGCATCAGTAACAGCATCTCCAGTAACTACTGGCTCTGGTAGTACAATGTCAGGCTGTGTATTAGTATTATTAGTAGCTTGTATTCGATTTTTTAATGCAATAATATTTTTAGGATCGGCGTATGCTTCATCAGTTAAGTTAATTTTATAACCACCCTCAGCATACCTATCTAGTCCTAAAATAATATCTTTTTCTTTTGCTAGTTCTTCTTCTCTTCGTAACGCACGCTTAGCACGAGATTTAGAACCTGCTTCGCTGGGCTGTATTTTAGCGCGGCGTTTTGCTAATCTTTGAATTTGCTTATCTACTTCAACAACTTTATCGTTTAGATCTTGTGCTATTTCGTTTGCTGCAGTAATCTCAGCTGTTCTTACTTGCTTAAGAGCTTCTATCTGCCTATTAATACCTTTTCTTTTTTTGCGGTTTAAACCTTGAGCTTTTATTTCCAAGTCAGCTATTTGTTCATTTAGGTTCTGCATTTTAACTGTATTAGGAGGAGCTAGATCTAAATTAAATGTAGCTTGTCCTGTCACAGGGGTAGGCTTAGGTATCTGTTGTGGGCGTGGTGCAAAGGTCTCAGTAGCTAATGCTTTAGGTTGCAACGCTACTGGTTGAGGAGCTAACTCCGGTTGTACAACAGGAGGCATAGGCGTCTTAGTAAGCATACTAACACCAGCTGTAGGAACTCCTGTTATAACACCACCAGCAGCGGCTGATAAAGCTACATTACGTGCACGGCTGTCTCCGAACTCAGGATACACCGGAGCTATGGAGCCATAAATAGCACCCTCGCCTGCTCCGCCTGCAGTAGCGCCTGCAATAGCACCTGTTTTAGGAGCTTGTGAAAGCATTTTAGCGCCTGTCATAGCAGTACGAGCAGCAACTGCACCGCCTGTAACAGCGCCTACGGGATCGCCTACTATAGCCCCTTCAACAACACCAGTATAATAATCACTAATGTTACCAGCCATGCGTATACGCTCAAGCTTAACCCTGCGATCAAACTCTTCTTTAAGCGTACGTTCTTTTATAAGTCCTAGCTTTCTGCCTAAAAACCCAGTAACTCCGGATCGAGCGCCCTCAGAAATACCTTCTGACTCTGCTTCAGACATAGGGTCTAAAGTAACACCACGGCGAACAGCAAAAGACTCAAGGTATTCTTTTTCTTCTTCTGTTGTTGGTCCTTCTTCTAACGGTCCTAAGCTCTGAGCTTTACGCTGAACTAAATAGTCCATTAACTGAGGCTGTACTTCAGCAGGCACTTCGCTTAACTTTTTATTAAAAAACAAAGCAGCTAAGTCTTCTACAGGCACTTCGCTTACAGGAGTATTTTTATATTTTTTAATTAAAGTTTTTTGCTTTTCTTCTTTTTCTTTGTGCTTAGCTATAGTATCTTCAATAATTTCAGTAGCACTGTATACTAACTGAACCATTACTATTTACTCCTAGTCAAATAAACTGCCTATGGTTGGGTCTTCAGGGTCTTCTCCAGAAACACCACCATTATTGCCGCCGCCTTTACTTTCTTCAAAATTAAAGTTTTTATTTATTGAAGGTACAAAAGCAGATGTAGCTATGTTTTCTAAATATGCTTTACTTTCAGGAGTAAGATTACCTTGTCCATCTACAGACACTTTAACTTTTGACAAGTTACCAACACCGCCTAAAGTAGCTACACCCATTCCAGATCTAAGAGAAACACTAGCATCTACTATTCGTTCTTGCTTAGCTTTTGCTTGCCGCTCTAGTGTAGCACCATACATAGTGTTTACTTGTTGAATTCCTTGAACACCGTTAGCTTTCACAGCTTTTTGAATAGCTTCGTTATAGTTTTCTGCTGTTATAGCGCCCTTTGCATTAGCAATAAATTCAGCATACTCATCTTGACCTTGTTCACTTTTCTGCGCTTCGACTCTGTCTACAATTTGCTCCATAGTAAGTGATTCAATTACATCATCGGGAAGATTTAAAACTTTACCGTATTCTTTTTTGGTAGCGTTTTTAGCATCCTCTGTATACCGTTTAATAATATCTCCTTCTGATACTCCTAACGTATAAAGATTAGAATACTCTTCTCCCATAGCTTTGAAAGCAGTTACTTTATTTTTTTCGCGCTCTGTTTCTTGCTGTTGTTGTGTCAACTCATTTATTTGAGCTTGAGCAGCAGTAATTTGAGCAGGAGTTTTAGCTGTTTGCATAGCGTACTGAGCACGTTCCATAGGCGCCATAGAGCGCAATGCTTGCATTTGTTGCTGCTGCATTTGTTGCTGCTGTAGCTGACCGGGAAGTTGCGCTGCTTGCTGTGCGGCAGTAAACAACCCTTGTTGATAAGTAGGCTGCAACAGTCCCTGTAGAAATGCTTGTGAAAACTTAGCCATTGTTTTTTCCTTAATCGAAGAACTTACCAAGACCGCTAATAGCAGAAGCTATCAAACTATTGTCTGTTCTAGGTGTCAATGCACCAGCAAGAAGACCAGTACCTGTTTGACCAAGTAAGTTAGCTCGTGCTTGTTCAGCAATGAGTTTAGCCTCAAGACCTGACATAGTAGCTTCGCCAAACAATCCAGCACCTTGAAGCTGTGCTTGTTGCTGCAACGCTGCCAACTGCTGTGCAGGTTGTGTTGCTGCCAGAAGCTGTTGTTGAGGTATGTAACCTGCACCAAGGAATGCTTGTCCTAGTTGTGCTTGCTGCATTTGTTCTGCTTGTGCTTGTTGCATAGCACCCAACATTGCCCTATCTCGTGCTTCGCTTATTGCAGTCTGTTGAGCCAGCAACTCAGGTGTAGCACCGCCGTACGCTGCAGAACTTAAACCAAGACGACCTTGCGCCGCCATCCTTTCCTCTAAGGCAAGACGCTGTCTCTCTTCTTCAGGACGTTGTACACCGCGCATACGATCATAAATAGCTTGCTCACGAGCGCCCATAGGCTGTTCAGCACGACCAAAGAACGTTCCAGCACCACCAAGAAGCTGTTGTTGTAGGGCTTCTTCTTCAGGCGACAGACCCATTGTAGTAGCAATAGCACCTTCAGGAGTAACCTGAGTATCCATAGCACCACCAGTAGCGGTCGTTACTGTAAAGGGACGGAACTGTGTCTGCTCTAGTTGCTGTGCAGCAAGAGTCTCAGCGCCTAATTTAGCTTGCTGACCTATATCACTAAGCCGTCCGTAAGCCTCACCCGTTAATAGTCCACCTACAACACCCGGAAGCAAAACATCAGGTTGCATTAGGTACGACCCGAGACCTCCTAAGAAGTCAAAGAAGCCTCCGCCTCCTCCAATAGTTTCATCGTCTGTAGCTACAGCCATGTCTTACTCCTTTAAAGCAGCTTTCCTATCAAAGCCATTACGTTAATTTCTTGTAAAGATAAAGCAGCTCCGTTTATGTCTGCCTCTAGTCCTACCACAACACTTGTACCGTAACCAGTAGCATTTATTGAACGCTGACTTGTTAACTGTCCTGCTGTAAATTCAACTGTTGTATATTCGCTTTCGCCGTAGTAACCTGTTATCTGAGTACCTACTGTAAACTCTGCTGTAGAATAAGTGGTGTCAAAGTTGTACGCCCACTTCAAAAACACTGTAGCATCGTTAGCGCCTATCAATGTTGGTTTTAACTTCTTAAGTATCTTTGCTCTAGACGCATCGCCAAAAGTAAGACTAGGACTGTAGTATTTAAATCTGTACTTAAGGCCGTTGTCAGAATAACCTGTATACTCACTAATACCACTAGTAGTGCCTATGTACAATGACCCATCTGCAATTCTAGAAAAAGCAGTAAAGCCTGTACCTACCCAACGAGTAGCACGGTAGGCTCCATTCTCTAGCGTTCCTCGTACGTCAAAGCAATAGATAACGTTTTGTCCTGTAAATGCAATAAGATAAAAACCTTCTTCAGGACTGTAAACAGTACGGTAGAACTCTGACTCGTTTTGCAATGCAGAAATAATGTCTTTAGTAATATTAGTAGACAAGCTACTTATTGGCATTGACTTTTCTTGTATTGTTCTGCTAAAACTTTTTAATCCTGTGTGCGAAAGAAACAACACGTCTGTACCAGTGTGCTGCACAGTGTCTCTGTCTACACAACCTACACCTGCTACCGTATCTACTAAACTCATTGTAGCTGGGGCTTCAGCGCCTTGATAAACAATAATGCTGTGCTTACCAAAGATGATTAGTAGACCGTTGTGTGCTGCTAATGCAACGATCTCATCGTAACCATCAGGCCATACTTTAGATACGTCAATAGAACCACTAGTACCTCCTGACCAATCATGACCGATAAGTAAATCGCACCAATAAATAGTAGACTTATCACTGCTAAAGTCAGCAGTCCAAAGACGACCATAAGCAGCTAGTACTTCATTGCCGTACATTGTAGAGGCAACGCCAGCAGCACCGCTGACAGTACTAAGCTTGACTACAGAGCCGCCAGCGTTGTCGTAAACAAGAGGTTCGTACCCACGTTGAAAGAAATAAATCTTGTCGTTAAAGTTAACTATCTTCCAGTTGTCAGCCGTAATTGTGTAGCTTGCTGGAGTCTCGTCAACCAGTGTAGTAGTACCGCTAATAATCTTGTTGTTACCTACAGAAAATATTTTATTATTTCCTGCATCGTCTCTAAACTCTTCTATTGCACGAATAGAACTAGTACCTAAAACAGTCTTGGTAGTTGTTATTACATTGTGTCCTTTGCGAGAGGCAATACGACCACGCTTATCAATCACAGCGTTGTCAGCAATCTCTGCAAAAGAAGGATCTTGAGCTAACGGCGAATCTTCGGTGTTAACACCTTTGAACGCAGGAGCTACAAGATTAATACTTTGTAATTCTTGAGCCATATTAGATAGTCCTAAATACCATCTCTTCAGGGTGTTTTGCTGCGTCTATAGCAATAGCATCAGACAAAAACTTATCAGCAATTTGGAAATATTCTGCTGTTGATGTACCGCCTGTTTCTCCACGCTCTCGTGCTAACAAAGCTACAGCTAAATGAATAACAGGCATTTCTGGTACAAGAAGAGAGTCACTGTTTGCACTAAGATCAGCTTGTCTTTTAATAACGTTAAAACGAAGACTGTAAACACCATCGGGTGTAGGACTTACTAATACCTGCGTATCACCACTAGCGTCTAGTCCGTCAAAAGTGTAGTACTTAGGTGCTCCTTCTACTTCATCTGCAATGTACAGTGAGTTGTTAAACCACTCTTTAGTTTGATACTCCATAAAGCAATTCTGAGTATCGTTAATTGCTGACATTACTTTTACGTTGTCTCCACAGCCTGTAAGAGAGTATGTGTTGTCAGAAGCAGTAGTACTAATTACAACAGTGTTACGCAGCGCAGACCAGTCAGTAGCTTCTTCTACTAATTTCTTTGCATCATTAATAAAATCACCTACCATCTTTACGTAGGTAGTGCTAGATACTGATGTTGTTTCTTCTTCTCGTAATCGACGAAGTACGTTATTCATCAAATTTAAATACGTCATACCAACATTCCTTTACGTGGACTACGTCTTGCTATTTGTTGTGCTTCAGGGTTATAACTAAGTGCTGGTGTAGAAATAGCAAGCGGTACAGTCTGAATAGGCTGGTACTGAAGACCTTGCAAAAACTCTTCATAAGGAGGTGCAGTAACGACACCACCACCGCCACCGCCGCCTAGCATTCCAGTACTTGCTAAGATGTTAAACATATCACCAAGAGCCTGCTGCTTTTGAACCTCTTCTCCCTGATAAGTAATAACGTCCATTAACTCTTGCTGTCTTCTTTCTGCCTCTGATTCTGAGAAAGCAAACTGTTCGCCTACAGAAGTTCTGAAGTTGTCTAGCTCATCACCTATAGTTGTCTGTCCTTCTTGTAATGCCAAGAAATTAACATTAAACTGATTACCAAGCTCTTCTAAACTAAGTCCTAATTCATTAAAGCGTTGCTGAGTAGACTCGTTAAGATTTTCTACAAAACCGCCAACAGTAATTAACTCTTGCGCTATGTTTTGTCTTTCTTCTTGCGCTAATGCAAATTGCTCGCTAACAGAAGTACTAAAGTTTGACAGTGCTTCAGCCTGACTAAGTTGTCCTTGCTGTAGCGCCTCAAAGTTAATATTAAATTGATCACCTAGCTCCTGTAAGCTAAGACCTAACTCGTTAAAACGCTCTTGACTCTGTAGGCTTAAGTTCTCTACAGCACCACCGACGTTAATTAACTCCTGCGCTAGTTGTTGACGTTCTGATTGAGCAATGCTAAACTGCTCACCAACGGACGCACTGAAGTCTGATAACGCTTCTGCTTGGCTGATTTGGCCCTGCTGCAGTGCTTCAAAGTTAATGTTAAACTGATTGCCTAACTCTTCAAGAGTAAGACCTAGTTCGTTAAAGCGTTGCTGACTTTGCTGGCTTAGGTTTTCTACAGCACCACCAACATTGATAAGCTCTTCGGCAAGCTGTTGTCTTTCTGTTTGCGCCAAACCAAACTGATCAATAACAGAAGTACGGAACTGATTAAACGCTTCAGCTTGAGTAATCTGTCCTTGTTGTAATGCTGCAATGTCAACATCAACACCTGCAAACAATTCTTCTAACGACAAACCTAGCTCGTTAAAGCGTTGTTGCATATCAGTACTTAGCTGTGTAATGTCTCCATTAGCAGCAATAATAGCTTGCTGTAAAACTGCCCGTTCTTGCTGTGCTGTTGTAAATCCAAGGCCCAGAGCAGAGCTTAGTTCTGATAGCTGAGCTTCTGTTACAAACCCAGAGTTAGCTAAAGCATTTGCTAATTGTTCTTGCGTAGCAAAACCAGCACTGTCTAGTAGGTCTATGATCTGTTGAGGCGTAGCAAAACCAGCACCTTGCAGTACTTGATCTAGTTGCTCTGCAGTAACCAAGCCTGACAATGCTTCAGCTAGCTGATCTCGTGTAAGGAAACCAGAGTTAAACAAATCTTGCTGTGCTCTTTGCAGATAATCAGAAAATAAAGACTCAAGATCAGTAAGCCCTTCGCCAGTAGTAGTATCAGTATCTTCTTCACCAGTGGTGGTATCATCACCAGTATATGCTGCTACATCGTCAACAGTAAGACCATTATCTACAGCCCACTGTCTAGCATCATTAATGTTATCAAAGTAACGGTTACCTACTTGATACGCAGTAGATGATGTAGGTGTGTCATAACCCAAGGCAGTAGTAGTAGTATCGTCGTCTTCATCAGAAGCTGGACCTACAACGTCTCCTATCTGGAAAGGACGGTCGCCTCTTGTTGTTCCTGTATACTCATCAAATGCTTGAGTAAACTGATTTAACTCTTCTTGCGTAATTTCACCGTTTCTATAAGCTTCTCCAGCGTCACCGTATACGTATTCGCCTGCCTGCAAAGATGTCATTAATTCGTTAAAACGAGAACCTGCTGTAGTGTCGTCACCAAGACCAAAGAAGTCGTCTAAGAAAAAGTTATATCGTGACTCTTCATCCATTAAGTCCCAGTCACCCGGAAGTATTCCTCCTTCTGCCTCGTACCTTTCTATAAGCTCTTCCATAGGATATTGATAAATATCTTCGGTCAACGCATAAAAAGAATAATCATCCAGCAGTGATTGATAAGTACCCGAACTTAATACATCTAAGCCTGTATTTTCTAGTTCTTCTCTACTATAAAGACCGTCTACATCAAACGTGTAGTCTTCACTTTCTGCTAACTGAAAGTACTCATCTTCTGTTTTGTTGACGAAGTAGTTGTCACCCCTATGAGTAAACATTAACGCAGGGTCTTGATCAAACTCTGAATCTAGCGGAGGAAAGTCTTCGTCAGGAGTACTAAAGTTTGAAGTCAGTACACTTCTTACTGCACCGTAAACACGAGGATCAAGAATAAGAGGAGGTAGCCAGTCAGGAATACCGGGGAAACTCTTTCCAATTACTGTTCCAAGAATTCCTCCAGCTTTTGTTGGGTCTGTTACAGTACCTACTACTTTGCCATAAATTTCTCTTACTTTGTTTGCAACTGTTTCAGCAGCGGCACCGCCCGCTCCTACAACAATAGCGCCAATGTCTTTAATAACTTCTCCAAGATCTCCTTCTTCTATTGCTTCTTCAATCTTTGTTTCTTTTATTATTTCTCTGACGGTATTAATGCCTTTTTGAATTTGAGGTAAGAAAATAACGCCAGCTGTAGGGAGCCAGTCAGGAATAGGAATGCCGGGAATGTAAGGAATCATAGACCCTAAAAGATCTTCAAGATCTATAGCGTTAAGGATTTCTTCCATTTCAATAGTAACACCAGCACCACCACGAATAACCGTAACTGGAGTACCTGTAGTAGGTGAAGGTGTTTTTGTTATGGGACCGGGAGGTAAAACGCCAGTAAACGTTAATGCAGAGTCTGTTATTATCTGTTCAGTTTGAGGAAACTGTATACCGTCAAATTCAGAAAGTCTTTCGGGGTCTGTTTCTAAAGCAGATACAATTTCTTCTGCCTCAAATGTAGACATTAATTCATTATATGAAGCACTAAATGTTTCGTTTTTTAATAAGTTAACAGGAACACTGCCAGAGAATTCTTTCCAGCTAATGTCGCCATTCATATAGGCTTCAAAATTCTGTAAGAAAATTTCATGTTCTCGTACTAATGCTTCGTACTCAGGTAAACCAGAACCGCCAAAGTCTTCTTGAGCAAACTGAGGCATCATTTCAATAACTTCTATTAGTCTTTGTACTCTGTCATTGCCTTCATAATATTCTTTTGCTATAGGCATATTATTTTTTCCAGTTAGCTAAACCACGAATACCAAATGATGCTGCAACAGCAGCCCCCAAGAAACCTTTGTACCAATCAGGCATACCGTCTAAAGCAGCAAACCCTTGCATAACTACAGGCACCATGCTAGGGAAGAACGCAAGGATGCAAGGAAT
>Ga0181577_10003273_pt1 | contig 12568 bp, 13 predicted proteins | sample 101ome_21_FD_132468 | JGI IMG/M metagenome (GOLD analysis project Ga0181577, IMG submission 132468) | Coastal salt marsh microbial communities from the Groves Creek Marsh, Skidaway Island, Georgia - 101413BT metaG (megahit assembly) | ecosystem: Environmental > Aquatic > Marine > Intertidal...
GAGCCGCCCATGGCGATATCGCCAAAACGTGCCCCAAAACCAACATGAGCATCATTTGAAGGGCAAACACCATCAATCCCGGTTGCCAAAGACCCTTGGCCCACCAATCGAGCACGCCAACGAATCCTCCGCTAGGGAGGCCGTTCACGATCAAAACGATTGCTAAGGTGATCGCTGTGAGAAGAAATGCAATGGTCAGTGGCGAGGGCAACAGGCTCCTCACCAATCGAACGTACAGTTCTAAGAAACGACCATTCATTTAGAAGGGAAGGTCGTCTTCAGTGGCATTATTGTCTGAAGGAGCGTCCGGGAAACCTGCGTCCTCAAATGGGTCTTGAGAAGATCCATTGCTCGATGCACTGCTCGACAGAGGTTCGATTCGCCAGGCTTGAAGGTTGACGAAGTACTTGCCGTTGTATTCGTTGCCGCGAAGGTTGAAGTGTACCTTGACCGAATCACCCTGCTTGAAAGGGTCGATGAGGTCGATGCGCTCCTTGATGAGCTCAAACTTCACATCCTGTGGGTACTGCTCCTTGGTGGTCACGACAAACTCGCGCTTCTGAAATCCTGAATTAAAGGTTTGTGTGTCAAATACAACCTTGATACTTCCTTCAACTTCCATGCTCATGTCTTCTCTGTTTCTCTAATCGTTATATGCTAATAGTGTTTTCCAAGCTTCTTCTACGCCTCCTTCAGAAAGGTAGGCTTTTGCCCTTTCATGAAGCGCTTTTTCAAGGGCGGCGCTGTTGTCTTCTAGTTCGACAAAAAGGTCGGCTAGTTCTGTGAGTTTCCAATCGTTGACGTCTGTCTCATTGGGAAGGGATTCCACATTCCCGAGCTTTCCTAGGTCATTTCCGGAAAGGATAGCGCTCTGTCGTATGTCTTCCGGAATGGCATCGATTCCAATACCGAGACGCTGAAGTGGCTTGGCCACCTCAAATAATGCCTCACCATGAGCTCGGACGTAGTAGTTACCCCCCATTCGTCCTACCAAGTCGATCTTCGTTTGGTCGATCTTGCCTTCTTCATCCAAAACCGCATCGTCGATGTGAATCATGACCACTTCGCACACCACTAGGTTGCCGGCACCGCCTTCCTGACCCAATTCGACCACTTCACGCACCTTGCATTCGAATTGCACGGGCGACTCTTTCACGCGGAACGGGCGGACCAATTCAGACTCCACAGGAGTAAGGCCCGACTTGATGGATTCGTTCGTGCCTTTTGGGTATTCAGTGCTGGACAATGACATCTGCTCGGTGATCTCATAGTTCACCACATTGATCACCACTTCCGGTACTTCCTTGACGTTTTCATAAGTGTGCTTGGTAGTGTTGTCTCTGCCTCGACGCGCCGGAGAGAAAATGGCGATCGGAGGATTGGCACTGAATACGTTGAAGAAGCTGAATGGACTCAGGTTTGGATTTCCTTCCTTGTCAATAGTGCTCGCAAATGCGATCGGACGTGGTCCAATGGCGCCTAATAGATAGCCGTGGAGCTTAGGAACGGATACGGATTTTGGGTCGACTTTCATGACGGATTCTTATCGACAAAAGTAACCTTAGACCCAAGAAATCAAATTGTGCTTTGGGCATAGTTTTACTATGTTCTATTTGTATCTTTGCACTCATTTTCGGGAAATCGAGTGAATCGATTGACGCAGAGGAAGTTCTTTTTAAACCAGCACATGCGGGTGTGGCGAAATTGGTAGACGCGCTAGACTTAGGATCTAGTGCCGCAAGGCGTGGGGGTTCGAGTCCCTCCACCCGCACATAGTTCAAAACGTGAAGGCGTTGGGACGAGAAGTTTATCCCCATAGAGCGAAGCTCGTATTGGGAAGTCCCTCCACCCGCACATATTTTACAGGGAATGGCTCTCACCTTCCCGAGGATCACTGAAGGATAAGGCCGCTTTTCGAAGGGCCTTTTCTTGTCTTAAGACCAAGCTATTATAACACAATTCAATCATGGACATCAAGCAAGAGAATATTGATGAGTTGAATGCCAAGGTGACCATCACCATTGAGCCAAAGGATTACGAGCCTGCAGTTCGCACGGTTTTGGATAACCACCGCAAAAAGATGACCCTTCAGGGTTTCCGCCCTGGAAAAGTTCCTTTTGGCGTTGCGAAGAAGATGTACGGCAAAGCAGTACTCGCAGAGGAATTGAACCGCATCTTATCGGATAACCTCAACAAGCACATCCAAGAGAACGAGATCAACATCATCGGTCAGCCTCTTCCGGAAGACATTGAAGAGCTTCAGCTCGATTTCGACAAGACATTCGAATTCAACTATGAACTAGGTATTGCGCCTTCTTTCGAAGTTGATTTATCTATCAAGGACAAGTTCAACAAGTACAAGATCAAGGTTGATAACGAGTTGATCGACAAGTACGTGAAGGATTTTCAGCGCCGCTATGGAACTTCTACCGAGGCTGAAGTAGTGAGTGATACCGACATGGTATACGGGTCTTTGTATGAACTGGAGAAAGGCGCTCGCAAGGAGGGTGGACTGCATAACCATACGACCATCGCGCTTGATTACGTCGATAATAAGGACGCTAAGAAAAAGTTGATCGGTAAAGCGACAGGCGATACCGTAAAGATCGAGCCGGCCAAGTTTGCTAAGGGTGATGTAGATCTTTCACAGATGCTGGGTATTCCGGTTAGTCAGCTGGACGAGATCGGAAAAGAGTTTGACCTGGTCATCGAGTCGATCCATAACATCGATATGGCTCCGTTGGACAGTGAGTTGTTCGACAGGGTTCTGGGTCAGGGTGTAGCTACTACCGAGCAAGAGTTCCGCGATAAGCTCGCTCTAGACCTTGAGAAGTACCTCGTAGGCGACAGTGAGAAAAAGTTGCGTCGTGACATTCATGATAAGCTTCTAGAGAAGTTGAAGCTGCAATTGCCGGATGAGTTCATCAAGCGTTGGTTGCTAGAGCAAGGAGCTAGAAGTGAAGAGCATCCGATTACGGCAGAGGATGTTGAGCGTGAATATGACGATTACAGTCGATCGCTCAAAGTTCAGTTGATCGAAGGTCAGATCGCCAAGCAGAATGAGATCAAGGTGGAATTCCAGGATATTCAAAACCGTGTGAAGGAGAATATTAAGGCTCAGTTTGCTTCTTTCGGACAAGGAGAAGTGGGCGATGACATGCTCGATCAGTTTGCTCAAAACTTCCTCCAGAAGGAAGAAGAAGTGCGTAAGGTTTACGATCAATTGATGGATGAACGTCTGAACGAATTCTATCAATCCAATGTTAAGCTTCAGGAAAAGGAAGTGACCTTTGATGAATTCGTTAAATTAGCCTCAAGTAAGGCCGGTAAAGGCAAATTCATGGATCAGGTCTCAAACCTTTTAAAATTCTAGAATGACAGACGGGAAAGAATTTCGGAACTATGCGGTCAACCACCTCGGAATGAGTGGGCTTTCGGTGGATGACTATATGAAGGCGGTGAACAAGCCAGAGGGAATGACGCGTACGGTGATCGAAGAGCGTCCGATGCCTTTCCGAGAAGTAGACGTTTTCTCTCGCTTGATGATGGACCGCATCATTTTCCTTGGATTGGGAATTGACGATTTCATCGCCAATATCATCCAAGCTCAGCTTCTCTTTTTGGAATCGGCTGACAGTGGAAAAGACATCCAGATATACATTAATAGCCCGGGTGGCTCCGTGTACGCAGGTTTGGGTATCTACGATACAATGCAGTATATCAATTGTGACGTTGCAACTATCTGCACCGGAATGGCTGCCTCGATGGGCGCGATCATCCTTTGTGCTGGTGAAAAGGGAAAACGCACGGCGCTAAAGCACTCACGCGTGATGATCCACCAGCCGATGGGTGGTGTAGGCGGACAAGCCTCAGATATCGAGATCACCGCAAAAGAGATCAAGAAGCTCAAAGACGAATTGTACAACATCATCGCTGAACATTCCGGACAGCCGATCAAGAAGGTGTGGGAAGACAGCGACCGTGATTTCTGGCTGACCTCGGAAGAGGCCAGAGACTATGGAATGATCGATGAGGTGCTCGTCCGAAAGAAATAAGTCATGGCAAAGCATTCAGAAGAACAGATCAAGTGTAGCTTTTGCGGTCGAGACAAGCGGGAAACGGCAGTCATGATCGCAGGGATCACGGGTCACATTTGTGATCGTTGTATCCAACAAGCTTCACGTATCGTTGACGAAGAAATGTCCACTCGCCTTCGAGAGTCGGTACTGGGTAGCGTCAATCTTCTGAAGCCAACAGACATCAAGGAACACCTCGATGAGTTTGTCATCGGTCAGGATGAAGCAAAGAAGAATCTTGCCGTGGCGGTCTATAACCACTACAAGCGAATCTCCCAGCGGGAGGATGATTCAGATGACGTCTTCATCGAGAAGAGCAATATGATCCTTGTGGGTCAAACAGGAACTGGAAAGACGCTTCTTGCCAAGACCATCGCCAAGGTGCTTAATGTGCCATTCTGTATTGCCGATGCAACCGTGCTGACCGAGGCAGGGTATGTAGGAGAAGATGTCGAGAGTATTCTCTCTCGCTTGCTCCAGGCAGCAGAGTATAATGTTGAAGCCGCTGAGCGAGGTATCGTTTTCATTGACGAGGTCGATAAGATCAGTCGCAAGAGCGATAACCCATCCATCACTCGCGATGTGAGTGGAGAAGGGGTTCAGCAAGGTTTGCTCAAGCTTCTAGAAGGCTCCGTCGTGGGCGTTCCTCCTCAAGGTGGTCGCAAGCATCCTGAGCAAAAGCTGGTTCAGATCGATACTCGCAACATCCTCTTCATTTGTGGAGGTGCATTCGACGGGATCGATCGTATCATCTCTCGACGACTCAACACAGCTGCCATAGGTTACCGAAATAAGTCCAAGGAAGAAGTGGAGGAGGATAATCTCCTTCAGTATGTCTCGCCGTCTGACTTGCGAGAGTATGGTTTGATTCCGGAATTGATCGGCCGCCTACCGTTGGTGAGCTTCCTGAATCCTTTGGATCATTCAGCCCTGCGTAGAATTCTAACCGAGCCTAAGAATGCCTTGATGAAGCAGTATCTGCGCCTTTTTGAGATGGAGGACATCAAGCTCTCATTCGAGAAGGATGTGCTTGACTATATCGTAGATAAGGCGACCGAATATAAGCTTGGCGCCAGAGGCTTGCGTTCGATCTGTGAGGCCATTATGATGGATGCGATGTATGAACTGCCATCCATGGAAGAGAAGCCTGAGTCATTCAAGGTTGACCTTGACTACGCGAAAGAAAAGTTCGATAAAAGCGCGTTCCGAAAGCTTAGGGCTGCATAATCGGAATCTCCACGTCTAAGTAGGTATTGTTTCTCCGTGACACCACGATGTTGTCACATACCCCGATCTCGCCGTAGTTCAGCGTGCGTGGAATGAGGTTTTGTACCTCCATGTAACTTCTGCCTGAAGTGAAGTGAGGACAAGTCAGATCAGACGTGTAAGCCGTAGTGATCTCGTTTGTGAAACTACTTCCGCGTGAATTTCGACCACTCATGAAGCCCTCAGTCACCTCGAAGACGTCATCTTCGAAATCAACATCCGTACTTGACCCACTCACCCATACATAGGTAAAAGTGCCATCTACATCAATGTTGACATTGTTGCTGGTCACCAGCCCATCAGACACAGTGAAAGTGTAGAAACGACGACCATCATTATTGATTCCTCCATTGACCACGGTTACGGTTCCGCTGACATCATAGATATCCTTTCGGTAGCCTTCGAACGTAATGCTGATAACGGTTCCCTTATTCAAGTATTTGCCGGTAAAATCGGCCCGTATGATCCCGAAGCGCTGTGCGCTATCGTTGCAGAGTTCGCCCTTGTCCGCATAGTTCAGCTGGAGATACATTGGGAAAACGGCCACAGTATCACTCAAGAACGTATACCGTCGATTAAGACAGATGTCCAACTTCTGCTGGTTGATCGAGGTGTCATTCAACAGCGTGTCACCCATGGCATACTTATGCACTTGTCGAAATGCATCATCGAAAAGGTGATGAGCCAATGCATAATCTCGTGCAGACAAGGTTTCTAAATCCTCATCGCGGTCAGATTTGTTGCAACCGGCAACAAAAAGAAGAGTGCCAGTTACAGCAGCTATTCCAAGGGTCAGTAGAGTATGCCTTAAACGCATGTTTTTCACAGGGTTGACGCAAATGTAACGATTCGCTAATTTGATTCTTTTTTACTGTAGACGCATATTTCAAAGGAATAGTTGTGAACATCGTCCTTCGGATGGAACGATATTACTTCTTTCTCCCAAACTTTTTCATCGATGACGGGAAAATGAGTTTCCCCTTTTGGAGAAGCGTGTACATGCGTGATCACGAGTCTTTCTGCCTGATCCATGGTCTGACGATAGATCTCTCCTCCGCCGATGATGAACAGTTCTTCTTCTCCTGCCGCCTTTGCTTTTGCAATTCCTTCTTCCAGCGAATGAGCGACGATGACGCCGGCTTCGTTGAATGCCTGATTACGCGTAACCACGATGTTCGGTCTACCGGGAAGTGGACGAAATTTCTTCGGAATGGAATCGAAATTCTTTCGTCCCATTAGTACGTGATGTCCACGGGTGGTTTCAGAGAAGAATTTTAGGTCATCCGGAAGGCGCCATGGCAGGTCACCATCCACGCCAATGACACGATTATCTGCAACGGCAGCGATCAAGGTGATCATCATACGGCTACGGCGGCTTTGATGTGTGGGTGTGGGTCGTAGTTCTTTAGCTCGAAATCCTCAAATCGAAAATCAAGGATGTTTTTGATATCTGGATTGATCTCAAGCGTAGGTAAGGCTCGAGGCTCTCTACTCAGCTGCTCTCTGGTTTGCTCGAAGTGATTTGTATACAAGTGGGCATCCCCAAACGTATGAACGAAGTCGCCCAATTCTAGTCCGCACACCTGAGCTACCATCATCGTGAGCAGAGCATATGAGGCAATGTTGAATGGAACTCCCAAGAATACATCGGCACTTCGCTGATACAGCTGGCATGAGAGCTTTCCATCCAAGACATAGAATTGATACATCGTATGGCACGGAGGTAAGCCAGCCTTGGCCATTTCTTCAATCTCCGAGGCGTTCCAAGCAGATACGATCAGTCGCCTTGAATTAGGATTGCGCTCGATCTCAGAGATGACCCAGCTCAGCTGATCAAAGCCATTGAAATCTCTCCATTGCTTTCCATACACAGGACCTAGCTCTCCCCATTCTTGGGCAAAAGCTTCGTCTGCCTTGACCTTTTCTACGAACTCCTTCATGTGCTCCTTCCATTCAGGAGAATACTTTGGGTATCGTTCAGCTTGTCCCGTCTGGTTCAACCAGTTCTGATACGGCCAATCATTCCAAATATTCACCCCGTTCTGCACCAAGTAGCGCAGGTTGGTGTCTCCTTGGACGAACCACAGCAACTCGTGGATCACCGACTTCATGTGGACCTTTTTCGTGGTGACTAGCGGGAATCCATCGGATAGGGGAAAGCGCATTTGGTAACCAAAAACACTTCGAGTTCCCACTCCGGTTCGGTCGCCTTTATTGGTGCCGTGATCGAGAATGTGCTGAAGGAGATCGTGATACTGTTGCATGAAGAGAGAATGTGCTACGAAATTGCGGAGTCCGTGCGGCTAGCGCAAGGTGAAAGGTAAAAAGCTTTCAAAAGGTTTTCAACCCATCAGACGTAGAACATGCCTACAATAGATGCGGTGAAGAGACAAGCGATCGTGCCCCCAAGCAGTGCATATAAGCCCAATTCGCTCAAGAGTCCCTTTCGTGTCGGAGCTAGTGCGCCGATGCCACCGATCTGAATTCCGATGGAAGCGAAGTTGGCAAAGCCGCAAAGAATGTAGGTCGACATGATGATCGACTTCTCATGCACAAAGGCGTTTGTGTTCTTCATTTCACCCATGGTCACATAGGCGTAGAACTCATTTAGGATGGTCTTTTCTCCTAGGAGTTGGCCAACCAATACAATGTCGTCTGAAGCCACCCCCATGAGAAAGGCAATAGGGGCGAAGGCATATCCGATGATGAACTGAAAGGTCAAGCCATCATAGTTCGTGTGCTCGGTGATCAGCGAATTCAGACCGGACGGACCTCCGATCCAATCTCTGAGAATGTAGTTGCCCAGATAGATCAAGGCCGTGAACACGAGAAGCATAGCTCCCACATTGATCGCCAGTTTCAGACCGTCGGTGGTTCCGTTTGAGATCGCCTCCAAGAAGTTGGAGCCGATCTCGTCGTTGGAGACCTTCATGCTTTGGTCGAACTCTTCGGTCTCAGGGACGAGGATCTTTGCGGCAACTACGGCTGCCGGAGCTGACATGACCGATGCTGTGAGTAGGTGCTTCGCAAACAAGATCTGTTCAGCCGGATTGTCTCCACCAAGAAAGTTGATGTAAGCCGCCAATACTCCTCCCGCGATGGTAGCCATGCCACCACTCATCAGGCAAAGCATCTCCGATCTCGTCATTCGATTCAAATATGGTCGCACGAGTAGGGGCGATTCGGTCTGACCAAGAAAGATATTTCCGGCGGCCGCTAAGCTTTCTGCTCCACTGAGTTTCATCAGTCGCTTCATCAACCAAGCGAAGGCATACACCAACTTTTGGAGTACCCCTAAATAGTACAGAATGCTGCTCAAGGCCGAAAAGAAGACGATCGTGGGAAGCACGTTAAATGCAAAGCTGATCACGGCATCCTCCATCTTGTTTGTCGCGAAGGATTTGAACAAGAAGTCGCTTCCGAACTGTGTGAAGGAGATCACCTTGACGAAACCGCGGCTCATGAATTCGAAGGCGAGAGCAACGGCATCTACCTTAAGTACAAGCAGTGCTAGAATGATCTGCATTGCAATTCCCTTAGCTACTAGGCTCCAGTTGATCGACTTTCGATTTTGGCTAGCGAGCCATGCGAGGCCCACCAAAACGGCTAATCCTAGAAGTCCACGAAGAATGGCTAGAAGCACAGGTTGACAGTTTTAATGCATTGAGAGTCGGAAGGTAAGAAAACTACTTTCTCTTATTGATCTCGTCGCGTAGTTCAGATGCTCGTTCGTAGTCCTCTTCAGTGATCGCCTTATCCAGTTCCACCTCTAATTCATCCATGCTCATCCCGCTATACTTACCGCTTCCGCTTTTTGGTGCCGGAACTTCAGACTCACTGGGAGGACCATCCTCGCTCAGGTTTTCTATCTCGTCATCGTCGAGAATGATGCCGGCAGATCCTAGGATGAATTCGTAGGTGTAAATAGGGCAACCGAATCTTACGGCTAGTGCGATTGCGTCACTGGTTCTTGTGTCGATCTCAACCGGAGGCTCATCACCCCTTTGGCAGATCAGCTTAGCAAAGAAGATCCCCTCGACCAGATTATAGACAATCACCTCCTTTACGTCGATCTCAAAGGTGTCAGCAAAGGTCTTGAAGATGTCATGGGTCAGAGGTCTGCTCGGACGCATGTTCTCCAACTCGATCGCGATCGCCTGGGCTTCAAAATTTCCGATGATGATCGGAAGTCTTCGCTTACCGTCAGATTCTCCCAAAACGAGGGCATACGCACCCGTTTGAGTTTGACTGTACGACAGTCCAAGGATTTCGAGTTTGATCTTCTGCTTGTCCATGCAGTGGATCTTAGGCTTGTGCGGCCTTCAATTCCTTAACGGCCTCTACCAATTTCGGCACAACTTCGAAGGCGTCGCCCACGATGCCATAGTCCGCTGCCTTGAAGAAAGGTGCTTCAGGATCTGTGTTGATCACTACGATCACCTTACTGCCGTTCACGCCAGCCAAGTGTTGGATCGCTCCTGAAATACCGATTGCGATATAAAGGTTAGGACGAATGGCGATTCCTGTTTGTCCCACGTGCTCATGGTGAGGGCGCCATCCCACATCCGCTACAGGACGCGAACATGCGGTAGCGGCACCGAGTTCTTTGGCGAGGTCCTCAACCATGCCCCAGTTCTCAGGTCCTTTCAGACCACGACCGGCAGACACAACCAACTCAGCTTCCGTGAGATTGATTCCGTCTCCGCCTTTCACCTTGGTTTCCTTAACCGTCACCGAGGCAGAGCCTACTTCTGGTGAGAAGGAAGTAACGTGAGCTGTTCCTCCTATTTTCTCTTTGGAGACAGAGTTAGGAAGGAGGGTGATGATCTTTTTATCTGTGTCGATGCGAACCTGTCCAAATGCCTTACCGGAGAAAACATTGGTCTTCACAACAAAGTCTCCTGAGGTGGACGGGTAATCGATCGCCCCCGCAACCATGCCAGCTTTCATTTTGGCGGAAACGATGGGCGCAAGGCTTTTTCCTGTGTAATCGTGAGAGAATACGATCAGTTCTGCTTGCTTCTCATTCGCCGCAGCTTCTACTGCTTTTGCCAACTGCATCGGATCCATATGACTAATGCCTTCCACGTGAAGGATGTCGGTGATGCCGTATTGAGCTAATTCATCCAAGTTGTCTGCGGTGCCGTAGCATAACACGCTTGCCGAACCTCCGGTGTCTGAAACGATTTTAGCGCCGTAGCTCGCAGCTTCAAAGGCACCTTTAACGATCTTTCCGTTATCGCTATCTGCAAATACTAAGACGTTCATGCTTATATGACTTTTGCTTCGTTGTGAAGGAGGTTAACTAATTCTTTGACTTGTTCCGGATCGATCAACTTGACATCACCTTTCGCTGGTGGGAGTTCGTAATTAACGAACGAGGTCAATTGCGATGGGTTACTGCTTGGAACCACATTCAGTGGCTTTGAACGGGCCGCCATGATGCCTCGCATATTCGGAATGCGTTGCTCGGCCATTCCCTTAGCGGCTGAGATTACAGCCGGAAGCTGGACGCTCAACACCTCGGTTCCACCTTGCTTGTCGCGCTCAAGGGTAGCTTCTGAACCGGCTACATCCAAGGTGGTAGCATTGGACACATAAGGAAGATCCATCAACGCGGCGATCATTCCCGCTACTTGAGAACCGTTGTAATCGATCGTTTCTTTTCCCGTCATGACAAGGTCAAAGCCTTTGTCTCCGGCATAGCTAGCGATCTCGGATGCCACTTGAAACGCGTCAGTAGGATTAGCATCGATACGAACGGCTTCATCTGCTCCAATGGCCAAGGCCTTGCGCATGATAGGTTCGTAGTCGGCCCCGCCGACACTGATGATGGTTACCTTGCCTCCTTGGGCTTCTTTGATATCGAGTGCCCTGACAAGAGCATACCACTCGTCGTATGGATTGACGATGAACTGAACACCGTCTTCATTGAAGGCAGTGTTGTTGTCCTTGAAAGTGATCTTACTTGTAGTGTCAGGGGCTTTGCTGATGCAAACCAGAATATTCATGACGTTCAGTTTTTCCTAATCAAATTAGAGCTGCAAAAGTAGCTGTTACAAAGTAAAAAACCGGACGGCTTTATTGTTCATTCGGCTTTTCCTTCGAAGGAAGTCCAAGTGCTCTTCGCGATATGGTGAACGTCATTCCTAATCCCAAGTGAACGGGATTGATCGGGTGGTTGAACGTACGAACAGTAGGAATGGTTAATGATGTCTCCAAAAAGAATTTGACGGCTTCCGTTCCGGCTTGTAGCGTCAATACGGGGTCAAAATAGATCTCTAAACCCTGTACGCGTTGGTCGCGATATATATCAGGTGAAAGCCAATTGACACCGGAAGCCCTCAAGGCAAACCCTAAATCAAATGCGTTGCCGGCAATATAGAAGCCTGGTTGGATGGAAGTCCTTATATATTGGGCCTGATACTGAATGGGGTTACCGTCATTATCAGGAAACTCGAAAATCCCAACATCGTCGATCACAGAGGCATATCCAAATCCTGTGGTGAGTAAAGTGCTCCAACCGAATTTGCTTTTTTCGTCAAAGCCAAAGACTCCAATACCACCTTCGCCAAATTGGGCAGTGGTGTTTCTGTTGGACCATGCATTTCCACCCGCAGTCAATAGAACGTGGTTGGTCAACGCGTATGTGGCGTTGAAATAACCCGTTCCTGTTTCAAGTCCGATCTTGGCATCCAACTGTCTTTTCTCCGTCAGCATAGGCTGATTCGGAATACTGGCGCGATAGAGTGGACGGCAACCCGTGACACTCATCAGTAGTAGTGATGCCGCTATATATGTCCACTTATGGGGCCTCATTCTGCAACGAAGAAACAAATCAATACAAATTCTGGTTATAGACGTAACATGCATAAACTTCGCTAAGTGGATTGCACGACTTATTTTTGCCGCCCATATCTATAATCATATGCGAACGATACAATTCAGAGAGGCCCTTCGAGAGGCGATGAGCGAAGAGATGCGACGCGACGAGCGCGTGTTCTTGATGGGGGAGGAAGTGGCCGAATATAACGGCGCTTATAAGGTCAGCCAAGGTATGTTGGATGAGTTTGGACCTAAGCGGGTGATCGATACACCAATTGCAGAACTTGGTTTTGCAGGCATCGGTGTTGGTGCTGCGATGAACGGTCTACGTCCAATTGTTGAGTTCATGACATGGAACTTCGCCATCTTGGCAGCTGACCAGATCATAAATAGTGCAGCGA
>Ga0181577_10003275_pt1 | contig 12567 bp, 12 predicted proteins | sample 101ome_21_FD_132468 | JGI IMG/M metagenome (GOLD analysis project Ga0181577, IMG submission 132468) | Coastal salt marsh microbial communities from the Groves Creek Marsh, Skidaway Island, Georgia - 101413BT metaG (megahit assembly) | ecosystem: Environmental > Aquatic > Marine > Intertidal...
AGACGCGATTCTAGCTGGCGCGGAAAGGCGGTGACCCTGTCAAGCCCATAGCCTGCAACCAGACTATCGCCAAAAATCATCAGCCGCACCGCATCGGCATAGGCGGCAGACACTGACAGCATAAAGATGCTGACAGCAAGAAGTCTGAAAATAGATTTGCTGATCATGCCTATTATGATTAAGCCCCCATTAGCATTATACCCATCTGACAATGTTTACGCTTCATACCGACGCACCATTACTGACCTGGATAGTTGCTGTTGCGTATAAATTCAACATGTTTCGTTTTTATAGATGGTGATTTCAGGCCAGTTTGCCTTGCAACACTATCTTGCCATAAATATATGTAATTTTGATGATTAGCTGTTTTGCACCATCACCACGCCCGATACTCTTAAGATAGGACTCAGAAAATTCATGTCAATATCTTCTCACAAACACGCCTCTGGCTCTGTCCAGCAGGACAGTCAGGACGCCGTTATCCAGCTAGCAAATGTCAGCTTGCGCCTGTCTGGCAATTCCGGTGATGTAGATATTTTGAACGGTCTAAATCTGGAGATTCCAGCCAGTCAGACTGTGGCTGTTCTTGGTCCTAGCGGGGCAGGAAAAACCAGCCTGTTAATGGTGATGGCTGGCCTTGAGCAGATCAGCGCAGGCAGTATTAGCCTGTCTGGTAACGAGATCACCCATATGGATGAGGATGCGCTGGCACAGCTGCGCCGTGATCAGGTCGGTATTGTGTTTCAGGCATTCCGGCTGATCCCCTCAATGACAGCCTTGCAGAATGTTGCTGTCCCGCTTGAGCTGGCCGGCACACCAGATGCAATGAACATCGCCCGAAAAGCACTTGAACAGCTAGGGCTGGCCCACCGGCTAGATCATCTGCCAGAACAGCTGTCAGGTGGCGAGCAACAGCGTGTTGCCATTGCGCGCGCTATTGCGCCTAGCCCGCAGATTCTGCTTGCGGACGAGCCAACAGGCAATCTGGATAGCGCAACAGGTGAAATTGTGATTACCCAGCTTTTTTCAGCCGCCAGAACAGTAGGCGCGGCACTGGTGCTGGTCACACATGATGAACAGCTGGCCTTGCGCTGTAGCCGTATCATCAGAATTGAAGATGGCAAGATTATCAGCGATCAAGCCAATAGCTAGCAAGGCGCGCATCACCATGAAAGATAATCTTCACACCAGCAGGACACGCAGTAGCGGGACACGCAGTAGCAAGGCACAGATTAACTGGGGGCTAGCTTGGCGGTACGCACGATTTGAAATGCGTGGTTCGGTGGCGCGTTTCAGGGTGTTTTTAGGTGCATTGATGCTTGGCGTGGCGGCCATTGGCGCGGTAGGTTCGGTTGCGGATGCGATGAAAGCAGGCATTTCTGGCAATGCACGGCTTTTGCTAGGTGGTGATTTTGAAATTTCCAGCATGCATATGCCTGCAGATGATGCCATTATTGCCAGCCTTTCAGAGATGGCCAGCCAGAGTAATGTCATCCAGATGCGTGCCATGTTGCGCGCAGAAAATGGCAATCGCAAGCTGGTAGAAATGAAAGCTGTTGACCATGCCTATCCGCTCGTTGGTCAGGCAGAATTAAGCCCCAGCCAGCCAGTTCAAAAGGCCTTGCAGGATTTTGGAGCGGTTGTGGATGGCTCATTATTGACCAGCTTGGGGCTAACCATCGGAGATAGCGCACAATTAGGCAATATCACGGTAAAAATAACAGCCTCTCTTGAGGCAGAGCCTGATAATAGCATCAGCTTTGTCAGCTTTGGGCCCAGATTGCTGGTCAGTCAGGCCACATTAGATGCAACAGGGCTAAACCAGCCCGGCTCGTTTCTTACCTATAGAAGCAGATTTCTGCTTGATGACCCTGCCAAAGTTGCCCCGACAACAGCGCGCCTGTCAGAACAGCTTAAAGACACCCATATGAGATTGCGGACAATGTCTCGTGCAGCGCCGGGCTTTGATAGATTCATCTCGCGGGCTGAACTTTTCCTCACGCTGGTAGGTCTTACTGCGCTATTGATTGGCGGGTTAGGGATAAGCGGCGGGGTGCGGGCGTGGCTTGCCAGCCGCATGCATGTGATCGCAACCCTGAAATGTCTTGGCGCGCCAGCAAAGATGATTTTCTATATCTATATGATGCAGGTAATGGCATTGGCCATGATAGGCATTGCGGCAGGACTGATCATTGCAAGCCTTGCTCCGATGATGGCGGCCTCGTTATTTTCTCAGTATGTGAATGTGCCGCTCGCAGTCAGTATCTATCCTGAACCGCTTGCCATAGCAGGGGCGTTCGGGCTGGTAACCACCTTTGTCTTTGCTGTCTGGCCGCTTTCCAGAACACGGCTTATCAAGGCGGCCCACCTATTTAGAACCATGATCTCGCTACCTTCAGGATGGCCAACATCAGGGGCGTTGATGGGTGTAGCGGCTGGCATCTTGATACTGGCAATACTGGCCATGCTGGCAACCGGCCATATCATGCTATCGCTTTATTTCATGGCAGGCACTGCATTATCACTTGTGATGCTGGGGGTGTTAGGAGAGGGTGTCATCGCCATGTTACGACGGCTTCCCTCGCCATCATATGTGCCTGCGCGTCTGGCATTATCTGCGATCATCAGACCAAATAGCCCGCTACGTTCGATTATTGTTGCTTTTGGGCTGGGGCTGTCTGTGCTGGTAGCAGTCACATTGAGCGAGGTTAATCTATCACGCCAGATTAGCACGCAGGCACAGGCACAAGCGCCAGACTGGTTCTTCATTTATATTCAGCCAGACCAGATTGAACGGTTTTCTGAGCTGGTAGCACAAACAGATGAAAATACCGTCATTGAGCGCACGCCGATGTTGCGTGGCAGAGTAACGGCAATAAATGGAGTTTCAACAGCAGATATCACCCCGCCAGAAGGCTCTGAATGGGTGATGCGGGGTGACAGGGCGCTAACCTGGCATGCCGCCATGCCAGCTCATACCGAGCTGGTTCGCGGGCAATGGTGGCCAGCTGATTATCAGGGCGCTCCGCTGATGTCTGTAACAGAGGAAATGTTTCAGGATTTCGGATTACAGCTTGGCGATACTGTCAGCCTGAATATTCTGGGGCGGGACATCACTGCCCAAATAGTCAATACCCGCAAGGTGGAATGGGAAAGTTTCAGAATTAATTTTGTGTTTATTGCCTCGCCGGGACTTCTGGATAGCGCACCACATAGCTGGATTGCGACCACAAAATCTGAAACAGAAGCACTCGCAGACCAAATTGAAAATGCCATTGCCACGAATTTTAGCAGTATTTCGTCTGTATCTGTTAAGCAAGCTGTAAAAACTGCTACCGACGTGCTTTCGCTTCTTGGCGGTGCAATAGGGTTAACTGCTTTGGTAACGCTGGTTTCTGGATTGGCTGTTCTTGCTGGCACTGTGGCAACCACCGAAGCGCAACGTCTGTCAGATTCGATCATTCTCAAAGTGCTTGGCGCTACCCGCAAGGAAATCATGTTGGCCTGGATTTTTGAATATAGCCTGCTTGGGCTTCTTACCGCCCTTGTTGCAAGCATTATCGGCAGTCTGGCAAGTTACGGGCTGATCGGGCTGGTCATCGGCTCGCCATTTGAGCTGGACCTGTTTGTGGTGCTGGTTACGGCATGTGCAGGGGCAATCGGCACCATGCTGTTGGGGCTGGCAGGGGCAATGCGCACCTTATCCCACAAACCGGCGCCCCATTTACGAGAAGCTATCTGAACATCATCTGCCAGATAACAGGCTGAAGCTGAAATAAAGCGGTTTTTGATTAGCATAACAGGCAGGTTTTCTGTTATATGAGTGTCAGATTTGGCAATCACATGAACACGTATTTTCGCGTTCAAATCTAAAATGAGATAAAATATGACAAAGCAATCTGTAAATAAAGTAGTGCTGGCCTATTCAGGTGGACTAGATACATCTGTCATTCTGAAATGGTTACAAGAAGAATATACCTGCGAGGTTATCACCTTTACCGCTGATCTAGGTCAGGGTGAAGATATTGAGCCTGCCCGCGAAAAAGCAAAATTAATGGGCATCAAACATATCTTTATTGAAGATTTGCGCGAAGAATTCACCAAAGATTATGTGTTCCCCATGTTCAGGGCAAATGCACTTTATGAAGGCCAGTATCTGCTTGGGACCTCGATTGCGCGTCCGCTGATTGCCAAACGCCAGATTGAAATTGCGCGCGAGCTTGGCGCCGATGCCGTATCTCATGGCGCAACAGGCAAAGGCAATGATCAGGTCAGATTTGAGCTTGCCTATTATGCGCTTCAGCCAGATATCAAGGTGATTGCCCCATGGCGCGAATGGGATTTATCGTCTCGTACAAAGCTAATCGACTATGCTGAATCGCACCAAATCCCTGTGCCAAAAGATAAGCGCGGCGAAGCGCCCTTTTCGGTAGATGCCAATCTGTTGCATATTTCGGCCGAAGGCAAAGTGCTTGAGGATCCGGCTATTCCGCCTGAAGAATATGTCTTCTCGCGCACTGTATCTCCGATGGATGCGCCTGATAAGGCTGAAGAGATAAAAATAGAATTTGAAGCTGGTGACCCTGTGGGGATTAATGGCGTGAAAATGTCTGCCGCCACTGTGCTGACCAAACTGAATGAGCTAGGCGGAAAGCATGGGATAGGACGGCTTGATCTGGTGGAAAACCGGTTTGTCGGCATGAAATCACGCGGCATTTACGAAACACCTGGCGGAACAATATTGCTTGCCGCAAGACGCGCGATGGAATCAATTACGCTAGATAGAGGCGCCGCCCATCTCAAAGACGAGCTGATGCCACGTTATGCCGAGCTGATTTATAATGGATTCTGGTTTTCACCAGAGCGCGAAATGTTGCAGGCCGCAATTGATAGCTCGCAAGCCAGAGTGTCAGGCGAAGTGATTGTTAAACTGTATAAAGGAAATATTATCCTTGTCAGTCGCACATCGCCCTATTCTCTATATTCAGAAGATTTGGTTACTTTTGAAGAAGGTGCAGCAGATTATGACCACCGCGATGCGCATGGCTTTATCAGACTGAATGCCCTGCGCCTGAAAGTAAATGAGATGGCCCGTAGGCGAAACTAGTCGCGGCAAATATCGCCTACTGTTCCATCAAGATTGCGTTGTTTCAATAACACGACTTTTTTGAGCGATAAGGCGTAGCCGGACTTCCGCGCGCCTTCATCACAATCAGGCGTAAAATTAATCTGGAAAGCCGGATTGCCATTTGAATGCGCGGCATATTCCTTATAACTATCTGTGGTTGAATAAACTAGCCCGCCAATAATGGCCAAAATAAATGCCATTTTCTTATCCTTTATCCTGAATGACACACCTAGATGCCTTGTGCTTCATTCAGCCAAGCATCTTCTTACTGTGCATCATAATTAATATTTTTGTCAGGATTCAGGTTTGATTATGTCAAAATTATGACGATAGATATGCCTGTCTTTACCGGCTGAAAAAAAATTCCCCTATGCCATTTTAAACAAGCGATAGGGGAATTTTATAAATTAGTGCTAGCACGGCATGATGCCACACCTACCAGCCATCACCAGATTATGCCATCCGAGAGGCTACATTGTCCCAATTTACAAGATTATCCAGAAAATTGGTCAGATAGGCAGGACGCTTATTGCGGAAATCAATATAATAGCTATGTTCCCACACATCGCATCCCAACAGGGCTGTCTGGCCAAAGCAAAGCGGGTTTACGCCATTTTCAGTCTTTGTAACAGCCAATGTGCCATCTGCATTCTGCACCAGCCAGCACCAGCCAGCGCCAAACTGGCCAGCCCCTGCGGCGCTAAACTGTTCTTTGAAGCTATCAACTGAACCAAACTGGTCAATCAGTGCTGATTCCAGCTCTGACGGCATTGCTTGTTTACCTGCACCCATCATTTCCCAGAATTGAATATGATTCCAGTGCTGTGAAGCATTGTTAAAAATGCCATTCTGCGCAACTGCGCCAGCATCATAAGTGCCTGTAATAATCTGTTCTAGCGATTTGGTTTCCCATTCCGTGCCTGCAATCAGCTTATTGCCATTATCTACATAGGCTTTGTGATGCAAATCATGGTGGAATTCCAACGTTTCCTGGCTCATGCCTGCGCTTGCTAGCGCATCGTAAGCATAAGGCAGTTCAGGTAGTTCAAATGCCATAATTATCTCCTCATCAGGGTTATCTTTGACGGGTTGTTGTTCTATATCAACGCATGATGCGTGAGCTATCTGCAGATGATGATACCTGATATGCACCATGCAAGTAAAAAGATAAACCCATTTCTTGAAAATCCCGCCTTATCTATTGCTCTGATGATGGCGGAACGGCTAACATGGCGCCATAGCTATGTTGCATTCATTGCGATGATTTTTTTAACACAGGAATAATTTCATGACATTACAGCTTTCCGACCCGAGCTTGCTAAAGACTGACAGCTTTATCAATGGGCAATTTGTTTCAGCCCCCTCTGATAGACGTTTTGAAGTGCGCAATCCTGCAGATAACGCGCTGGTTGCCTCAGTAGCTGATTTTGGCGCAGACGGCATTACCGCCGCCATAGATGCCGCACAGGCCGCCCAGCCTGCATGGGCAGCAACAACCGCAAAAGAACGAAGCGCAATTTTGCGCAGATGGTACGAGCTATGTCTGGAACATGCAGATGATCTGGCCAGAATCCTGACCGCAGAGATGGGCAAACCGCTTGCCGAAGCGAAAGGCGAAATCCTCTATGGTTCCAGCTTTATTGAATGGTTTGCAGAAGAAGCAAAGCGGATTTGTGGCGATGTGCTGGAAAGCCCGTTTAAGGATAAAAAATTCATCACCCTGAAACAGCCTGTTGGCGTGTTTGGCGCTATCACCCCTTGGAATTTTCCAAATGCGATGATCACCCGCAAAGTCTCGCCCGGCATTGCGGCTGGCTGTACCTGCGTGCTGAAACCTGCCGAACAGACACCTCTTTCTGCACTGGCACTAGCAGAGTTGGCCCGACGCGCTGGCTTTCCGGACGGCGTCATTAATATTGTGACCGGCATGGAAGCCCCTGCGATGGGCGAGCGGTTATGTGCAGATGACAGGGTACGCAAAATCACCTTTACCGGCTCTACTGAGGTGGGGCGGATTCTGATGCGCCAATCCGCAGATACAATCAAGAAAATCAGCCTTGAGCTTGGCGGCAATGCACCGTTAATTGTATTTGATGATGCTGATCTGGACGAGGCTGTCGAAGGCGCGATTGCCTCGAAATACCGCAATGCTGGTCAGACATGTGTCTGTGCAAACCGGATCTTTGTGCAGAGCGGCATCCACCAGAAATTTGCAGAAGCCCTAGCTGAAAAAGTAGCCGCCATGAAGGTTGGCGATGGGCTGGAAGACGGGGTTGTGCAAGGCCCTATCATTGATAAGCAGGGCTTTGATAAAATCGAACGCCATGTCACAGATGCAGTTGCCAAAGGCGGCACAGTTCTGACGGGCGGGGCGCCGCATCCGCTAGGCGGCACCTTTTATCAGCCAACTGTGCTGACAGGTGCCAATCGTGATATGCAGCTATATTCAGAAGAAACTTTCGGGCCTGTAGCTGCCCTGTTCAGCTTTGAGACTGAAGAAGAAGCAATAGCGGCCGCCAATGACACCATCTTTGGGCTGGCGGCCTATTATTTCACCCGCGATGTCGGGCGTATTTTCAGAGTGGGCGAAGCGCTGGAATACGGCATGGTGATCGCCAATACAGGCGCTTATTCATCTGAAGTAGGGCCGTTTGGCGGCGTCAAGGCCTCAGGGCTAGGACGCGAGGGCTCAAAATACGGCATTGAAGAATTTCTGGAGATTAAGCTGATGGTTGTTGGCGGCATGTAGCCTAACCCCCAATATAAAAAAGCAAATAACACAGATAAAATAGGCGGCAGGGCAATCATCCCCACCGCCTTTTTTATGAAAAGATAAATCTTTAAATTACTAACTATTCAGCAATCTGATTAGCGATGAGGTATCGTTCCGGCCAAAGCCTTTATTGGACAGGGCTTTATAGAATTGTGCCACATTGGCTGTAACAGGCAGTTCGGCCCCGTTATTGGCAGCTTCGGCCAGACAGATTTTCAAATCCTTAATCATCCAGTCAACCGCAAAGCCAAAGTCAAATTCATCTCTGACCATCGTAGTGCCACGATTTTCCATCTGCCATGACTGTGCCGCACCGCCAGAGACCACGCCAAGCACCTTATCCATATCCAAGCCTGCTTTCTGGCCGAAATTGAGCGCTTCTGACAGGCCCTGCACCAGCCCTGCGATACAAATCTGGTTCACCATCTTGGTGAGCTGGCCCGCCCCTGATGCGCCCATCAGCGTGACACGCGCACCATAACAAGCCATCAAAGATTCTGCGCGACCATAGGCAGCTTCATCACCGCCACACATTACCGTCAGCTTACCATTTTCCGCACCAGCCTGACCGCCTGAAACAGGGGCATCGATAAAATGCAGACCGGCGGCGCTAGCGGCGGCATAAATTTCACGTGCTACATCTGCAGAAGCAGTAGTGTTATCAATGAAAATCGCCCCTTTCTGCATAGCTGAAAAAGCGCCATCTTTGCCGATTGTCATCTGGCGCACATCATCATCTTCGCCGACACAGGCAAAGACAAATTCTGCCTCCTTTGCCGCCTCAGCCGGCGTTGTGGCAGAGCTGCCGCCATGCTGGGCCAACCATTTATCTGCTTTGGCAGATGTACGATTAAATACTGTTACCTGATGACCTGCAGCTGCAAGGTGCCCTGCCATCGGGTATCCCATAACACCTAGTCCTAAAAATGCGACCTTTGCCACCTAATTGTCTCCTTTATTTACAATCATGTTTGATTGCCCCAATGATGACAGCCCTTTTGCACAAGTGCAAGCCGTCACCCCTTTTTTCGGTATTGTTTATGCAGAGTTGGTGATATGCTATCTCACGGTAAGTGTAAGGCATCAAAAGGCAGAAATATGTCACTCATCACAGCATCAGATCACATTGATATTCTGATTTCCGAGACCGAGATCAAGGCACGTATTAATCATCTGGCAAAAGAAATTACCCACCATTTCAAAGATACTGAAAAGCTGGTCGTGATCGGGCTATTACGCGGGTCTTTTATTTTTATTGCAGATCTGGTGCGCTGTCTTAACCTGCCGCTAGAGGTAGATTTTATTACGGCATCAAGCTATGGCGACGAGATGGAATCAAGCCGGCAGGTGCGTATCCTCAAAGACCTTGAAACCAATATCAAGGATAGAGATGTGCTGGTGGTAGAAGATATTATTGATACTGGCCACACGCTATATCAGGTGATGGATATTCTGCGCACCAGACAGCCTGCCAGCCTGAAAATTTGTACCTTGCTGAACAAACCCTCCAGACGCGAGATAGCGGTTGATATTGACTGGGTCGGATTCGATATTCCAGATGAATTTGTGATCGGATATGGAATTGACTATGCCCAGCAGGGACGCAATATGCCCCATATCGGCTATGTCAGAAAATCAGACTAACAGCTTAGGACAGCATCGCCTCTTCAAACGGATAGCGGGACAGACATTCAGCCCCTGTATCGGTGACCACTATCTGTTCTTCCAGCTTAATACCTTCGGCCCCGCCTACAGCCCCTATATAGGCTTCAATGCACAGGGTCATGCCTGTTTCTAGCGTGCCTGAATAGCCATGTTCTTCTAAATCTTCTGGATAGCGGACACAGGGATATTCATCACATAGCCCGATACCATGCGCAAATACGCCATATCTCAGCGCCTTGAACTCGTCGGGCAGGCGATGGGATTTGCGGGTAAATTCATCAAAGCTCAAGCCTGGCTGCACAAGATTTATATTGGTCTGGATATGCTCATAGGCCATCTGGTAGAGACGCTTCTGCTCGTCTGTTGGCGGCACATCACCAACAATCCAGCTTCGCGAAATATCACAGCAATAGCCATAGGTAGAAACAAGGTCTGTATCAAAGGCCAGTATCTCGCCTGCCTGCATCCGGCGCGGGCCTGATTCCTGAAACCATGGGTTTGTGCGTGGACCAGAAGCAAGTAATCTGGTTTCAATCCACTCACCTCCCCGCGCAATATTGCCGCGATGCAACTCTGCCCAGACTTCATTTTCTGTAGCATCCGGACGCATGGCCGCCCGCATCTCGTCCATTGCGCGCTCGCAGGCATAGATAGCACAGCGCATGGCATTAAGCTCATTTTCATTTTTAATCGAGCGTGCATGTTCTGTCAGCACCTGACCTTGCAGCACCTCTATCCCGCGTGCTTTAAAGGCGGCATAGCCGACATGTTCGATTTTGTCGATGGCAAGGCGTTTATTCGTGCCTGCATGTTCTGCCATCAGCCCGATAATTTCATCTGCAAATGCCGCTGCATGAGCATCTGTCTTATCCCCTGTTTCAAAATAGAAAAAAGATGCACCGCCCCGCACCTCGCCAACAAGCGGCAGATGAGATGATAGATGCTCACAAGCATGAAAATCAAACAGAATGACCTTGCCCTGTGGTGGCACAAAACAGGCGCGTGCTGCATTATGGGCAATCCATAGCTGCATGTTTGAGGTATCTGTTGCATAGCGGATATTCAGCGGGTCAAATAATAGCAATCCGGCACAATCATGTTCGGCAATTTTCTGCTGTAATCGCTGTAATCTATATTCCCGCAATGAGGGCAGGTCTGGCAGGCTAAGCCCAGCTGCTGCCCATTCATCATAGGCAAGTTTAGTCGGACCTATTTCAATTCTGTCATTTTCATTTGGCGTGCCATCTGCCAGCAGGTGGCTTTTTCTGGCAGGATCAATTTTCCTGTTTGAACCAACTATCAATCTATCCATCATTTTGCCCCTTACAGCATGTTCACAAAACCATCGCCTGATTGCAAGCACAACCTTAGCGTGCCAGATACAGATGATGAAAACAAACACACAAGCGACATTGCTTGGGCAAGCTGTCGAATTTAGTATAGTTGAAAGAAATTAATCTGTCTTTTTTGCCACTATGAATGGCTGATCAAAAACTTACCACAACACGGCCTTTGACCTGACCTTTGAGAATTTGCTGGCTAAGATGCGGCAAATCATCCAAAGAAGCATCCTGACAAATAGTCTCCAGCCTGTCCATCGGGAAGCTATCTGCCAGCCTTTGCCAGCATCTGACCCGCCTTTCATAAGGCTGGTGAACAGAATCAATTCCCAATATATTAACCCCGCGCAACAGAAACGGGATCACATTTGCAGGCACCTTCAGCCCCCCAGCATTACCGATAGAGGCAATCGACCCGCCATATTTGATCTGCCCGATAATCCGTGCCAGCATCTCGCCACCAACATTGTCAATGCATCCTGCCCAGCGCTCACTTTCAAGCGGACGGGCAATGGCTTCTGCCACCTCAGCGCGATCGACCAGTTCTGATGCGCCCAGCGCCCGCAGAAATTCTCCTGCCTCGTCAATCCGGCCTGTGACTGCCGCCACCTGATAGCCGCAGGCCGCCAGCAACGCCACCGCGCATGAGCCAACGCCGCCTGCCGCCCCTGTTACCAGCACAGGCCCATTTTCAGGGCTTAGCCCCATATGTTCAAGGGATTCAAGCGCAAACATTGCAGAAATACCCGGACTGCCCAGAATCATTGCCTGTTTCAAACTCATCCCTGCTGGTAATTTCACCAGAAAATCTGCCTTTACACGCACCCGCTCTGCAAATCCGCCATGCCACGTCTCGCCAAAGCGCCAGCCTGTTACCAGCACCTCGTCACCTGCCTGATAGCGGCTATCAGAAGACGAGATTACAACACCGCTCATCTCAATGCCGGCGATGCGCGGAAATTCGCGGATAAGCCCCCCGCCGCCATTCATACACAAACCATCTTTGTAATTCAGCCCGCTAAAGGCTGTCTGGACAAGCACCTCGCCACCATTATCAAGAATGGCTTCATCTACCTGTGTGATAGCGGCGCTAATCTGTCCATCATCATCTTTATCAATCAATACTGCTTTCATCTGATGCAGACCCTTTCTGACAAGCTGGTTATCTAGAATGCCAATAGTGTGGCGTGAGCCATAGGCAAAATCAAATAAATTTGCCGAAATTTAACAGCAAATGAGTATCTCTGCAGGCACCAGTATATCAAGAGGCGATGGCCCACATCCTTTGGCAGGCCAGCTAGCAATGAGTTGGCTATCTTGGTTTTTGACCAGATGCACACATGAAACAGCCGGAAAGGCAAACAGGCTTTTTATTAGATGAGTGCGTGTCTGGCTATCGCCATTTTCTTCTGCCTGTGCAATTAGCGGGGAAATCTTGGCAGATATTACCCCTAATTGGAGGGCAAGGGCTTCATTCATCCGATGTGAACGTATCATATGAAAGAGGCTGATAGCCACAATCGCGATGACGACCGACATACAGACAAGCATCACCAGAAAACGCGCCGTCAAAGATACAGAACCTAGTTTCGAGATCATCTAAACCCCATCTTCTTAGCCTGTCCTTTCTATCTAGCTAGCACTTGCTTTGCCGCCTGTGC
>Ga0181577_10003278_pt1 | contig 12559 bp, 13 predicted proteins | sample 101ome_21_FD_132468 | JGI IMG/M metagenome (GOLD analysis project Ga0181577, IMG submission 132468) | Coastal salt marsh microbial communities from the Groves Creek Marsh, Skidaway Island, Georgia - 101413BT metaG (megahit assembly) | ecosystem: Environmental > Aquatic > Marine > Intertidal...
ACAATGGGTACTACGACAAAAGTGATTTCAATAAAGTCGAGCACAAAGCCCAACATAAACATAAACAGCATCACGACGAGTAGGGCTGTATAACGTCCTCCGGGTAGGCTTTCAAAAAAGCTGTGCACCATCTCTTCGCCGCCAAACCCACGAAATACCAGAGAAAATAAGGTGGCCCCAATCAATATCATAAATACCATGGCGCTAACTTCCAACGTGGATCGGCTGATCTGGCGCGCAACACTGAGGCTTAGCTGGCATTTCGCTAATGCAAGTACCAGGGCACCAAGTGCACCCATGGCCGCCGCTTCGGTAGGCGTGGCAACCCCTAAAAGAATAGACCCAAGGACTAAGGTGATAAGCCCCATTGGCGCCACAAGCTCACGCAATAATTGGCTTTTGGGCACGGGTTGTAAATCGGCGGCCGGAACTGATTCAGGATGCCACTTAGCGACGGTAAAGATGTAAATGCAATAAGCCAATACTAAGACGAAGCCTGGGATAAGGGCGGCCACAAAAAGATCGCCGACAGAGACGGCTTCGCTGTTGTAATTCCCTAGGGTTAGCTGCGCCTGCTGGTAGGCATTGGATAGAGTGTCGCCCAGTAGAATAAGGGCAATCGATGGGGGAATGATTTGTCCTAATGTCCCCGTAGCACATATGGTACCGGCCGCGATGCGCGGAGAGTACCCGGCCTTGAGCATAGTGGGTAGAGAAAGCAGCCCCATGGTGACAACCGTGGCGCCAACGATTCCTGTGCTGGCCGCCAGTAACGCACCCACAATAACCACGGCAATGCCAAGTCCTCCGGGCTTATTGCCGAACAGCGAAGACATAGACTGCAAAAGTCCTTCGGCGATTCTTGACCGCTCTAATGTAACGCCCATAAATACAAACAGTGGTACCGCCATTAGGGTGGCGTTGGTCATGGTCCCGTAAACACGATTGGGTAAGGCACCGAGTAATGCAGGGTCAAAGCTATTGCTGATAATGCCACCCGCGGCAAATATAAGCGCTGTCCCCGCTAGGCTAAAGGCGACGGGGTAGCCCATAAGCAAGACCACACAGAGGGTAATGAACATCCACAGAGGTAAAAGCTCCATCACACCATCACCTCATCGGTGGCGACTTGATCCGCTCGGGTATGGGTATATCCGACCAATAATAATGTGTTGTCGATAATATTAGACAGCCCTTGAAGAAAGAGTAAGGCGCCACATACCGGGATTAACGATTTAAGAAGGTACACAAAAGGTAGCCCATCAGCTTCTATAGACGCCTCAAAATTAACCCATGCTTGCGCTGCAAAATCCCAACTCAAGAGCACAAGAAAAAATGCACTGGGTAATAAAAAGAAGAGCCCGCCGACGATATTGATCCACGCTTTTTGATGGCTGTCTAAATGACGATAAAAAACATCCACTCTGACGTGGCCGTCGCGAGCAAAGGTGTAAGCAATGCCAAGCATAAAAAGAGTGGCGAACATATATATAGCCAATTCTTGCAATGCAATTGCGCCAATGCCAAACCCGTAGCGCAACATGACAACAACACAGGTCACGATGACCAAGCTAAAACTCAGCCAAGCGGCTATTTTACCAATGCCTGCTATAAGCTTATCGATAGAGGCACTGAGAATGCTTAAACTGTGATAAAGTAGTTTCATTGTGGATGTTATTTAGTGTTAATTGTTGGCATCATAACAAAATCAACAGAAACACACAGTTATCTTAGGGAATAGCAATGGTATCTAGAGGGACAAGCATAAAAAACACTATCTTGCTGTTAGTTATAAGCTTAATGTTTGCAGGCTGTGATACCAATAGCGAGTTACAAAAACTCAGTGATCGTGACATGCGCGCTAAAGTCAAAGAATGTAAAACCATGAAATCTCCGGCACCGGCAATGGTATTTGCCTGTGAAAATTATCAACGAGAATGTGAGAAGCGGGCAGAAAAAGCCGGCCATTTTGTCTGTTAATTATGCAAGTTACTTTACCCCTTTTGGCAGGTCTTCGACCCGATGGCCAAGCCGTTATTGAAAATGTCCCTGCTAAAAAGCTCAACGACCAACACTGGTATGAGCTTGAAAGCACGCCCGCCTTTGTAAAAGATATTGCCCGCGGTGATGTTATAACTGTTAATCCCGCTAAGGCCGGTGACTTTAGCCTACAAACCCGAGGTGGAAATTTGGCCATACGTGTTTTGGCTAAAACTTCGCTGGCCTCCATAAGAGACGCTCTCACGGGTGAGCTTGAAAAGCTCGGTGGGCAACTAGATATCGATAGTGAACGTATACTGGTGTATAGCATTCACGTTTCCTGTGGTTTTCAGGCCATTGAGCAGATATTAGATAAGTATTTATCGGGCCGTGAAGATTGCACTTGGTACTACGGTAATGTGTATGATCCCAATGATGGTGAAACACCACTGAATTGGTGGACTGAAATCTTAAAACCTATTTAAAACGCCTATGTTACTTGTCATATCTCCTGCAAAGACCCTCGATTTCGATACCCCCTCGGTCACCGAACAATTCAGCCGTGCGGATTTTCTCGATCGCTCGGCTACCTTGATCGATGAGCTCCGCCATTTGAGCCCCGCGGACATTTCTTCATTAATGAAAATTAGCGATAAGTTGGGCGCATTAAATTATGGCCGCTTCCAAGATTGGCAAGCACCGCTATCACCAGCGATGGGAAAACAAGCGGTGCTGGCTTTTAAAGGAGATGTCTATACCGGTTTAGATGCCGACAATATGAGCGATGATGATCTCAGTTTTGCTCAGCAACATTTGCGCATTCTCTCTGGATTGTATGGCTTGCTGAAACCACTCGATATCATGCAGGCCTATCGTTTAGAGATGGGCACTCCTTTTGCTAATCAAGGCGGCAAAAATCTCTATGAGTTTTGGGGAAACACATTAACCGATGCTTTAAATCAGTGCGCGGCCGATAATGGCGATGATGTATTGGTTAACTTAGCGTCAAACGAGTATTTTAAAGCCGTTAAAACTAAACAACTCAACATACCGGTAATCACTCCTGTCTTTAAAGACTTTAAGGGTGATAAGTATAAAATTATTAGCTTTTATGCCAAGAAAGCTCGCGGCATGATGGCGGCATATATCATCAAAAACCGGTTGACCCGAGTTGAGGATATAAAACAATTTGATACCGAAGGCTATCGTTTCAGCGAATCGATGAGCGATGGTAACGAGTGGGTATTTATTCGCGATCCCCAAGGCGAAAATTAAACCTTTGAACTAAGCTTACATGACCTATAGGGAGTGTAAGCATGGCTGCCATTAAATTTTTAGTTATTGATGACGCGGCTTTTATCCGCGACTTAATCAAAAAAGCCTTACGGGATAATTTTCCAGGCTCTACAGTACACGATAGTAACAGTGCCAAGCGAGCGATGGCGATGACCAAAGCCCTCCGCTATGACATCGTATTAAGTGATTGGGAAATGCCCGAAATGAGTGGTGAAGAGTTCTTGCTATGGTTGCGAGAACAAGAACACTATTCAGCGACGCCATTTATCATGGTGTCTAGCCGCAGCGAAAAAGATTACATTGTCAAAGCTATCCAGGCCGGTGTTAGCGACTATATAGGCAAGCCTTTCACAGCAGAAGAATTAGTCGCAAAAATAAACAAGCAACTAAAACGTATTGGCCATGCCGGTCGAAGTATTGATCGCTCAGAAACCACAAGCCTGGGAGCACTTACCGGTGCACCAGCCGCGGCCAAACCTCCCCCACCAAAATCAGAGCCATCTCCCGAGGTGTCAGCAAGCGTCAGCGCTTTAACCGGTAGTGCTCCTGTAGCAAAGGCATCGGCAAAGAAAACGGAACAAGCGCAATTGCACTTTAGTGACGGCCAAGTATTGTGCTTATTACAAGAAATGAGCTTACAGGGAATGAGCGGTTTAATTAAACGCGACAGTAAGATGCCTGCGATTATGGAGCAGTGTGTCGTATCAATTGTCGGGGCTAACCAAGAGCAAGTGGCACGCTTAAATGCTTATGTTTACTCGCTTAGGGCCTCAGATCAGAGACCGGAATGTACAGCGATTAAAATTAGCCTGAGATTTGTCGATGACGATCCGCAGAAACTCGATGTTTTGTCACGCTATATTTCTAAACGTTAACTCGCTTTAAATGGTAATAAGGCTTTAGCGGCCTCTAAATAGTCATCGTTTTGTTCAGCCTCGCGAAGGCAAAAATCGGCAACAGCGCGGTGAAATTCAGGATCACGCAAATGGTGTAATGACCAGGTGTTAATGGGTTCAAAGCCACGTTGAATTTTATGTTCGCCCTGCGCACCTGGATCAAAGTGCTGTAAACCATGTGCAATACAGTATTCAATCCCCAAGTAATAGCACAGTTCGAAGTGAAGCTGGTCAAACTCCTGTAGGCATCCCCAGTAGCGCCCGTAAAGGTTTTGCTCATCCATGAAGCAAAGCGCACAGGCGACGATATCCCCCTCGAGCGAAGCTGTCATCATGACCACTTGATCAGCCATAGTTGCCGCAATTTGTTCAAAAAATGCCTTGTTAAGATAGCCGCCATGACCGCTGCGTTTGAGATAAGTGATTTGATAACATTCAAAAAAACGCTGCCATTCCTCAGGGCTGGCTTGGTCACCACGTAAAGCTCTGCAATGCAGATTTTGCTCGGTGATTCGGCGTCGTTCACGTTTGAGATTTTTGCGCTTACGCGAGGTGAAGCCGGCCAAAAAGTCATCAAAATCACGGTAATTTTGGTTATACCAATGAAATTGTACTCCGCGTCGAGCCACCCATTGTTGTTCCCTAGTCCATTCATCGATCTTATCAGCTTCTGGAAACAGCAGGTGGTGGCTGGATAATTCTCGCTCCTCGACTAGGCGAGTGATAAATGCTTGGACAAGAGGCAGTGCCTCGGTCGCTGAATGACAGCCTATTCTGGGCCCACTAGCAGGAGTGAAAGGGATAGCATTGATGTATTTTGGGTAGTATTCCAGTCCGTGCCGGCGATAAGCATCTGCCCAGGACCAATCAAAGACATATTCGCCATAAGAATGGTATTTAAGGTATCCAGGGATTGCGAGTACTAACTTACTTCCATCAAATGCAATGATATGAAGAGGTTGCCACCCCGATTTTTCACCGACACACCCACTAGATTCTAAAGCAGATAAAAAAGCGTGTTTGGTAAAAGGGTATTCATCGAATAGCGCATCCCACGCGTCGGCTTCAACATCGTTGATAGAGTCGATCGTAATAAAGCGCCACTCAATACTCATTTATACCCCAAAGAAAATACCCGCAAAAATGACCATGCCAACATAGTGATTATTTAAAAACGCTTCAAAGCAACGTTGACGATCTTTGTCAGAGGTCATCATTAATTGGCGAAGAAATAAAACCGCGGCGATTATGAGTGATACGTGAAAGGGCCAAGTTAAGTTGGAAATTTCGCCAACATAATACAGCAATATGAGTGAGGAACTTTGCAGCGAAATGATAATAAGTCGATCGAACTTACCAAATAAAACTGCGGTGGAGCGAATACCGATGACAAGGTCGTCGTCTCTATCGACCATGGCGTAATAGGTATCGTAGGCGACTACCCACAATAAATTAGCCGCATACAGCACCCATACCTGCAGAGGTAAGGTTTGTATCTCCGCTGCATAAGCCATCGGAATAGCCCAAGAAAACGCTGCCCCGAGAACGACTTGCGGAAAGTGGGTGTAGCGTTTCATAAAAGGATACGCGCTGGCAATAAGTAAGGCGACAGGCGCTAGAAGCCAAGTCATTGGGTGGGTAAATAACACTAACGCTATTGCGATAAGTACCAGCAAGGCAAAGAGTTCTAGTGCTTCTCGCTCGCTGACCTTGCCCGATGTCAGTGGTCTATTTTCGGTTCGCTTAACATGACGATCTAATTCACGATCGGCATAGTCATTAATAACGCATCCAGCTGAGCGCATGACATAGGTACCCAGAATAAACACCACTAAATTTATAAATGACGGCCAGCCATCAGCTGCTAACCATAAAGCCCATAGTGTTGGCCACAATAAAAGATAAGTACCGATCGGCTTATCGGCGCGCATCAACGTTATGTAATGAGGGACATTAGTTTTATTAAGCATCATAAATTAAAGGGCGCCAGAAAAAATTCACTTACCAGTATGGAGTTATCCTCAACTTCAAATCGAGAACGTCTGCCCCACACTGATGTTGCCTGCTGGAGCGCACGTGGTAACACCTTATCGATTCCTGATATTTGGCACAATTGCATAGGCTGACGCTTGGCAAATGGCGCGCTAAACAAAAGATCACCAAGTGATTTATTGCCAAAATTTTTTACTAATGCCAATCTGCCACGCAGCGAGGTGGGTGGAAATAAGCTTCTAGCAAAAACGTAAGGCGTGTCATGGCAATACAAAATAACTTCGCGGATATAAACAGCATGACCCGTTTTGATACCCATAGCGATTGATTCATGGCGTTCAGGAATAGCCCAATAACTACCGGTAACTTGCACCCTAAAATTATTTTTACTCAATAAAATTAAACGCTTAGTGAGCGATCCGGTATCGAGCAAAAAATCTTTTTGAGCTGCGCTAAGTCGGCTTCGCTGAAAAGCATTGGGAGTAAACCATGGCCGAGACAAATTCACGCAGACTCCAATTCAATGGATAGATAGTAATAAAGATCTGAATTTTGCGTAATTCATCACTCACTTTCAAGGATATTACGCGACTAAGACCTACGAAAGTAGTACTTGCCAAATGGGCGACAATATATGACGTTATAGGCTCATTAATTGAGAAGAAGGAAACAATAATGAATAAATCGGAATTAGTGGCAGCGGTCGCCCAGAGCGCAGGTATTTCTCAAGCTAAAGCTGCACAGGCACTCTCGGCAATGACAGATCAAATCACCAATGCAATGGCCCGTGGTGAAAGCGTTAGTTTAATTGGGTTTGGCACTTTTTCTCCGCGTGAGAGAGCCGCTAGAATGGGTAAAAACCCGCAAACGGGTGCTTCAATTCAAATCGCTGCCTCAAAATCAGTAGGCTTCAAACCAGGTAAAGGTTTAAAAGACGCGGTTAATTAAGCGTCAGCGTATCGATCGGCACCAGCGAGCCAACGCTCTACTAAGGCTTGTGCTGCTGCCGGTTGATGCTTAATGACGTGTTCTGCTAAGCGTCTAGCTTCATCAAATAAATGCCCGTCGCGGGTCAAGTCCGCTACCCTAAGTTGAGCTAAACCCGTTTGTCGAGTTCCCATGAGTTCTCCGGGACCACGAAGCTTTAGGTCTTCTTCGGCAATGATAAAGCCATTGTTCGTTTCCCGCATAGTCGCCAAGCGGCGTTTACCATTTTGTGACAGTGGGTCTTGATACATCAACACACAGAAGCTTGCTTCACTACCACGGCCCACTCTGCCTCGTAACTGGTGTAATTGGGCAAGTCCGAGACGCTCTGGATTTTCAATAATCATTAAACTGGCGTTGGGAACGTTTACGCCAACTTCAATCACCGTCGTGGCAACTAACAAATCAATTTCACCCCGTTTAAATGCGTCCATGACGATAGATTTTTCATCAGGCTTCATGCGGCCGTGAACCAATCCTATTCGGGTATCGGGTAGTTGTTCTTGTAATTGCGTGGCGCAGTCTTCAGCCGCCTGGCACTGAAGAGCTTCTGATTCTTCAATCAATGTGCACACCCAATAGGCTTGCTTGCCCTGCTGACAGGCACTGGCAACACGTTCAATAACCTCATCCCGACGGCGGTTGTCGATGAGTACCGTACTGATCGGCTTACGTCCAGCGGGCAATTCATCAATGATTGAGACATCTAAGTCGGCATAAGCGCTCATGGCTAATGTGCGAGGAATAGGCGTGGCAGTCATGATTAACTGATGAGGCTGAATGTCTTTTCCTTTTTCCCTGAGAGCGAGTCTCTGGTGTACGCCAAAACGGTGCTGTTCATCGATAATGACCAGGCCCAGCTGAGCAAATTCTACGCCCTCTTGAAATAGTGCATGAGTTCCGACGACAAGATTAATACTATGCTCGGCTAATCCAGCTAGTACTTCACGTCGCTGTTTAGCTCGACTACTTCCGGTTAGCCAGCCTATGGTAATGCCGAGTGGCTCAAACCATTCACTAAAGGCTTCTAAATGCTGTTCAGCAAGAATTTCAGTGGGCGCCATAATGGCTACTTGGTAGTTATTGGCAATGGCGTAAAGTGCGCTCAGCGCTGCGACAATCGTCTTGCCGGAACCTACATCACCTTGTATCAACCGATGCATGGGTTGATGCCGGCTGAGATCACTTTCTACTTCCTGCATAACCCGTTGTTGGGCGCCAGTAAGTGCAAAGGGCAAATTGGCAATGAGCTGGTCGACCAATCCCGCATGATCGCCCATGGGCGCTCCGGGTTGTTGTTTATATTGTAGCTTCCTTTGCAGCATGGAAATTTGGTGGGCGGTTAATTCTTCTAATGCAAGGCGCTGTTGCGCTGGATGAACACCGTCACGCAGGGCTTGTACATCGGCATCAAAGGGCGCCTCGTGTAGATATCTAACAGCGGCATTGAGAGTAATGTTGGGAACAAGCCGACTTTCAGGCAGAAGGTCCAGTACAGCGGTTTGGTCCAGCAGAGATAATGCCTGGCGACATAATTTTCGCCAGCTGGCTTGGTGAAGGCCTTCCGTACTAGGATAAACTGGGGTTAATGTCGGCTGTAGAGCCTGTAACGGTTGGGTTACCTGTCCGAGTTCACACTCGGGATGCACCATTTCATAGCCCTGGGGGCCGCGGCGAATTTCTCCAAAGGCTCTAAGCTTGGTAGAGCTTTGGTAGGCGGCCTTTTGAGCGGCGCTAAAGTGAAAAAATCTTAAATTGATTACTCCAGTGGAGTCTTGCAAACGCACCATAAGGCTGCGACGTTTACCAAAGCTAATATCGCACTGGGTGACTTCGCCTTCAATGACAATTTCTTGTCCCAGCATACAGGCGCCAATCGGCGTGATGCGCGACCGGTCTTGATAGCGGAGAGGGAAGTGAAAAATTAAATCTTGTGCGCTGTGTATATTTAGCTTTGAAAGCTTGTCACGCAAGGCTGGCCCAACACCTTTAAGTTTGTCGGTCGAGGTGTTGGCCAGTGGATTGTGAAGCATTGGCGATGCGAGTAATGCTTAAATGACCATTATCGCTTCAATTTCAATATCTGTACCCTTGGGTAGTGAGGCAACACCAACACACGCTCGTGCAGGGAACGGCTCTTTAAAATACGTCTTCATGACCTCATTCACTTCTGCGAAATTGCCTAAGTCAGTGAGAGAAATATTAACTTTAACAAAGTGGTCGAGCGAGCCACCGGCGGCTACGGCTACGGCGGCCAAATTATCAAATACGCGGCGTGCACGAGCTGCGATATCATCGCCAACTAATTCCATGGTTTCTGGGTCAAGCGGTATTTGGCCTGAAAGATACACCGTATTGTCAACTTTGATTGCTTGTGAATAGGGACCAATGGCAGCAGGTGCTTTGGAAGTATTGATTGCGGCTTTGTTGCTCATGAAAATTCCTTAGTAGTGTTTTACACGTGTCACTTTTAAGACGGCTTCTAATTTACGCAGTGTTTTAACAATCCGCGCCAAATGTACTCGGCTTTTCACCGAAATGAGAAGATACATAGCCCCGTATGTGGCGTCTACTTCTTCGGTACGGATTTTTTCTATATTTATCCCTGAGTCATTGAGACGGGCGGCAATTTTGGCCAGTAGCCCTCGCTCATTGCGGTAGTCTATTCGTAGCTCAGAATGGAAATCACCTTTAACGTCGCTAGCCCAAGTTAACCGCATACAGCGATCGGGGTTATCAAGATATTCTGTCACGTTAGCACATGTTTCCAAATGTACCACCATGCCGCGACCAGTACTCACGTAACCAACGACAGGGTCACCAGGGAGGGGATGGCAGCAATTTCCATAGTTGAGCACCAATCCCTCTGCACCAGTAATAGCCAGTGCTTCATGGTTTTTCGGAACGGATGACGATTCATCATTGTGATTGATAAGTCGACGAGCCGTTAGGTAGGCTACTCGCTTACCAATGCCTATTTCTTGGAGTAAGGCATTCTCACTAAGCTTCGACTCTGCGAGTAAATTAGCTAGGGCATCTTCAGGCAGCTGGCTGATATCGCTACCCAAACTATTGAGGGCCTTGGCCAATAAGCGCTTACCCAGTGCTACTGCTTCATTGCTTTCTCTGCTTTTTAAGAAATGCCTAATGGCGCTTCTGGCTTTAGCGGTAATCACAAAATCGAGCCAGTTGGGGTTAGGTTGTGCGCCCGGCGCAGTAATGATGTCTACAGTTTGGCCGCTTTGAAGCGGGGTACTTATGGGGGCGAGCTGTCGGTCAATGCGGCAGCCAACACAGGCGTTGCCAATGTCGGTATGTACGGCATAGGCAAAATCTACCGCATTTGCCCCGCTGGGTAATTCAAAAATTTTACCCTTGGGACTAAAGACATAAATATCATCTGGAAAAAGATCGATCTTAACGTTTTCAATAAATTCAATAGAGTCACGTGCTTTGGCTTGCATATCTAACAAGCCCTTTATCCATTGCTGTGCTTTGGCTTGGCCTGAGGCATGGGCGGCGTGTTTATCCGATTTATACAACCAGTGGGCGGCAATACCATTATTGGCGATGACATCCATTTCATGAGTCCGAATTTGGATCTCAATGGGTACACCATACATACCAAATAAAACGGTATGCAGTGATTGGTAGCCGTTGGACTTGGGTATGGCGATGTAGTCTTTGAACATCCCCGCGACGGGCTTATACAAACCGTGCACTATACCAAGTGCACGGTAGCAAGCATCGACATTATTGGTGACTACACGGAAAGCAAATACATCCATGATGTCTTTGAACGGCTTTTTGGACATTTTTTTATAAATGCTAAAAAGGTGTTTTTCTCGACCTGTAACCATCGCTACTAAGCCTTCGTTCAATAGTCGACTTTCGATGGAGAGGCGGATATTTTCCAGAAGTGCATGGCGGTTACCGCGCACTGCCTTGACGGCTGAATCGATGCGGGCAGCCCGCATGGGGTGCATGGCTTTAAAACCGAGGTCTTCAAATTCGATACGCAGGTTATGCATGCCCAGCTTGGCGGCGATGGGTGCGTAAATTTCTAAGGTTTCGCGGGCAATACGTCGACGTTTGTCAGGTCTAAGAACCCCAAGTGTGCGCATATTGTGTAAGCGATCAGATAGTTTAACCAATATAACGCGAATATCTTCTGCCATGGCGAGAACCATTTTTTGGAAGTTTTCCGCTTGAGCCTCGGCCTTTGAAGCAAATTCAATCTGTGTAAGTTTACTTACACCATCAACTAATTCAGCAACGGGTTCACCAAATTGGGCAACGATCGCAGCTTTTTCGACTTCGGTGTCTTCAATGACATCATGCAGCATGGCGGCCATAAGGCTTTGTGCATCCATGTGCATTTCACTAAGAATACCGGCAACGGCAAGGGGGTGAGTAACATAAGGTTCTCCACTTCGGCGTTTTTGACCGTCGTGGGCTTGTTCTGCATACAGATAGGCGCGACGAACCTGCATAATGGATTGAGGATCCATGTAGCTAGACAGGCGATCGCCTAATTCATCAATAGTTTTTACTTCAGTCGTTGCACCCATAGTGGTATCAATTTCCTACTGTGATACTGGGCGCTGAAAGAGGTATCATAGAACGCCCGATGACGTTCTAAGATACACTAGATTTGGAGCGGCAAAAAGCCTAGAAATCGTCGTTAGACAAAGGAACTGCAGTTGTTTCCAGCGAAAGGTTATCAAAGCTAACTTCTTGCTCTGGTTCTTCGTCTAAAATACTGGCGTTGATATGGTTTTCAGCAATTTCGCGAAGCGCAATCACAGTAGGCTTATCTGAATCTTCTTCTACCAATGGGTCTTTACCCTGAGTGGCTATCTGGCGAGCGCGTTTGCTAGCAACCATTACCAATTCAAAGCGATTTGCTACTTTGTCTAAACAATCTTCAACAGTGACTCGTGCCATGGAAGGAATACCTATATATCAAGAAAAGAGCGAGATTATAACCCCATATTTGTTATTTGGACAGTAGTTGCTGTAATAGATCTGCGTTTGACGCCGATTGCTGTTGTGTTGTCAGCGGATGGGAACGCAAATTACTTTGTAAATCGTGCAGAGCTTCGGCGAAATCGTCATTGATCACGAGAAAATCAGCTTCGTTAAAATGAGACATTTCACTGATAGCTTCAGCCATACGTTTTTCTATCACGTCGTCATCGTCCTGGCCGCGGCCCGTTAAGCGCTCTCGAAGTGCTTCAATAGACGGTGGCACAATAAATATTCCCACGGTTTTGGGCATTACTCGGCGAACTTGTTGGGCTCCCTGCCAGTCAATTTCTAGAATGACGTCGATACCTTTAGCGAGCGTTTCTTCTACCCATGCTTGTGATGTGCCGTAGTAGTTACCGAACACCTCGGCGTGCTCT
>Ga0181577_10003279_pt1 | contig 12557 bp, 12 predicted proteins | sample 101ome_21_FD_132468 | JGI IMG/M metagenome (GOLD analysis project Ga0181577, IMG submission 132468) | Coastal salt marsh microbial communities from the Groves Creek Marsh, Skidaway Island, Georgia - 101413BT metaG (megahit assembly) | ecosystem: Environmental > Aquatic > Marine > Intertidal...
CAAGAAGGGAATGACGCCGTCCCAGATCGGTGTCATCCTTCGTGACCAGCATGGAGTTGCCCAGGTTCGCTCGGTGACGGGCAACAAGATCCTGAGGATCCTGAAGGGCATGGGGCAGTCTCCCGATCTCCCGGAGGACCTGTACTTCCTCATCAAGAAGGCCGTCGCCATGCGCAAGCACCTGGAGGCCAACCGCGCGGACAAGGACGGCAAGTTCCACCTCATTCTGATCGAGTCTAGGATCCACCGCCTCGCACGCTACTATAAAAAGGCGAAGAAGATCGCTCCGAACTGGAAATACGAGAGCGCCAACGCCGCCGCGCTCATCCAGGGCTAAGGAGGTGCCGGGATTTATTTATGTAACAGCAACACGAACACAGTCGCGTCATTACAGTAGTAGAGTAGTAGAATAGTAGAATAGTAGAGGCAACGCGGCGCGCACTCACCGCCCGCACTTGTACTTGGCCATGAAGGCTGCCATCTGGCTGGCCGGCAACGGGTTGTTCATATAGTCCAAGTATTGCCTGGCGAACGAGCGAAGCGCGTAGCGCGAGTGAGAGAGTCAGGGCGTGCGACCGCACGTCGGTTGGGGTCACGTACCTGTACGTAACCACCCAAACGTTCTTCTTCTTCATCGCCCAGCTCAAAAACTTCTTGATCTCGCTGCGGTTCTTCGCCTGGTTCAGATAATTCGTCGACGTCGAGTGCGTATAGATCGTCACGGGGAGCCTGTTGGACGAGCGATAGTTCCGCTCGAACTCCCGCTTGAGCACTTTGTACGCTCCGAGCGGATCCATCAAGCCCTTCACGGCCGGCTTGGACGGCCCCCTTTGGTACATGTACATAGGGATCTGAACCAGGTCCGGACGCTCGGATTTGGTGCACCTGTTCAAGTTCGGCCCGAACCACGAGCACGACTGCATCTGCGCAATCCCGTACTTCATGTTGTACGGCAAAATCTTCCTGGATCCCGACGGAGACGACTTCGAGTTCCAAAACTCCGGCATCGAAGAGTCGTACAGGTACCCGGCATCGGCGAGGTACTTGCGGATCTCGGCGTCACCCAACAGGTACGGATTCCTCCAGCCGTTGACATCGCTCGCCGGGATCTTGCACTCGTTGACGAGCCAGTTTCGCACCTGCGTCACCTCCTTCTTCTTCTCGGAAGAAGAGAGCTGATTCGTCTTACGGTGCGTCACCGAGTGCCCGCCAATCTCGTACCCCTTCTCATAGTAGAGCTTTTGCACCGTGGCACAGTCGGAAAACCGTTGGGTGGTAAACATGACCGCCGGGATCTTGCACCCGTTCGGATTGGTGAACCTCTCCGTGATGTCCTGCACGTACTTTGCCGACCTCGAGTCGGTGTTGTCATCGTGCGTAAAGGTAATCATCATCGGGATGTCACTCGTCTTAATCTTGCCCTTCCGCGCCTGCCCGCGCAACTTGTGTCCGGGTTTGAAGTCGTACGGGTTGGAGGCGGCCGCGCGCCCGACGACGAAGATCAGAAGAAGGAGGTGATAGACGAGCATGCTGGGAGAGGACTGCGGACGACGTGTGTGTGTTCGAACGAGGTGGTAGATTCTGTTGATTCGATTCGAATCGGGTATGGCTGCTGCTGCGCAGTATTCTGACACTACTCCACTTCAAGGTCGAGTCTTTTGAAGTTAGGTACTGAGCACGGTGTGAGAGAGAAAAATTAATGGCTCGCTGGAGAATGGCTGGCCGGAGAAGAGAAGCTGCCATCAGGGCAGTTGGTGGGGGCAGCTGTGGTCTATGTCTCCAGCCAGTACGCTCGGACCCCCTTCTCAAGCTGAACAACCTCTCCGCGTTCGTTGATCACTTGTTTCCGTTTCTCGCACTGCCATCATCTAGATATCGGTACCATACGTATGACGACCGCCGATACGACCGCCGAAGAGCGCCGGCTGGCCAAGGTACGTGTGTTTCAAGCGCAAACGCGCACTCCACCCACGATTCGTCCGTCCGCAACGCTCGCGCTGCACCATCTCACGCCAATCTTTCTCTCAGCCCGACGACGTCGACACGGTCACCATGGAGGCCTGGTATATGGACAGCTCGGACGCAGACCAGCGCACGCCACACCGTCAGACGCCGAACAAGCCCTGTTCCGCACGGGAGCTGGCTGCGCTGGGCGTGCTGTACTGGAGACTGGACGAGGGCAAGTTTGAGGCGGGGGACCCGCGTCTGGAGGCCATCAAGAAGTGTAGGGGGTATTCGTACTCGGATTTGATCGAAGTATCTCCGGCCACGCTGCCGGGGTACGAGGAGAAGATCAAGTGCTTCTACGAGGGTGGGTGTTTGACTCGACCGGCGGGCGCTCGCTCTTTGCGGGCCCTCGCTCGCCGGCTCATTCACTCATTCACTCATTCGTTCATTCATTCGTTCATTCGTTCATTCATTCGTTCGTTCGCTCGCTTGCTCTCACTCGCGCTACGCGCTTCGCTCGACCGAAGAGCACATTCATAGCGACGAGGAGATCCGCTATGTGCTGGCCGGGAGCGGGTACTTTGACATCAGATCGAAGGAGGACACGTGGGTGCGGATGTGGACCAAGGCCGGTGATTTGATCATTCTGCCGGCGGGGAGCTACCACCGGTTCACGCTGGACGAGGGCAACTACGTCAAGGCGTTGCGCTTGTTTGTTGGGGAGCCGGTGTGGACACCGATCAATCGCGGGCCCGAGGCCGACGAGCATCCGTCGCGGACACAGTATCTGCAGGCGGTGGCTGCCACGTAGCGATTTCTGTTTCCACGGTCGATGGTGTCGCGGACGACGCTCGACTCAGCTCATGCTCAGTTCCATTCAAGCCTTGTATTTATATAATTGACAACAATCATGATGATGAACACGTCCACTGCGCTCATCGCATCCCTCGTCGTCGCTGGGCTGGCAGGTGCGTACGATCGAACGCGTTCGGAACCCCGATCGTCGTGCTGCGTTCTCGAGCTATTTCTCCACTCTACCACCGCGCTCCGTCGATATCCAGCGCTGCTACATATGCGATCCATGATGACGAATGACCGATGACCGCGCTCGTGGAGTGCTTTCCGGGAATCGCCTGTTCGACGTCCCCTTCGGTCCCAAACTGTCACTCACCTGTCGCCCACACACACCCGCGCAGCTGCTGTCCGCGGCGCGCCGTCCTGCGCGGCGAACGGACCGCAGTCCTTCCAGGATATTGTCATCAACAACCCGACCGGACAGCTGCAGACGCTCGAGGCTCTCGTGAAGGCTGTCGACTTTGGGGACGGTCTGGGGGCCGAGGGCCCGATCAACGTCTTCCTGCCGATCGATAGCGCCTTTGAGACGATCCTCAACAGCCTGAATGTCACCTTCGATGCGATGCTCGGTCAGCCGGAGCTGATCAAGCGTCTCCTCCAGTACCACGTCGTCGTCGACGGCGCCGTTTGCAGCGGCGGGCTGGACGGCGAGGTCTCGACGGCCCTCCCCGGTCAGACGCTCGTCGTCTCTGACGACGGAAACTCCGTTACCGACGGGAGTGGCAACACCGCGAACGTCATCGTCACCGTCCCGGCCAGCAATGGACTGGGACTTGTGATTGATCGTGTGCTCCTGCCCATTCCGGACGCCGAAGGGGATGTGCCGGTGGCCGAAGTCAGTGGCGGGCCGTCCCAGACGCAGCTCAAGAACCTGTTCGGGAGGATCGATGTGAACAGAGACGGCGTCGTTACGGTCGACGAGCTCAAGGCGGCCGCTGCCTTTGTCGGCGTCACCCTGACGGATGAGCAGCTCCAGCAGTTTGAGGAGCAGGCTCCTGAGGGTGCCGACCTCGCGTTCTTCCTGCAGTCCGCGTCGGCGCTGCTCGCGGATGGCGGCTTTAGCCTCCCCGGAGGAAGGTAGGCAGGTAGGTAGGTAAGGGTGCCATGGCGGCAGCGGCAGCGGCTTAATCGTCTCGACCGAGAGAACAAGCCACACCAATAGATTCGTAGAGATGAGTGTATACATATACGCCCCTCAGACAGCAGTCAGATCTCTCTATACACGGGTACCGAACCGCATTGCGTTCAGAACGCGCGATCGGCCGCTCAAAACGGGTATTCGTACGCGAGCATCGTCACTCCCCGACCCCCCCGACGACCCTCCCTCGTCGTCCTCCTCCTCGTCGTCGTCGACGGGCGCCTTCCTGGCCACCCTCGCGGTGGGTGCGTTCGCTGGTGCTGCCGTCGTAAAGTACGGCTCGCTGCTGAATTCCGTGGCGTTCACCCCGGATCCTGTCCTCGCGCTGGCCATGGTGTTCACGCCGCCCGCCGGGTTTGCAGTGTGGATGCTCAGTCAAAGCAACAACGACGAATGAATGAATGAATCTGTTAAACAGACACGTATTGGGTTAGAGATATAGATTCGAAAACAGCGCCTTGGCGTCGGCGGTCGGACTGTCTACGTGGGTCTGGCGATCGACGAGGAGCTTCAACCGGTGTGCGTCAGACCCGTTCAGATAATAACGCCGCAGCCGCTTGTCTCTGATGAACCCCAACCGCTCATACAACTTCAGCGCCCCGGCGTTGGTCACCTCGGCCTCGAGGCAAATCTCCTGACATCCGCGGCGGATCATCTCCCGAATGACGCTCTTCACGAGTCCGCTCCCCACGCCCTTCTTCCGGTACTGCTTCGTCACAGTCAGCATGCCTATATAGCCCCGCATACGTCCTTCTCCTTCGATTCCCTTGCATGGGTGTCGCTCCATCTTGCCGATAATGCACCCAAAGTAGTCCCCAGTGGCATCGTCGACGGCCACGTGGCACAGAAACGGCCACTGCGACAGGAAGTACCGGTAGGTGAAGATGGAGTACGGCTCGCTCAGCTCGGCGTCGATGAGCGCCATGATCTCAGGGAGCTGCCGCTCGGACTCGTACTGGATGAGGTGAAAGGCGCTGTCGCCGGTCTGGCCGTCGGGCGCAGCCATGGCGTCGCTCCTTCTCGTCGCCTCCTCCTTCTTCTAGAACGCTCCCCTCGCCTTCCCCCACCCCTCTCCCCACGGACGACTGCGTCTATCGTGATGCTCGCCCGCTCTTGAGACGACGAAACGACCCGATCTTTGACTTTGACGGGAGAGAAATGGGTTAAAAGTACCCTTCGGGAGCATCGAGTTTGTTCAGGCCGCTGCTGCTCTGCATCATCTCGACGCCCATCATCGCGTGCAGGTCGTCTCCAGCCGCGGCCTGGATGGCAGGCTCGCTGAAAGGAGACTCGATGGGCCCCGGGGCGTCGTTCGGCGTGAAGATGTCGGTCATCTTGTCCTCCTCCATTCCTGTGACGGCCGTCGGGTGGTGCGGGGAGATGAGAAGCTCCTCGTCGTCGCCACCCTCATCGTCCGACGACCCGCTGCTGGACACGGCGGGCGCCTTAAGTTCCATGCCCAAGGGCGACTTGGCCCTCTGGAACCTGGAAAGGAACGACGACGAGTTGTTGAGGTGGACGTTGTTGTTCAGGTTGTCGGAAACCTCGCTGTCGTTGTCTCCGAGGTTGCTCTTCCGGTGGATCACCATCTTCGGGTTGAGCAAGAGCTTGTCAAGACGCTGCGGAGCCTTCCGAGGGTCTTCACCGGAGGCCGGCAGGTAGGTCGGAAGTCCCTTCAAGACCGACTCCTCGGCCCTGTTGACGCGGCGCATCATCTCGTCGATGCTATGGTACGAGTTGTTGTCCTTGTCGTCCTTGTCGTCCTTGCCTTCCTTGTCTTCCTTGTTGTCCGTGCCGTCATTTTTGTCTTGTTCATTTTTTGCCACGTCCGCAGAGTCTCTGCTGGAGTCGGACAGGTAGATGCGGACGGAGATGGCGCTCTGGACGAGCGAACCGTCGCCGTCGCCCACGACGGGGAACATGGGCGCGGACGAGATGTTGCGGACCACGACCGGCTCACCCATCAACTCCTGCCGCTCTCTGATCGAGTGCCTGAAGCCCTCGCCGTATGGAGAACCGTACGGGGACGCGCTTGCCGAGCCAACCCGGGCCGACTTGAACTTCCTCGCCGACTTTTGCTGCCTGGCCTTCTTGTTGCCGCCGGCCTTCTTGTCCTCCGACACGACACCAGAGTCTTCCTCGCATATCGGGATGATCACCTCGACCCTGTGCTTGAACGGTGCCGTGTCGTACTCGGTGCCCGGCGGCAGCACCCACTTAATCTTGTCGTCAGCCAGGCGGACGATGGATCGATCTCCGTCGTCGTAGCTGACGTCGAGCGCTTTCGTGAACTCGTCGTATCCGGTCACCTTGCCGCGGAAAAAGTCCTTCTCGGCCGGCCAAAAGACGGCAACGCGCCAGCCTACGGCCGCCGATCCCGAGGGCGACTCCATCGACTTGGGCTTGCCAGGGTAGACCACCTTTTTGGTCTCCTTCGTGAAGACGTGCCACGCGATGAGCTCGCTCGGCAAGTGGATGACCTCGTGTTCGCCGTCGTCGTACAGCACCACGTGTCTGTCCGAGCCCTGGTGGTAGGCAACGACCTCGCCGAGGTACCATTTCTTGTCGGTGCCGCGGATGGACAGCCTCCAGTTGATGCACGCGTCCTTCACAGGGGCCCTCCTGGAGATGGTCTCGGCCGGCTTGTTGGTGCCCTCCATGCCCGAAGGGTGGATGATCTCGCCAGGCAGCTTCATCTGCTCTGCGCCAAACTTGTCCATAGCGTTCACGAACGGCGGGCCGCACCCGCCTGACCGCGTCTTCGGAGACAAGTACCTGAACTCGGCATTGCCGAGCGTGAGCCACTCGATCTTGCCGTTGTCGAAGAGCAACTGGTACTGCCCATCCTCCTGCCTGAACGCCTCGACCGTGCCGCGCTTGAGGCCCTTGAGGTCCGGGTCATACACGCCGAGACGGGAACCGATCACGGACATATGCATCGAGTGCTCCTTTTTCGCCTGGGTCTCCGCGGGGCTGACCTTCTTCTTGCCCGCCTCCTCGTCCTCCGCGTCCCTGCTTCGCTTCTTGCCGACCCCGTCCTCGCTGTCGCTTTCCTTCTGGCCGTCCTCCTTTTTGACAGCCGATGCCTTTTTCTGGCTAGCCTTCTTGTTTCCCTTGCCGTTCTTACCGTTCTTACCGTCCTTGTCGCCCGCCTTCTTCGTCTTGGGCGTCTTGGTCGCCTTGCCGCCACCGTCAACGTATATGACCGCCTCGTGCCGCAGGGACAGCGTCTGCACGTCGCCATCCCTGTACTTGACCGTATGCAACTTGGTGTCATTGTCGTAATCGAGCACCTTGCCGAGGTACCACTTGCCCATGCCGGTCCAATACACCTTGACCGTGCACCCCACGGCCGCCTTGCGCTTGGGCGCCTTCCTGTACGATGGGTTCGGCGCGGCGTCCTCTGGCGCCGCCGATAGCCAGCGGAACTTCTGCTTGGACATATCGAACCACGTCTCCTCCTCGCTGACGCCCTCCGACGGCCCGTCGAGGAACCTGATCAGGTGCTCCCGCAACGACGGCTTGAACTTGATCACCTCACCGTCGCGCCAGTCGCCCATCGCCTCGTCCCAGATGTCCAGCTTCCTCCCACATACCTCCTTGCCACACACGACGAGCGTATCGTCGTGGATCTTCTCGCCGGCGTTCTTGGGCCCCGCTGGACTCCCGCTCGGGCCAGGCCGGTTGGATTTCGAAGCCGCTCCCTTGCCCGTTGCCTTCGATGCAGACGCCGGTGCCCTCTTAGACGCCGACTTACCACCTTTGGACGGCGTTCGAGCGGCTGCCTTCGCCGGGGTCGGCGTGCCCGCTTTTTGCTTTGCGATTTTCGCGGTGCTGGGTGTTTTCGAAGGCGTTTTCCCGGTCTTTGAGGCCAGTCCCTTCGCCCTGGGGGCTGACGCCTTGGTTTTTGAGCCCGAAGACATCGTGCTTGCAGTACAAAGACGAAAGACGTCAATTAATGTCGTCGGGGACGGCGAAGTCCACGACCTCGGCCCAGGCCACCAGCTCAAAACAAAAGGTGTCATCGAAATCGGGCACGATCGGCGATCCGCTCCCGTGTCGAAGGATGGAATCGCTGAAGGAGCTGTACGCCGTGCACGGACAGGCCCACGTGTTTGAGGGCTACGAGCGTTTGCCAGATGACAAACGGAAGGAGCTCGAGACAACACTGGCGTCGCTCAACCCGGCCCGGCTGAACGGGATTTTCGACAGCAGTACGGCTGACGATGCCAAGGTGTGTGCTTGTCACTCGCGTGCGTTCGTGCGTTCGTGCGTGCCTCCGACGCTGACCTCCTCCCTCCTTGCTCCACGCATCGCAGTCCGCGTCCAGCACCGTGGGGCTGCCCATTGAGCCGGTGATGAGCAGTGGTGTGCGGCGCCAGTCCGAGATCAGCGAGGTCGAGCGGTCCGAGTGGCGCGCAAAGGGCCTGGAGATGATCCGCCGAGGGGCGCTCGGCGTGTTGTTGCTTGCTGGAGGACAGGGGACGCGACTGGGCAGCTCGCTGCCCAAAGGGTGCTACAACGTGGGGCTGCCGTCCGGTAAAAGCCTTTTTCAGCTGCAGGCAGAGCGCATCGCTCGACTGCAGGTCCTGGCCGGCGGGTCTGCGAAGATCCGTTGGTACGTGATGACCAGCCCGGCGACCCACGCCGACACCGTCTCGTTCTTCGAGGATCATGGCCATTTTGGGCTCGAAAAGGACCAGATTGTCTTCTTCAGCCAAGGTGTGCTGCCGGCATTCACGCCAGAGGGGAAGATCATCATGGAGTCCGAGGGCAAGGTGGCCATGGCGCCAGACGGGAACGGGGGTCTGTACGTGGCACTCGACAAGCACGGCATCTTTGACGACATGGAGAAACACGGGGTGCAGGCGGTCGACTGCTGTTCCGTGGACAACATCTTGGTCAGGGTGGCAGACCCGGTGTTTGCGGGTTACTGCGCCTCGAATGAGATTCAGTGTGGCGCGCGGGTCGTTGCGAAGTCCCACCCCGAGGAGAAGGTGGGCGTCTTTGCCCAGCGCGGCGGGAAACTGCAGGTGGTCGAGTATTCGGAGCTGGATCCGGTCGAGGCCAGCTCGGTGGACCCGGATACGGGCATCCTCAAGTACAACTGGTCCAACATCTGCCTGCACTACTTTGAGACGGCGTGGCTGAAGCGCGTGTCGAAGGACCTCTCGGCGGGCGGGCACTACCACGTCGCGAAGAAGAAGATTCCTTCCGTCGGTGGTACGGTGGACGGCGTCAAGCTGGAGCTGTTCATCTTTGACACGTTCTCGTCGGCAGCGCGCTGGGGCTTGATGGAGGTGAACCGCAGCGAGGAATTCTCGCCAGTGAAGAACGCCCCAGGGACGGAAACTGACAGCCCCGACACGGCCAGGGATCACGTGCTCAGACTGCACTCTTCGTGGGTCCAGGCCGCCGGCGGCTCTGTCGAGAGCCCCGTGGAAATCTCTCCGCTCGACAGCTATGCCGGCGAAGGTCTCGAGTTCTGCAAGGGCCGGACGTTTCGCAGTGGCGCTGGCGGCGCCTCGGCGTTTGTCCTCGCCCAGCAGTCGGCGTGACATGCCCGATGCTCGTCTGGGAAGAAGGCGACTGTACAGCGCGGGACGACGGCGGGTCGTCGCCGCCATGACGACGGCACGCCCGTGTGGGGGCCTCGTGCGACCGTGATCACACACTCAATACGTAATAATGAAAGAACTTTAAGTTCTGATGTAATACATCGGATGCTTTCCCTGTCCCTATCCCTAACCCTCCTTGTACGCCACTTTGACCATGGCGGGGCGCAGCAGGCGCTCCTTGAACATGAAACCCTTCCTGAACTCCTCGCTCACGACGCCCTCATCGAACTCGTCAGAGTGCTCCCGCATGATCGCCTCGTGCACCTCGGGATCAAACTCGGTCCCCACCCCCGGCGTGGCCTCCAGCCCCAACCCTCGGAATAGATCAACCATCTGCTTATAAAGACCATCATACGCCTGCGAAATCCTCTCCTCCCCCTCCGTCTCGATCTTCAACTGCTGCTTGGCCAGCTCGAAGTTGTCAATGAGCGGCAGCAGCTCGAGCAGCGCGTCCCCCCTGACCTTTGTCTTCAACTCCTCCTGCTCCGCCTGCGACCGCTTCCGGAAGTTCTCAAAGTCCGCCGTCAGCCTCACAAACTGATCCTTCGTCGACTTCAAGGTATCCTCAAACGCAACGGCCGACTTTTCCGCCGACTCGGCCCTGAACTTGAGCTGCTCCAGCTCGGCCGTCAGCTCGGCGACAAACGTCTCATCGACCGTCGACGACCCGTTCGCTGCCTCATTCGCCCGCTCGACCAACGAGTCTGCCATCGTCATCACCGGAGCCTCCTCTGCGTCGTCGGACGACGTCGTGGTCTGTTCAGTCTCCTCGACCTCGGTCTCCTCTTCACGCTCCTCGACCTCGTCAGCAGACGAGGACTGCACGCGCACCGACGAGGACAACAGCGAGCGCCTCGACATCATCGGCGTCCTGTTCAATGCCGTCGCCCTCCGGACGAGCACCCTCGGGCGCGCAATCGTCCACGAACGGCAGAGCTGCATCGCTTAGAAGATTCTCGACGACGCAATGTCTCGACGATAGAGAGCGTCTGGGGGACAATGTGCGCACAGAGGCGTACGTCAGATGTCGTCGTGAATCACGAGAATGAAAAATGTGTATAGAGAGGACAGTCCATGCGATCAGTGATCAGTGATCGCATGGACCATGGGCAACGCGAATGGACAAAGTCCATTCCGTTAGTCTGATGTTGTCGATGTGCTGGATCCAGGCGCCTCATGCGTCCCAGAGCGTCAGGGTGACGGGGATTCACCACGGGGGCCGTAACAGAGTCGTAACGAATGCCGCTGTGCGTGAGGTCCTGACCACCCAACAACGCCAGAAGCTAGACTCCAGTCCAGACAGTGACTTCTACTCGCTCCCCCGCTTCTGCAACCATGCCGACGACCAATTCATTCGCACGCAGCGGGCCGTCTACGAAAAGTACCTCGGCTCGCTCAAGCCCGGCGAGCGCGTCACGGTCCTCGACCTGGCGTCGTCGGATCGCTCGCACATGCCGGAAAGCATCGTCTTCGACACTCGCTATACGTTCATCGGGCACGGTATGAACGCCGAGGAGCTGGCGCGGAATCCCATACTCGACCGGTGGTTTATTCGGGACCTCAACGCCGACCCGCCGTCCTCCATGTCCCCGTTGGCGTTCGAGGACGAGTCTCTCGACGCGGTCGTGTGCTGCTGCTCCATTCAATACTTCCAATATCCCGAGACACTCTTTGCAGACCTCCGACGGGCGCTCAAGCCCGGCGGGCTCGTCCTCGTCTCCTTCACCAATAAGGCGTTCTGGACCAAGGTGGGTACTGCAGAAGCTCTCACTCTCACTCACTCACTCACTCTCACTCTCTCTCACTCATGCTCCGCGTTCGTTCTCCCACCAAGGCGCTCTCGGTATGGGGGAACTCCACCGAGTACGCGCGCGTACAGCTCGTCAAGCAGTACCTCATGGCCGCCGGCTTCTCATCTCCAACCGAAGCCTCCGTCCCCGGACAAACCGACCCTCCACTCCTCGAACGAATCAGAAACACCGTCTTCAACACCTCGCCGGACCCGTACTACTGTGTGCTCGCCGTCAAAACGCAAGCAAGCGACTAAATGCAGTTACAGATATGCTGTCAGACATACACGTCGACGTCTACTCGACGAGCTCGTCATCGTCGGCATCCGGCAGCGGCATGGCAGCCGCGTCCTGCAGCTGCTTCTCGTACTCGGCCTGTTGCTGCAGGTCGATCTGCACCTCGGGCGGCGCCAACGCCAGCTGCTCGACAAACACCAGCGCCGGGTCTCCCACGAGCTTCCTCGCCAGGTACAAGAACGGCTTTTCGTAGTTGTAGTTCGACTTGGCACTCACCTCATGATACTGCAAGTTCTTCTTCCGGTGGAACGTCACCTGCTTGGGCTTGACCTGGCGGTTCTTCACGTCCACCTTGTTCCCCACCAGCACGACAGGGATGTTCTCGCACACCCTCGTCAGATCCCTATGCCACGTCGGCACATTCTTATACGTCAGCCTCGACGTGACATCGAACATGATGATCGCCGCGTTGGCATGGATGTAGTACCCGTCGCGCAGCCCCCCAAACTTCTCCTGCCCAGCCGTGTCCCAGCAATAGAACCGAATCTTCCCGCGGTTCGTCGTGAAATCCAGCGGATGCACCTCCACCCCGATCGTCGGCTCGTACTTCTTCTCAAACTCTCCAGTCAAATGACGCTTCACAAACGTGGTCTTCCCGGTACCACCATCTCCGACAAGCACCAGCTTGAAGGACGGAACGCCATCAGGGGTAGTCTGTCCCGGCAACGCCTGTAGACGACAAGGTTGGCGTGAGGCGTGAGGCGTGAGGCGTGAGGCGTGAGGCGTGACGAGCGAGCGAGCGAGAGACCGAGCGCGACGACACCCTCCTCCCGTTGTGCCAACCAGTACGTTCATCCAGGGGATCGAAAGACAAGACGCCGATCGGCGTCTCGCCCCCCGCCGCCCGCCTCCTCCCCCGCGCAAACCCCCGCGCATCCACCCATCCACCCAACCCCCCGTCCCACCCGCGCA
>Ga0181577_10003283_pt1 | contig 12541 bp, 8 predicted proteins | sample 101ome_21_FD_132468 | JGI IMG/M metagenome (GOLD analysis project Ga0181577, IMG submission 132468) | Coastal salt marsh microbial communities from the Groves Creek Marsh, Skidaway Island, Georgia - 101413BT metaG (megahit assembly) | ecosystem: Environmental > Aquatic > Marine > Intertidal zone...
CCCGGCACCACGGCCACCCGGCACCACGGCCACCGGGACAACAAAAAAGGACGGCCACCCCGAAGGGTGACCGTCCTAATTTGTGGGGACTATTTACGCCGGAGCCGGTGCCATAAATCGGCGACGATATGCGCGGCCGGGATCATCCCCAAAGATGCAAGGATGACCCCAACAAATACGAACACATCGCCACCGGTGACACGTTGAACAACGGCCGGGATCATGGCGCGCCACATCCCCCGCACCTATCCCGGTCAACCCGGTACAACGTGCCACACCGCGGACACTTCACCGGGTGCCGTTCGTGCCAATCAAGGAGCCACGCGACGAACACAATGAACGCGATGCCGAAAGCCGGAAGCAGTGAGATCATCTCGCACCCCCGGAAATTGTCACCGGAACCGATTCCCGGAAATTGTCACGCATCCCACCATGACGGATAAACACCACGTCAGAAGTACGGCCACCCGGTAGGCATAACCGGCACCGGATGCACGCGCCGACAGTCTCGCCACCTTTAACGAGATCCTGCCGTGGCCGTGTCCCGGGTGCTACAACGTGCGCCGGTTTTCCGTCGTGTGACCACTTGCCACCGGACGCGGGACAAACAACGGACGACACGCCGACACGCTCAGAAGCTGACAAAAAATTATCCCCGGCAGTATCGGCCAGATATGCCACCGGCACATTCCAACGCCCGGCCACCTTTTCGGCCTGCCGAATGTTGAATTGATCCGCCGACACGAACACCCGCAAATTGTCGCCACCGTTAGCAAGGTAACGAACCGCGAACAATGAGCGGGTGTAAATCCACCCGGCCACATCCGGCCGTGACCTATGCGCCGCGGCAATGGCGCGAGCCATAGCAACGCTGTACACGTCACCACCGGCCGACCACCTAAACGTAGGTGACGTGATCCCATCCCGCCGTTGATATTCGGCGACGTGGTCGAGAATCGCCACGAACACCCGACGAAGTCCCACAGCACCCGCGCACAATTCAACGTGCCGCAATGCTTCAAGATTCCGCCGCGCTAGTTGGCTCACCGCGTCGTAGCGTTCAATCGCTTTTGCATAGCAACCCCGGCACGCTTCCGTGAACCCCGGACACGATCCACCAATAGAAGGATGTCCGGCCGGGAGCGTTAAAGCGTTCGCATAAGTAGCCACGGCACCTTTACGCGTATCCCATATGCCACCCGGTGACGTTTTCGAATCTGCCGACAGAGTTACCACTATCGCCAATGAGCACCCGGGACACGCGCACGTTACGAGACGCGCCCCGGCAGGTAATGAGCGACGCACAACGCGCCCAACGGCCTTAGTCATTGTCGACCCCCTCACCGTATGCGTTCGTTAGTTGGCAGTCTTCGCAGTAGTAGCCGACATAGCGCCTATCTTCTGCCGGTATCCGATTGATGAAACGGCCGGAGCCGTACTCAACGGAATGCCCGCACCAAATACAACGTTCCCCAAGATCTAGTTTCTCAGTCATTGTCGGCCACCTCACCAAACTGCCAACCCTCACAGATTGAAGCCGGAACGCTCCACCCGTACTGATAGGCAGGATCGCCGACTTCTAGCGTGACCATTAGTTGGAGATTGAACCATACGGAACGCACCCGGCACCGAATCAACACATTGCCGACACGCTCAACCGACACCGGCACCAACACCGACACCGCACCGGAATCGCACAACGGCCGAATGTATTGCCGGAAGTGTTCGAGATAGGAAGCCGGAACCCCGTTAACGATTCTTTCAATTTCTTTTGCTTCATCCATTAGATGATTCCCTTCTATGTAGACACCGGGACACCATGACCCGGCACGAATGAGCCTAACACAACGTGCAGCTGATTCACGCGCCAGGCCTTACAAATCAACAAAACCACCCGAAAACCATCCCACACGATCCGATCTAAGGCACGCAACCGCGCACCCCGGCACCAACCACCCGACAATGAGCGATCACTATCGCCAAAAATTTCGAGCTGACACTTTCAGCACTACGGCCACCAACCACCACCGCGCACCACCAACACCCCGCAGCAACTTCCACCCGGTGGCCGGAGCCACTATCGACCACCACCCGACACCGACAGACACCGACAGACACCGACACCCGAACCACCGCTAGGCGCGTTGCCTATGTCGGCCACCCTTTACACCGGGAGCGGGTGCCGGCTTCTTTAATCTCCCGGTGGGGATGCCGGCCGGCCGTTGATGTTTCACTATCCCCACCCCCCACCACGTTTTCCACAGGTTACCCACAGGGTTATCCCCAGGCTGTGGATAAACTGGGGATATGCCGAGGGCAGGGGGGCCGTATAGCTGTATTATGTGTTTTTGGTATGTGTTGTTTTGTTGGAGAGGTTGGAGGGTTGGAGACTTAGAGAGGTGTTTGTCCCCCACCAGGGTGCCGCTGTTCCTGGTTCCCGCTCGTTGTCGTGGAGCTTCACGTTTGGTGTTGTGTTTTTCGCCGTTGCCGGTTCGTGCTTCTCTCGTCTTCCTGCCTTAGCGAGAGTTCCTATGGGATCGTCGTTTGCGCATGAGAGATCGACCACGTTCCCGTGGGTTGCGTCCCGCCCCGTGCAACTGGGGTACGACCTGAGCGAGCTGCGTGGCTCGGTGGTTAGATTGTATCAGAACATTCTGTGCATTGAGTAGCGAAGTAGCGTCCTTGGTCGTCTTCGAAGCTGGTCCATCCGCTCGAGTCGCATGCTGGGCATTCTGGGCGTGCTGGTTGGTCGTATGGGCGTGGTGTTGCTTCTATTTCGACGGGTTCGTTGTTGTATGACCCGGAGTTAAGCCAGGAGGCGGGGTATGGGATGTATTGGTATTCGTTGGTGAGGATGCTGTCTGGTGTTGCGAGTTGTTTGCGGGTGGCTGCGATGATGTGTCCCGGTTTTGTTTTTTTGCTGTGGGCTTTCCATGCTTTGATGGCGTTCTCTTTGTTGACTTTTTTGGGGTAGAGGTTCCACCATTCGTCGAATTCTTCTTCTTGGGGTGAGCGAGAGTGTTTGGGTTTTTGGGTTGTATTGGGTTTGGGCGTACTGGTTACGCCTCTGGCTGTCTCAGATTGCGCCTCTGGAGGCACAGATTGCGCCCCTGGGCGTGTTTCGTAGACGATATCCACAGCCGGGAATAAGAACTGGTAGGTGGCAGGGTAATGTTGGGTTGCTTCTCTTGTCCGGTAGATGTATCGGTCTTCGCAGAGTTGGTCGATTGCTTTTTGGACGGTCCTGCGGGTGGTGCGTGTTTTGTCTGCCAAGTTTTTGGTGGACATCCAGAACTGGTTGTCGAATTGGTCTGACACGGTGTCTGCTATTGCAAGGTGGACAGCGAATGTTGCTCCGGTGTATGGCGAATGCCGATAGACGAAGCCGACAGCTTCTGCGCTCATAATTTTCCCTTTCTTCCTTCTGGTTGCACCTTATCACGTTCAAGGTGGTATAGTCGTGTTACACCACCTATCGGGTTGAGCGGGTCGGGAGTCAACCCTTCCTCCCGGCTCCGCTCCCCGTGTATGATGTTACAAATGTCAGGGACAGATCGTTCAGGTAGACGCAACATACCTTCTGAGGATAAAGCCAGGTTCTGGCAGGCGCGTGCCGCAGGCATTTCGATCAAAGAGTCCTGCAAGATTGCCGGCATCCATTACAACACTGGTCAGAAGTGGGATGCGAACCGACGCAAAATTGAGGCCGATCAGGCCGCAGCTGACCTTGGGGTAAAGAAAGCTAACGCTAATTCCGGTAGGGAGAAACGGGAGCTGCGGGCAATGATTGACGAGGCCGGCGATCTGCCTCCGGTCATCCCGTATGAGCGTTTGTCGGAACGCGCCAAGCGTGGCTGGGACGATTTTGACTATTTCCGGCGTGTCTATTTGGGGCGTGTCCCGTCGCCGTGGCAGGTTGACGCAGCTTACAAAATTGTTCAGTACCTCGAGTCCGAAGAAAAAGAGTTCCTTGTTCTGAACTGTCCACCTGGTGCCGGAAAATCTACCCTTTTTCACGACGTAGCAGTCTGGTGTATCGTAAGAAACCGTGCGATTCGAGTCCTTATCGGCTCGATCTCGCAAACCCTCGCCAAAATGTATTCTCGGCGTATCCGAGAAACATTGGAACGTCCAACAGCGTTGATTGTTGACCCGGAACAGGTGAAGAAAGGGTTGGCTGTTGACGCTGAAGGCTGTTTAGCGCAGGATTACGGCCGTTTTAAGCCTCTTGCGTCAGGTTCGTTGTGGCGAGCTGAAGAATTTGTTGTTGAGCAGTACATTCCTGGCGGTTTGGACAACAAAGAACCGACAGTTTCGGCGTACGGTATCGATTCAGAGTTCATCGGTCACCGTGCCGACCTGTGTTTGTTTGACGACGTGGCTTCCCCGGAGAATTCTAAGGAATCTGTTGCCCGTGACCGGCTTCTCGAGCGTTGGGATTCTATGGCTGAGGCACGTTGCGACCCCGGCGGTTTGGTGAACGTGATCGGTCAGCGGCTCGGTCCGGGCGACCTGTACAAACATTGTCTTGACAAAGTCACCTACGACGACATTGAGGAAGATGACGGCGAAGACGCAACTGTTGAGGACGCTTTAGCTGACCCGGTAAAGATCCCGAAGTACCATCACCTGATTTATAAGGCGTACTACGAGGATCTAGACACCGGCAAACAGTCCCGCCGCAAAGATGCACCGGCATGGCCGGAAGGACCGTTACTTGACCCTGTCAGGTTGCCGTGGAAAGACCTGTCGTTTGTCCGATACAACCAGCCACAAAAGTTTCGGGTTGTCTACCAGCAAGAAGACATCGATTTGGACTATCAGCTGGTTGAACGCCCACAAATCATTGGCGGTATCGCATCTGACGGGGTCGAATACCCGGGCTGCATCGACCGTGACCGTTCCCCGGGAAACATCACCCGTGGTTTGAAACCACCGTGGGTGTCAATTATTTCTGTTGACCCATCACCAGCAAACTTTTGGGGGGTTATTTGGACTATCTACCAGCCCGACCTAGATTTGTATCACGTTGTAGATATCGAACGCACCAAACTTACAGCCGAAGACCTGCTCGGTTACGATATGTCCACTGGCCGATATACCGGAATTCTTGACGAATGGCTTGACCGGGCAGAAGATTTGGGTTACCCCGTGTCACACATCGTTGTTGAAATCAACGCAGCTCAACGATTTTTGTTGGCACACGATTTTGTGCGCCGCTGGCAGGCGTTACGACAAGTGCTGGTCATCCCGCACACCACGTCCCGCAACAAGCTTGACGAGAACTTCGGTTTGGAAGCGTTGATTCCGCCTGTTGTTCGTGCAGGTTCGCTCCGGTTGCCGTCAATGTCAGGTAACTGGAAAACGTTGGCGTTGGTGCAAGAGCTGGAAACTTGGACTCGTGACAAGAAAAAGGGAACTGACTTGGCGATGGCATTGTGGTTCATGCTGCTGCACGCCCCAAAGCTGACTCAACCTAAACTGCCGCCCCGCATGTGGCGACCTTCCTTCTTAATGAATTGAGAAATGGTATCCTTACGGCAGGCATGTCAACGATTTTGGAGCGCGCGTGAGGACTATCGAAGAAATTGTAGCGATGTACAATCATCGCCGTCGGTTGTTGGGTCCAGTCCACGACCAAATGTTGAAAGTACGGGAACTTGCTAAAGGCGACATTATTGTTCCGTTGAACGAGCTAGACAAGAACGCTAAAGCTTCTGTCGCCAACTTGCTGTCTGTCGGCCTTGACCAGATGTCGATGCGTGTCGCGTCCACAATGCCGAACCCGTATTTCCCTCCAATGAAGGAAGGCTCGGAACGCTCAAAGGACTTGGCTTCGTTGCGCCACAAAGCAATGTTGTCGATGTGGGATCAGAACCGCATGAACATGAAGCTGCGTCGACGTGCCAGGCATCTGCTTGGCTACTCGATGTCACCTGTTGTGGTGAAACCGTGTTTCCGTACGAACGCACCGAAGTGGCATTTGCGGAACCCGCTTGACACTTACGCCGCACCATGTGAAGACCCGGACAACCCTGTCCCAGAAAACGTCATCTTCACTTATCGTAAGCCGTACTCATGGCTAATCCAGATGTACGGTCCTCAGGTTGATGGCCGGCTGCGTGTTGGCCGCCCAGAACCTGACACCCAGTTCACGTTGCTCGAGTATGTGTGCGAGAACGAGATCGTTATTGGCGTGTTGGGCGCAGAAGACGATCCTAACTTGCATCATTCTGAACGTGCAGGTATGGAAGTGCTTGAACTGGAGCGCATCCCTAACCGGGCAAACACCCCACTTGTAATCATTCCGCAACGAATTACGCTTGACACGCCACGAGGCCAGTTTGATGACATGCTCGGAATGTTCTACACACGCGCACGTCTGCAAGCGTTGACAGAGATCGCTATTGAGCGAGGCATTTTCCCAGACGAGTATCTGGTTGCCCGACCCGGCGAGAACCCTGAGATCATTGCGTTGGCTGACGGTAAGCGTGGCGAGCTAGGAATCGTTAAGGGCGGCGATCTCCAGCTGCAACAGGTTAACCCTGGTTACAAAACCGATATCGCTCTTGATCGCATTGAACGGCAGGAACGTTTGGAAGGTGCTATCCCAGCAGAGTTCGGTGGCGAGTCCGGCACAAACATTCGTACCGGCCGGCGCGGCGAGAACGTGCTGTCCGCTGTTGTGGACTATCGGGTACAGGAAGCACAAGACCTGTTCGCATCCTCGCTGTTGGAAGAAGACAAGGTTGCTATCGCAATCGAGAAAGCGTATTTCGGTTCGCAACCCAAATCGTTCTTTATGCCGGGACGCGCACAGTCCGGCAAAGTTGACTACACGCCGAACAAAATTTGGGAAACCGACTTCCACTACGTTTCATACTCGGCATCTGGTTCCGATGTAAACAACCTGATTATCGGTTTGGGTCAGCGCATGGGTACTGGCATGATGTCAAAAGAATCTGCTCGTGAAGCCGACCCGATGATCGGCGACCCAGAACTCGAGCATGACCGCATTACCGCTGAGGGTGTTGAAGCTGCGTTGCTGGCATCTATCCAGCAGCAGGCCGCTAACCCTGACGGACCGTACCAGCCAGCAGATCTTGCGGCACTTGTCAAGAAAGTCATGCTGGAAAAGAAGTCTTTGTTTGATGCTGTTAACGAAGTTGATGAGGAAGCCCGTGAACGTCAAGCGCAAGAGGTGCCACCCGGTTCCCCAGCTGGCATGCCCGGTTTAGCAATGCCAGGGATGGGAGCTGAAGCACCGATGGCTCCTCCCGGCGGCGGTGGTGGCGGTATCGAAGCTCTTCTCGCACAGCTAGGAGGCTGAAATGGCTGATTACTCTAATCGCACCGATTTGCAGAACCCTGCCACGTCCACAGCTCGTTACACCGGCCAAACTTACGGTCAAGGAGCTGCACAGGAACGTTCGCAGCAGATGGTTCGTCCCGGCCGTCCACCTACAGAGGTACAGCCTCGAATTGCACAGTCGGGCGGTTTGACTGGTCCTTCGCAACGCCCTAATGAGGTGATTACTGCTGGCGCGCCGTTCGGTCCTGGCGCACGACCAATGCAGGCCGGTATGCCAGCAAAAATGATTCCTGACATGACGTTGACTGATCAGATGCTTGCGTTGTACGACATTTATCCGAGTGACCGTTTGCGTCTTGCTATTCAGCGGATTATCGGTTACCAGCTATGAGCGATCTTCACGATCTGACACCTGAAGAAGAACAACAGCTTTTGTTGGAGCTGGTTGACGCTAGTAATCAGTTTCAGCAAAACCGTGCAGTTGTTTCTGAACCGATGGGTTTAGCGTTGGACGATTTGTTGATGGTCGCTCCCAACGTTGATCCAAAGTTGTTGGCCGATGTTGCTCGAGCTACCGCTGAGGGCTATTGGAACATTGACGATGCCGCCAACATGGTTCTGATGGCTCAAGCTGAGGAAGAACAGATTCTTGCTCAAGAGTTGATGGCTGAAGAACAAGCAAATCAAAGCCAAAACTGGTGGGAACGGAATGTTCAGGGTCCTGTGTACGACAAAATTAAAGCAGGTTCACGATTCGGTCTAGCCGCTTTGCAGTTTTTACCTGATATTGGGAACAACCTGTTGGCGCGTGCTTATGCGGCAGCTACAGAATATAAAACTGGTGGCGACCCACGAGCAGGCTCGCCTAATTATGTCAAACCACAAACAGGTATTTTTGACGGCTGGTTCGCTTCAACAGACCTCGGCCAATGGTTTTCCGGCAAAGACATGGGCGAAGGCTTTTTTCTTAGCGGAGAAGCACGACAAGAACAAGACGCTCAAGCAATTCGTTACCGTGGCGGTTTCCTAGAACGTGTTGAAGTTCCTGAACACACCATTTGGGATAGCACCAAACAACAGTTCGTTGTTGTACCTAAACAACGTACCGGGACACAGCTAAAAGGTTTTTCGTACGGTCGTGGTTTCGCAAACGCAGTAGGTGCTGACCCAGGCTCAAGAGAATGGCACCTCATTTCCGGCGCACTTGACTTCGGATACCAAGTTGCTGTCCCGTCAATTCCCGGCGCAAAAGTTGTTGGTGGCACTGCTGGCCGTATAGCAGAAAAAGTTGGTACAGGCGCAGACATGAGCCGAACCAACCGTGTTCTCTATCGCGGCATGAACGGATTACGGAACTTTGGCAGCCCCTACATTAACCGTAACCGTGTAGAAGGATGGCTTAACTCGCGTCCGGGTAGAACGTTCCGGCAAACAATTCAAGAAACAGACAACTACTCTGACATGCGTCGCATTGTGCCGGGAGCAGACATCACGACAGCGAAACGTCTTGTTGATGAAGCAGTTGACGAAGAAAGCACGTTGCGCGTTCTGCAAGAAGAAATGGGTTTTGCTGACGGTCTACGCAACACCCAAGACATTAACTGGTCACGCTGGTCAAGTGTTAAACAAAACTTGCTTCGCAACCCTGTTTCTCGAGCAGTTGGTTTGGAACGCGGCACAGCACGCCGACCTGGAACAGAACTAGCTGTCGGCCTCGCAAACGACATTGAAAAAACTCGTACAGCAAAAGACATTGAAGACTGGCTGATTATCTCGAAAATCCTTCTTGAGGACACGTTAGATGCAGCTGGCAACGTAACCAAGCTTGGTCGTAAAAGTTTGATGAACCGGGTCATGCGCTCATTGACATCAGATCCCGGCGACACTTACGGAACGTTGGGCGCGCTAAAAGACGTGTTCGTAGAAGCGTTTGTTTCAATGGGCTTGCCGGGGCGGATGGTTAAAGAAACGTTTGAGTCTTTTGAAGAAACGTTGACAATGGTCAACAGGTTTGGTGACATCACAGTTCAAGGCGCACCAGACCTGCACGGGTTGATGACCAAACAAATTTTGGCTCAAGCAGAAGATGGTCGTTGGGCGTTAGTGACCCCGCCCGACAACTTTGGTATGGCGTTTTATGATTCGGAGCATTTGCGTCACAACCTGCACATGCCAATGCCGGACGAAATTATTCGCGCAACCTCACCGTACCGCTGGCTGTTTGAAGCAGGGTCGATCACACGGTCGGCTCGCCGTCGCCTTCAATCAGCTCGCACTAAAAACTTGACAGCTGAAGAAATAATGGATCTCGAAGAAAGCTGGAACGCTTTTTTCAACGGAGGCAAACTTCGTTCAGGATTAGCAATTGTCGACTTCTTGCAGAACTCTGTGTTCAAACGACTAGTGCTGATGTCCCAAGCGTATATTAACCGTGCGCTTGTCGAAAGTATGGCTCGCCAATCGTTCGCTCCCGGTATCCGTGGAGGCGTACAACACCCGTTTGAAACAATCACAGCTGCTGTAACAAACCAAAAAATGGGACGTTACTTGGGGACGCTTGAAGGCGACCTGTGGAGAAACGCAGACATACGCTACCTTGACGACGCGTACACCGAATTTATTGAAGGCACTAACGCCGTCATCGCAGGCGAAATTGCGGCTTCCAAACGGTCAGTCATGTCTTGGCAGGCAAACGCATGGGCAACACGCGTTCCTGGTGACCCAGAATTCTTAAAAGCATTCCAAGACACGATTTATTTGATGGCGAATGACCGTTTGACAAGGATTTACGCAGAATTTGGCGTAGACGAAATCATCGCACGCGCCAAAGCAGGCGACAAAGAAGTCGTTCAAGCTTTACGCGACTTGGAATACCGCCTCACTAGCAGCAAATGGGTTGAGGTCGACCCGCAAGGCCAGCCAGTTCCTGTTACTGGCGAACCAACGTCTTTCCGGCCAAAATTCTTCGACCCTCAAGGGAACCTGATTGAAGGGGCGTTACGTCAACACATCGAAGCGTATGTCGGCCAACGTTTCCGCAAGTACACCAAAGGCCACCCGGAGCTAGAAGAAATTATTCGTAACGGTGTAGATGGCGGACGTTTTGTTGATCCAGTGACTGGCAAAGAAGCGTACGCTTTCATTCCTTACGAAGTCAGCTCAAAGATGACTCGAGGTGCTGTCGGTTCTTACGGTGACGAATTCTCCAGAATCGTTAACGAACTACCACCCGACTTTTTCCCTCCTGTCCTTAAAGGACGAGTGACCATCCCTGTGCGCGCCCGAGGGGCAATCGGCGACCCACGAACCAACAGAATCATGCAAGGGTACGACAAAGCCACATCGTTCTTTTTCCGTGAACTAGCTGGCAGGCCAGAATCATGGTTGAACAGGTCACCTGTGTTCAGAAAGTATTACCATTTCAGCGTAGACGCTTTGTTGGATGATTTGGCTCCTGGCGAAGCAGTAAAAATTCTTGAAAGCATGGAGATTGCTTACAAGTCTGAGGTAGCAAGAGAACTGACGTTGTTGCAACGGGCGACGCAACTGTCAAACGGTTCGTGGAAAGTTGGCGAAAAACTTGTGTCTGCTTCGCGTTACGAACGTCGACTTGCCTCAGCGCAGAAGAAAATGGCTAAGTTGGATGCAGCGTCAACAAAGATTGGCGATCAGGTTTACTCGTTTGACCGAGGGTGGGCGGCTCGATATATCGGCACGAAAGAATTGTTTAACGACATCGCCGGAAAAGCATCAGGCAAAATTGCTTCGACTGGCACAAGAACATACGAAGAGGTCAGCCAAGCTTCCAAGATGTTTGCCTTGTCAGAAACACAACGGTTGCTCTACGACGTTTCCGAAAGTTCAAACTTGGCAGAAGCATTCACTATCATCTCGCCGTTTGTTAAAGCTTGGCAGGAAGGTATCACTGCTTGGCCTAAGCGTTTGTTGACGCAACCAGAAAAGACACGCCGCATGGGCTTGGCGTATCAGGGTCTTGAAGAATCAGACATTGATGGCGACGGCCGTGGTTTGATTTACAAAGATCCGGCGACAGGTAAACCAGTGTTCGGTTTGCCGATTGGTGACAAAGGTTATATGTTGCCTTCCGTTTTGACCGGAGGTTTTATTGCTCGAGCTGGAGCCGCCGCACTTGGCTTGCCCGGTGGTTTACCTTTCCTGATCGGTTCGGGTGTCGCTGGTGGGTTATTGTCACAAGCAGGGGTTCCGGGAACCAATGTTCCAGGCGTTCAGCCGGAACTCACTTACGATGTGCAGTCGTTGAACATGGGTTTGCAAAGCATTGGCCCGGGCTTGGGTTCAACAATGCAGCAAGGTTTAGGGTATGCCTCACAGTTTGTTCCGATTGATCGCAGCATTCTTAAAGCAATCATGCCGTACGGCGTTCCAGAAGGTAACCCGATTACGTCGAACATTCCGTCGTGGGCTAAAAAAGTTACTGAGATTATTGAGGTTGTTGCTGGTGGCGACGGTGGCAAATTCATGTTGCAGTACACCACTGAAGCAAAAGCTGCGTTGCAAGCAACCGGCAGGTACGACACTCGTGACGAGCAGTCGATGCAAGAACTTGAAAAAGATGCTCAAAGCATGGGTTTGGGGTTGCTTATTGTCCATACAGCCGCTCAATTCCAAGGACCGGCACGTCCAGATGTTGAATTGATCGTCCCAACCAAATTTGAAGGCATGATCGAAGTTGATGACGTTGAAACATGGTTTGATGGCAATGTGCCGTTGCGTTACATGGCCGCCGAATTCCGTCGTTTGCAAGACGAAGATTACGGTAACGCCGCAGTCAACTTCATCAATCTGTTTGGCGGCGACAACTATTTGGTGATGGCTGGAGGCTCTAAAGCAGACGTTGAGGGTTTGTCTGCAACTGAAGAGTTTGGTCGTTGGATGGACGCTAACGGCGACATAATGGAAGCTGTACCCGGGTTTTACGGGTATTTCGCTGGCGATGTCGGCAACGAATTTGATAGCTGGACGTATAGCGAGCTGATTAGGCGGGGTGACCGTATCCGGTTTGATGACCCTGAAATGCAGGAGCAATCCGCTCAGATTGTTATTGCCCGAGCTTTGTGGCAGCAAGCTGTTAGAGCGAACGTGAACCAAGATCCTGCTACCAGCACATTGATCCTTGGACCGATCAAACGAGATTTGGAAGAAAGATATCCGTTGTGGGCATCATCGCCACGGACGATGGATGACACG
>Ga0181577_10003285_pt1 | contig 12524 bp, 10 predicted proteins | sample 101ome_21_FD_132468 | JGI IMG/M metagenome (GOLD analysis project Ga0181577, IMG submission 132468) | Coastal salt marsh microbial communities from the Groves Creek Marsh, Skidaway Island, Georgia - 101413BT metaG (megahit assembly) | ecosystem: Environmental > Aquatic > Marine > Intertidal...
AGCGACCAGCAGGGTAGCCTCGCTGTCGAACAATTCATGAAAGTTTACTATCGTTGCGCCGCCGCCATTAGTGCGGTTAACGAATTACTGACACAGCACTTCGAAGAAGCCATTTTGCGAGCTTGCGAGAGCGAGGTCATCCTCAAAATTAATGACCGTTTCAGAATTCGCAACGGTTACATCGAAGCCAATAACGATCGTGTTTTCATAGAAACCCCCTCTTCTTTGTTGGAGGTTTTTGTTCACCTAGCTCAAACACCCAATATTCATGGAGTAAGGGCCTCGACCATAAGGTTAATTCGTCAAAGCGCCCACTTAATCGACGAGAATTTCCGTCAGGATCCGCGCAACACCGCTCTGTTTGTCGAATTACTGCGCTCACCCTACAAACTGACCACCCAAATGCGCCGCATGACTCGCTATGGTGTTCTAGGCAACTATATTCCAGAATTCGGTCGTATTGTGGGACAGATGCAACATGACCTATTTCATATTTACACCGTCGATGCACATACTTTGCAAGTGATTCAAAATCTACGTCGATTTACCTATGAGGATCAAACAGAACAGTTCCCCATTGCTTGTAATATCGCACGGCGCATGCAAAAGCCTGATTTATTATATTTAGCCGGTCTTTTTCATGATATTGCCAAAGGGCGAGGAGGCGACCACTCTTCGCTGGGTGCAGTAGATGCCTATGATTTTTGCATTCGACATGGCTACAGTAACCGCGATGGCAAGTTAGTCTCATGGCTGGTTGAGCAACACTTGATCATGTCATCGGTATCGCAGCGACAGGATATTTCAGACCCCGAAGTTATTCATAATTTTGCTACACAAGTGGGCGACCAATTACACCTAGATTATCTCTATGCTCTTACCGTGGCCGACATGAACGCAACCAATACAACAGTATGGAATACTTGGCGCGCCTCACTCATGCGCCAACTATATACTGAAACGAGGCTTGCTCTCCGCCGCGGCCTGGAAAATGTCGTCGACAAGAGCGAGTGGATCGACGATACCCGCAATCAAGCATTGGCCATCCTCGAATCAAAGGGTATCGATAAAGCTCGCGCCAATACATTGATGGGCGATCCTGGTGAAGATTATTTCTTGAGAGAGTCCGCTGAGGATATCGCTTGGCAGATTGAAGCGCTCGACAAGCACACTGACACTGATCAGCCTCTTATTCTTATCAAACAATACGGCAAACGCGCATTCGAGGGCGCAACACAACTCTTCGTGCTAGCCAAGGATCGCAGCGGACTCTTTGCCGACATCACCAATGCGATTGAGCATCTTGGTTTAGATATTCACGACGCTAAGATCTACAATTCGTCGAACCGCAATGCTATTGATACCTTTATCCTCTTAGATCAAGAAGGCAAGCCCATTGGCGACGACCCCGATCGTCTTGAGCACATTCGCCAAGTCATTCATAAATCGTTGGTGGACCCAGATAGCGTCAATGATGTGCAGCGTAGAACACCACGTCAGCTCAAGCATTTTGCAGCTCCTACACGCGTGACTATCACGACTGACATCAACCTTAACCAATCAGTGATAGAGGTTATTACACCTGATCGACCGGGATTGCTTGCTGCGATTGGCCGGGTCTTTAACGAATTTAACGTCAACATCCAAAATGCCAAGATTTCTACGCTTGGCGAGCGAGTGGAAGACGTCTTCTTCGTGACCGATGAAAATCTCAATCCAATTTCAGATCCAGAGGTTTGCCAGACTATTCAATCGACCATATGTGAACGCCTAGACTTGCGTGCGAGCCAGTAAATATCATGTCTAATCCTTATCTCAACAAGCTTCAGCCCTATCCTTTTGAGAAACTACGTCGCCTACTCAACGGGGTGACGCCGCCTAAAGATATGGAGCATATTTCCCTGTCTATAGGTGAACCCAAACACGCCGCGCCAGCCTTCGCTCTACAAAGCCTGCACGACAATGAAGACAAGTATGGGCAGTACCCAGCTAGCAAAGGTATTCCAGAGCTTAGGCAAGCGATAGCCGAGTGGTTAAAAAAACGCTTCTCTCTAGACGCCGTCGACCCAGAAACACAGATCATCCCGCTACAAGGCACCAGAGAAGGGCTTTTTGCTATTGCTCAGGCCCTTATAGAACCCAAACCTGGCACAACCGTGGTGATGCCCAATCCCTTCTATCAAATCTATGAGGGCGCTGCTTTGCTTGCAGGAGCAGAACCTTATTTTGCCAACGCAACTCGAAGCACCAACTATCTCGCCGACTATGCCAGCGTTCCCGAACATGTCTGGCAAAACTGCCAGCTACTGTATTTATGCACACCTGGCAACCCTAGTGGCGCTGTCATCGATACCGACCAAATGTGGCAACTCATTGAACTGGCTGATCGTTACAACTTCACCATCATAAGTGACGAGTGTTACAGCGAGCTTTACGTTGGTGACACACCGCCAGTAAGCATATTGGAAGTTTGCCAGCGCCACGGTCGCACGGATTATAGTCGCTGCCTCGCCTTTCATAGCCTATCTAAGCGCTCCAATCTTGCTGGTTTGCGATCAGGGTTTGTCGCCGGTGACGCCCAGTTACTGGAACAGTTTTTACTGTACAGAACGTATCACGGCTGCGCCCTACCCGTGCCATCACAAATTGCCAGTACATTAACATGGAGTGATGAAACCCACGTCGCTGAAAACCGTAACGCCTACCGGTTAAAATTTGCCGCTGTTGCTCCAATACTGGCTGAAGTGATGCCGGTCAGGGTCCCAGAGGCAAGCTTCTTTTTGTGGCTTGAAACGCCCATTAATGACGAACAGTTTTGTCGAGAACTTTTTGAACAGCAACATATCACTGTTTTGCCAGGTAGCTATTTGGCAAGAGACACAGCGCGCGGCAATCCAGGCACCAACCATGTGCGTATAGCACTGGTCGCTGAATTAGATCAATGCGTAGCTGCCGCCCACCGAATTGTTAACTTTGTAGCGAATGCCCCATGGAAGAAAAAGTAAAACAGCCTGGCAAGCGTGCCCGTGCACGAATGATTATGGATACTTTGCAAGCACTGTATCCAAACCCTCCTGTACCGCTGGATCACACCAACCCCTTTGAACTACTGGTGGCTGTATTACTATCGGCGCAATGCACTGATGAACGGGTCAATCAAGTGACACCCGCCTTATTTGCACTGGCCAACAATCCCTTCGACATGGCGCAGATACCTGTAGAAAAAATTCGTGAAATCATCCGACCCTGCGGACTTTCACCGCGCAAAGCTGCCGCCATCAGTGAACTATCCAAGCGTCTCATCGCAGAACACGCTGGCGAAGTTCCTGCCGATATGGACTATCTAGAAACACTGCCCGGCGTCGGCCATAAAACCGCCAGTGTTGTGATGGCCCAGGCCTTTGGGGTTCCCGCATTTCCTGTCGACACACACATCCATCGGCTCGCCCAGCGCTGGGATTTGACAAAGGGAACTAACGTCAACCAAACCGAGGCTGACCTGAAGCGCCTCTTCCCCCGCGAGCGCTGGAACGACCTACACCTGCAAATCATTTTCTATGGTCGTGAGTTCTGCAGTGCACGCGGATGTGACGGAACAATTTGCGATCTTTGCCGCCGCTGCGCCCCTCAACGCAAGCGCCCAAAGAAAACCCGCAAAGCCTAAGTCCAAATCAGCCACAGTTCTGGTATAATGCCGCCCTTTGAATTTATGAGGTTGAAGCAGTGGTCACTTTATACGGCATTCCAAACTGCGACACGGTAAAAAAAGCACGTGTCTGGCTGAGCGAGCATGGTGTGGAATTTACTTTCCACGACTTTCGTAAAGACGGACTTGATGGCGCTACCGTTGAATCATGGTGCGCACGTATGCCATGGGAGACACTGGTCAACAAACGTTCAACGAGCTGGAAAAAAATCGATGCCGATGTGCGTGATAACTTATCACGCGATACGGTTGTCGCTCTGCTAGTTGAATACCCAACGTTAATCAAACGTCCGGTCTTAGATACCCCAGAACAATTAGAAGTTGGCTTTAACGCCGACCTCTACCAACAAATTTTTGCAGCATAACGCATAAGGAGCAAACATGAGCTTTCAGGCAATCGGTGTAGGTATAGGTACTCAAAACAGCAAGGGTGAATGGCTAGAGGTGTACTATCCTGCTCCACTGTTAGCAGACAACTTAGCGCTTGATGAACTACTCGTCGATACCCACTACGAGGGTGGTAATGCAGCGCTGTCTATTAGCAGTACTGACATGCGTAACTTTGCAGAAAAATTATCAACGCATGGCTATTCTGAACAAGCCGCTGCTGCCAGTGCATTGGCCACGAGTGAACGTCCACTGGTGATTTGTGCCATTGCCAACGATTGCGCCCCGAGCAGTGTGGCAGAGGTTTATTTAAAGCTTCACCTAATTTCTCACCGTCTTGTTAAGCCCCACGGCACGGTACTGGATGGAATGTTTGGCCTGCTTCCCAACGTAGCGTGGACCAATCAGGGCGCCATCGATATTAACGAACTTCCAGCCGCTCAACTCAAGGCCCGCATCCAAGGTGAAAACCTTTCCGTCGACTGTGTGGACAAGTTCCCTAAAATGACAGATTACGTGGTTCCCAAGGGCGTGCGCATCGCTGATACGGCCCGTGTTCGTCTGGGCGCTTTCCTTGGCGAGGGCACCACCATCATGCATGAAGGCTTTGTCAACTTTAATGCTGGCACACAAGGCCCTGGCATGATCGAAGGCCGTATTTCCGCTGGCGTATTTGTCGGCGCAGGCTCCGACCTTGGCGGTGGCTGTTCAACCATGGGCACACTTTCTGGCGGTGGTAACATCGTTATTTCTGTAGGGGATAATTGTCTGATTGGCGCCAACGCTGGTATCGGCATTCCTCTAGGCAACAAATGCACAGTAGAGTCCGGTCTTTACATTACCGCGGGTACAAAAGTTTGCCTCCTCGACGATAGTGGCTCAGTCAGCGAAACCGTTAAAGCACGACAATTGGCAGGCATGGATGACTTATTGTTCCGTCGCAACTCAACCAATGGCTCGGTCGAATGTTTGACCAACAAGAGCGCCATTGAGCTGAACCATGCCCTGCACGCTAACAACTAAGAGAATCTCATGACAAACCCCACGGTTCAGCTTGCCGAAGAACTCATTCGACGCCCTTCAGTGACCCCTGAAGATGCAGGATGTTTAACAGTGATTGGTGATCGCCTTAAAGCCATTGGTTTTCATTTAGAAAAAATGGATTTCGGCGACGTGCAAAATCTTTGGGCAGTCAGGGGCAGCGAAGGTCCCATTCTAGCTTTTGCAGGACACACCGATGTTGTGCCTACCGGCAATCCTGACCATTGGCGCTTCCCTCCTTTTGAACCTACTCACGAAGATGGCTTTTTATACGGCCGTGGCGCAGCAGATATGAAAGGCAGCCTCGCCGCCATGGTAACTGCCTGCGAGCGCTTCATTGCAGAGCACCCTGGCCATAGGGGCCGCATCGCCTTTCTTCTGACAAGTGATGAAGAAGGGCCGGCCGTTAATGGCACGGTCAAAGTCATGCAAACACTGACCGAGCGAGGAGAATTCATCGATTATTGTATTGTTGGCGAGCCTTCGAGCACCAACACGCTCGGCGATGTTGTTAAAAATGGGCGCCGAGGCTCACTCAATGCCAGTTTGACGATTAAAGGCATGCAAGGTCATGTGGCCTACCCTCACCTGGCCGACAATCCCATTCACCGTTTCAGCCCTGCTCTTACAGAACTTTGTGCAGAACAATGGGATAACGGCAACGATTTTTTCCCCGCCACAAGCTTTCAAGTCTCAAACATCAATGCCGGCACAGGGGCGACCAACGTCATCCCCGGGGATGTTCACTGCCTAATCAACTTTAGATTTTCAACCGAAAGCACTGACACTGAGCTGATGGCACGCACCGAAGCCATCCTCAAAAAGCACGGCCTAAATTATCAAATTGATTGGAAAACTAGCGGACAGCCGTTTCTCACCGACCACGGCGAATTGATTGATGCAACAGTAGCGGCAATACATGAAATCACCGGTTTAAATACTGAGCTTTCCACCTCCGGGGGAACATCTGATGGTCGCTTTATTGCACCGACAGGTACCCAATTAGTGGAACTTGGCCCGCGTAATGCCACGATACATAAAGTCGACGAGCGTATTGAAGCGGCTGATTTAGAGCCACTTTCGGTGATTTACCAAGAAATTTTAAAAAAATTGCTCGCCTAGCCTTGAAAAGGCTAATGGGCGGGCCAATTAATGATCTCAGAGCTTGTTTATTTCCCAGCGCGCGTTACTCTTACCCGCCCGGCAGATGACAGCCGTGATCGCGATACATCGCAGATATACCTATAACATTTTGGAGTTAAACGCATGTTAAGCCAACCAGTACCTTTGTCTAACGAAACTCATCGCAATACTCGTGTTAAACAAACACCTACCATTGAGCACGTTCAAGACAGTCACTTAGCCTCTATTACTGTGCATGAATTCATTGCTGCCGCGCCTGAGTACCCGATTGCGTTTGTTCGCACGCCTCAAAGCGACACCCTCCGCCCTGTAGTTGTGTGGGGTGTTGAGCCACAGCAGAATTTATTTGTCGTTGATGGTCAATGGCAAGGCGGATACGTTCCCGCCGCTGTTCGCTGCTTCCCATTTGTAACTTCACTGCAAGAAGTTGACGGCGAGCGCCGAATCTTTGTTGGCATCCACGAAGAAAGTGACATCGTTAATGAAGAAGAAGGCGAACGCCTTTTTGATGATGAAGGCAAAGAAACCGAATGGTTCAAAAAGAACATTGAATTCATCAACACAGTCACCGCTCGCGACGAGCAGAGCTTAGCTTTCTGCAAAGCCCTTGATGAAATGGGTCTGGTGCAGTCATTGCAAGTAACCTTCAAAGACCCTGAAGGCAACGATCGTCGAATCGAAGGCTTACTGGCCATTGATCCTAAGAAATTTGAAGCACTGTCAGACGAAGATTTCTTGAAATTGCGCAAGCAAAATATGTTGGACCCTATCTATGCACACCTAATGTCGCTAGAGAACGTCAACAAATTACTGGCTCGCCGTTACAAGTAAGTAAAACAGGCGACTTAATGAAGAGTCGCCACACTGACTTGCACTGGGGTGAACGTTTAGTCACCCCAACATCTTATTTATTCTGTTATGCCAGCGCTTTATTCTTCGCCCTCATTCTGGCTTTTTCTATTCTCTTAATATCCAACAATCCCCTTTTCTCATCTCTAGAAATCATGGTTTAAATAGCTTTGGTTGTTGCAAAATGCCTTGTGGCAAATAAAGCCTTATAAAATATGACGTCTGCGTCTTCTTGTCAGCCTGACATCGCGCTATAATTTTATGTTTTAGACAAGCCCACCATAAGGTCATCATGGATAAAACATATCAACCGCAGGACATCGAGACGAACTGGTATCAATACTGGGAAGAAAAAGGCTTTTTTGCGCCCCAAGGCGGAGATGAAAGTTATTCCATCATGATTCCCCCACCGAATGTCACGGGTAGTTTGCATATGGGGCATGGCTTCCAAGAAGCCATTATGGACGGCTTGATCCGCTACCATCGTATGAAAGGTTTTAATACCTTGTGGCAAGTTGGTACCGATCACGCAGGTATCGCTACCCAAATGGTGGTAGAACGCCTACTTGATGCCGAAGGTTTGTCTCGCCACGACTTAGGACGCGATAAGTTTCTGGAACGCGTCTGGGAATGGAAGCATGAATCAGGTGGCCGTATTACCCAGCAGCTTCGTCGACTTGGCGCTAGCTGTGACTGGTCTCGTGAACGCTTCACTATGGATGACGGATTTTACAAGGCAGTCCAAGAAGTCTTTATCAAACTGCATAAAGACGGCCTAATCTATCGCGGCAAGCGCCTCGTAAACTGGGATCCTAAACTGCATACCGCGGTGTCAGACCTGGAAGTTATCAGTGAAGAAGAAAATGGCTTTTTGTGGCATTTCAACTATCCGCTTAGCGATGGCTCGGGCCACCTGACAGTCGCCACGACACGCCCAGAAACCATGCTAGGTGATACCGCCGTAGCCGTTCATCCCGAAGATGAACGCTACAAGCACCTCGTGGGTAAAACTATTCGACTGCCGTTGTGTGACCGCGAAATCCCCATTATTGCCGACGACTATGTGGATCGTGAATTTGGTACCGGCTGTGTCAAAATCACGCCAGCTCACGATTTCAACGACTACGAAATGGGCCAACGTCACAACCTTGAGATGATCAATATCTTAACCGCTGACGCCAACCTTAACGATGAGGTACCCGAAGCTTATCGCGGTATGGAGCGCTTTGCCGCTCGCAAGCAAATTGTTGCTGATATCGAAGCTCTGGGTCTACTGGAAAAAATTGACGATCACAAACTTAAAGTTCCCCGCGGCGACCGTACCGGCGTTGTCATTGAACCTTTCTTAACTGACCAGTGGTATGTCACCACCAAGCCTTTGGCTGATAAAGCTATTGCAGCGGTCGAGCAAGGCGACATTAAATTTGTTCCCAATCAATACCAAAACATGTACTTCTCGTGGATGCGGGACATTCAAGATTGGTGTATTTCACGTCAGCTTTGGTGGGGTCACCGCATACCTGCATGGTACGACGAAGCCGGCAATATTTATGTTGGCCGCAGCGAAGAAGAAGTTCGCGCTGATAACAACATCGACCCGAGCGTCGCCTTACGCCAAGACGAGGATGTACTAGATACATGGTTTAGCTCGGGCTTGTGGACTTTTGGCACACTAGGCTGGCCAGAACAAACCGAGATGCTGAAAACCTTCCACCCATCAAGTGTATTGGTTACCGGTTTCGACATCATATTCTTTTGGGTTGCCCGAATGATTATGATGACGCTTCATTTGCGCGAAGAAATTCCATTCCACACGGTGTATGTTCATGGATTAGTTCGCGATAGCCATGGACAAAAAATGTCTAAATCGAAGGGCAACGTATTAGACCCTATCGATTTGATCGATGGCATCGATTTAGACACTTTACTCGCCAAACGCACCCAAGGGATGATGCTTCCCCACTTACGTGAAAAGATTGAAAAACAGACGCGTAAAGAATTCCCAGAGGGTATTGCCGCCTACGGTACAGATGCCCTGCGCTACACTTACTATTCACTGGCCTCAACCGGCCGTGATATCAATTTTGATGTAGGTCGAATTGAAGGCTTCCGCAACTTCTGTAACAAAATCTGGAATGCAGCCCGATACGTTCTTTTGAATACCGAAGAGCACGACTGTGGGCAGCAAGGTGGTGAGGTTGAGCTAAGTCTGGCAGACCGCTGGATCATCTCTCGCCTACAGCGCACCGAAGCTGCCGTCGAGCAAGCCATTGCCAACTACCGCTTTGACCATGCCTCACAAGCCATTTACGACTTTATCTGGAACGAATATTGCGATTGGTATTTGGAATTGTCCAAACCCGTACTGTGGGACGAAAACGCATCCGAAGCGCAATTGCGCGGTACGCGTAGAACCCTTGTACGTGTTCTAGAAACCACACTGCGTATGGCCCACCCATTGATGCCATTCATCACCGAAGAGATTTGGCAGCGAATTGCTCCTCTCGCAGGGGTGCACGGTGAAACCATCATGCTGCAATCATATCCCGAAGCCGATGAATCGAAGTTCGATGCCACCGCAGAAGCTGATATTGAGTGGTTACAAGGTGTGATTTTAAGCATCCGGAACATCCGCGGCGAAATGAATATTCCCCCCTCGCGCGCATTAAATGTATTGCTTAACAATGGCTCGAACGAAGACCAACGCCGCTTATCTGAAAATTCCAAGTCGCTCAGCAAGTTAGCTAAGCTAGAAAGTATCGAATGGGCGGGAGAAGGCGAATTGCCAATGTCTGCCACTCAGCTAGTGGGCAACATGGAAATTCTTGTGCCGATGGCAGATCTCATCGACAAAGAAGCCGAACTGACTCGTCTCAGTAAAGAGATTGACAAGCTTAGTAAAGAAATTCAGCGACTGGATGGCAAATTGAGCAATGCTAATTTTGTCGACAGAGCGCCCGCTGAGGTTGTCGCGAAGGAGCGTGAGAAGCTTGATGCACAACGACAAGCTCTCACCAAACTAGAACAGCAAGCCGAAAAAATTCGCTCGCTGTAACCCTTTGAATTCACTGATGGCGTGTTAAACGCGCCATCAGTGATGAAGTATCCCAGCGCTTACCACCTAGATCCTGTACGTCGCTATAATAGCCATCGACCATTTTGGTCAGCGTCATATCAGCGCCACACTTTTCAGCCTCAGCCAGTACTATCGCCAAATCTTTTCGCATCCAATCAACCGCGAAGCCAAAATCATATTCACCGCGCAACATGGTTTTAGCACGATTGTCCATTTGCCAAGATTGAGCCGCGCCCTTGGAAATGACATCGACTACCGCGTCCATATCTAAACCGGCTCGCTGACCGAAATTAAGCGCTTCCGAGAGACCCTGTAGTAGACCTGCTATACAGACTTGATTGACCATTTTACACAGCTGACCAGACCCACTGCTTCCCAGTAATCTACAGGCCCGAGCATAAGCCTGCATAATAGGCTCTGCACGCTGAAAATGCTTTTCGTCTCCTCCGACCATAATAGTGAGCACACCATTTTCAGCACCTGCCTGCCCGCCTGAAACAGGGGCATCTAAAAACCCTACGCTTCGTTCCTCAGCCAGTGAGTACAACTCGCGTGCAAGTTCTGCTGAAGCGGTGGTGTGATCTACCAGGATGGAATTCGGCTGCATCGCTGTCAGAGCTCCCTGCTCACCGCAAAGCACTTGCCTTACATCGTTGTCATTACCCACACAACTAAAGACAATTTCTGCATCTTCAACAGCTTCAGCAGGCGTCGGAGCATACCGGCCGCGGAACTGCTCAACCCATTTAAGCGCGACACTCGTGGTTCGATTGTAAACAACAACATCGTGACCTGCCGCCGCCAAATGACCCGCCATAGGAAAACCCATGACACCTAAACCAATAAAAGCTACTGAAGCCATGATAACTCCCCAAATCCTGTGTCGTTTATACCATTATTGTTCTGATAATTTTTTCCAACTAACGGTGTTTCTTACATATTCCGGAGCGGCACTGGCCGCATCAGTCACTTGTCCTAATGCAAAGCGTTGCGCCGCAATATCCAACAAATCGAAGGCCTGAGGGGCAAGATCGTGATACACAGCCACCGCCTTGGCTGCCGCTTGTGCTAGAGGCTCTAAACCCCAACCACTTCCTATCGCGACAAAGGGACCCTCGACATCAGGCAAGGCATTGAGAGGCAAAATAGCCACATTATCTAACGCCTCCACACCATTGACGGTTTTTCTAAAACTGGCCCAGTAAATCTCATCCATACGAGCATCCATAGCCACCGCGATTGTTTGACCCTCAGCAATGTCGAGGGTTCTCGATGCGGTCAGCGCAAGTGCATGTAAGGACGGCACAGCAATCACCGGAGTATCGTTTGCAAAAGCCAAACCCTGCACAATACCCACAGCAATACGTAATCCAGTAAAAGAACCGGGGCCTGCACCAAAGGCAAAAGCATCAATATCAGCCAAGCTGCAATGACTCTCAGCCAGAATTTTCTCAACGAGTGGGAGCATTAAACGTGTGTGCTGACGAGGTGCCAACTCAAACAGCTGTTCAACATGACCATTGCGTAACAGGGCCACAGAGCAGGCATCGGCGGAAGACTCTAAAGCTAAAATGGTAGCCATAATGATTCCATTAAAAAGTAGCAATCATAGCGCTAAAAAAGCGCGAAAAATATTAATCTGGGCGGTAAATTCTGCCAACAGGTACCGCTTCACGACGAATACCTGGATAGGGGTAAAGGGTGAAAATATCACCATTACGCCCCTCTAAGCCCTTGGGAATGCCGTGCTCGCGACCGAGCGCGGCCTGGGCCTGCAAATGCTGCGGTTCCCCATGGACGGGAATCAAAACTTCGGGCTGAATACAATCATACATGGCACGCAACTCATCGCGCGCTGGATGACCTGAAGCGTGAATGGGTAACTCGCTATCGCTCTCTTGAACAATATGAATGCCTTTCAATTTTAACAGGCGAACAATATTCTCGACGTCGTTTTCATTACCAGGAATCACACGAGAACTGAAAATCACCGTATCACCCGGGCCAATATCGAAGGCACGGTGGCTTCCGCGAGCTAGTCGGGACAACACCGCTCCTTTTTCACCTTGGCTGCCGGTGACAATGGCGAACACTTCTTTTTCCGGCAAATATCCCAAATGACCTGGCGGAACAAGCTCTAGCTCGTCAGGCCAAACTCCAGACAATTTAGCCGCCAAGTGAAAACGCTCGAGCGACCGACCCATCAGTGCAGGATAACGACCACAGGCACGCGCCACTTTGACAAGCGTGTGCAGCCGACCAATATTACTACCAAAGCAGGACACAACGACTCTACCCTCGGCCGCCTGAACAATTTTCTTC
>Ga0181577_10003294_pt1 | contig 12511 bp, 19 predicted proteins | sample 101ome_21_FD_132468 | JGI IMG/M metagenome (GOLD analysis project Ga0181577, IMG submission 132468) | Coastal salt marsh microbial communities from the Groves Creek Marsh, Skidaway Island, Georgia - 101413BT metaG (megahit assembly) | ecosystem: Environmental > Aquatic > Marine > Intertidal...
AGATTTGCGAGATGGGTAGGGCGAGATGCGGGTTGTCTAAGTTCATTTGCAGTATTTGTATGGGGTTTTGATGCTCATGTACCAGGGTTGCGCCCAGCATCCGTAGTGTTTTTCGGCGTATTCTGCGAGCCAGAGTGCGGCAACCATGTTGGTGAGCGGGTCGAATAGTTGTTCAGGTTCGGTTATGTTGAGTTCGGAGATGAGCCAGTCTTTGTGTGCTGACCATTGGATTTGGAGTGCGCCGTATGCCCCGGTGCCGACGACATCTGTTTGTCCACGGGATTCGTGGTATGCGATGAGGTCAAGCACCGGGAGGCGGTCGGTAGGCCAGCCTGCTTCGACTGCGAATGCCCACAGCCCGGGGTAACGAGCTGATTCGATGCCCGGTATGGGCGTTGTGGTGGTGGGGGCTGTCGTTGTGCTTGTTGTGGTGGTTGTCGCCTTAGAACGCAATCTAGGGGGGTCTGAGGGCATTGTGGTGGAGGGGAAGGTGACCACCGTTGGTGCCTCAGTAGTTGCGTTGTACCCGAGCATGGATATGACAAGGAAAACGATCCAAGAAATAATTTTCATGGCGGGTTCCTGTCAGTAGCCGGCTTCTTTGAGTAGGCGCGCAAGGTCTTCAAGTCGCATTACTGCGTATTGGTCAGCTGCGTCGCCTTTTCCTCGGCGTTTTGCTACAACGATGCCATAATCAGCAGAAGCATTAGCGCATTCCACGCTAGCTTCTTCCAGCCATTCCGAGAATGAGAGTGTTTTATGGTTTTTGCACTCCCAAACAAGTCCTGGCGTGCCTGTGATGTCTCCTTTGTCGTTGACACCCGCTAGCACCCGCCTTTCGGCGTATGGGAATCCGTGATCGGCAAGCCATCGGACGATGAGTGTCTCAAACGCTGTGCCTTTTTGTTTGTTGCGGCTCATCTCGTTCCTCCATCGTTTTGCGTCGCTTGCCCGCCCCACACGAATGCATGGGGGGAGCAAGTAACGGTCGATATGTGGTGAGCGTCTGGCCGCAAATGCGGCACCACCAGTCTACCTTTTGTTGCGGTTTCATGTCAGAAAACTTGCAGCAACCTTTCGTTACTGGCTTCGTTCTCAATTTGGATACTGCTCTTTGACGTAGCACCTGTCGATAGCAGACGGTACACATGCCTGCGTGCAACAACAGGGCAGACACCGAACTTCCGCATGTCTTCGTAAGCTCGGCGCACCCGCCACATATCTGACGGGAGCACAGCCATGTACGGTGACCTGTCCTTACGGAACCCGCGAGTAACCATGTAGATCTTGTTCATGTTCCCTTCTTTCTTTGTTAAAACGGTTCTTCGTTTGCTGGTGCTGGTGCTTCGATCCGTTCGATACCACCGAAACGGATTGACAGCGAAATGTCGTCAGCCAACACCTGCATACGGGTAACCTCTACACCTTCTTTGTTGGTGTAAGTATCTTCAGTAAGCTTGCCTTCGACTACGACACGGGTGCCTTTGCCGAGTGACACAGCGGCATGTTCAGCAAGGTCACCGAACGCTGTGACGTTGTGCCAGATCGTTTTCTTTTTGTCGTCACGGCCAGAAGTGTCGGCAACACTGAACTTCAGGATTGCCATTGCTGACTGTGAGTATTTGAGTTCGGGTTCACGCCCGACGTTTCCGCTGATTTGAATACGGTTCATTGCATTTGCTCCTTTAGTTGTTTAAAAGATTCTCTGAGTTTGTCGAAGTCCTCGAGTGTTGCGGTGTCAAGTTCGACACCGGCATGGAATGTGACTTGTTCTACTGAAAGGCCGGCGAGTTCGCATGCAGCTTTAAACTTTCCGATGCTTGCCGGGTCGACTTGTGATGTGTTTGCGACTGGTGCAGGCTCGGGTGCTTTCTTTGCTGGTGCTTTCTTCTTGGGTGCAACGTCTGATTCGCCACCCCATTCTTCCTTTGACCACAGGCTCACGGCGATACCGAATCGCATGGCCGTGTTGCGGATCAGGTCTGACCATAGTTCTTTCACGAGGTCTTGCTTGTTGTGTGGTGCAGAGCCAACACCGAGGCGGGTGTGACCCAACAAGGTGAGTGCGCCCATCATGTGCGCCATACCGTTCTCTACACGGTAAGCAGGCAAACCATCATCATCGATCTTGATGGGTTCCAACTTCCACAACGGATCAATCTCCGTCAAAATCCTGGTGATCTCGGCGTGGCCGACATAGTCAAGCTTGATGTTGCCTCGAGGCAACTTGCCAACGATCTTCGGATCTGGCACTGCGTACTTGTCAAGTACAAGACGCAACTTTTCTGCGTTCGGTTCGTCCATTATTTCCCTCCTGTTAACCGCAACACACGGAACGTGTTACTGGTTCGGTACTGAGCATATAACTCTGGGTGTTCCAACGCAAATGTTTTCTGGTCGAAGCTTGAACGTGACTGCTGTTTCCAAGTGACAGCAACGTTTCCGTCGATGGTGCCTGCGGTTGATCCGTCCAGGGCTAATCCCAATTCGGCTTTCAGCTCGTCTTCGCGTGCAGCCAATTCTTTCTTCTCTGCTTGAATTTGCCGTAGTTGGGAGATCAGTGCTTCGTGGTCGTCAATAGCACGAGGTTCTTCGTCAACGGGCAACGTCTTAGCGATGTCGTCGTAGGTGTGTTCCCATTCGTCAGGGATCAGGCCGGTAGCAATGTGCTTACAGAAATCTGATACCCGTCCGATGTGCTTACCGATGACACCTTGTTCAATTACTTGCGTGTACAGATGCAAGTCAAGCGTGCTGTCAAAGATGCCCCACAAAATTTCTGTGACACCGGTACATGCCGCTTGGTGTACACCTTGCCAATACCAGTAGGCAGGCAGCGGTCCGTACCCGTCGATGTCTGCTGTCTCATCCCACTGCCGGTTGTACGTTTTGATTTCAACAACACGTTCAGGGTTCTGCTCGTCACCGACAATGCCGTCAAGTGTGGCGATAAGCGAAGCACCACCACTTGTCACCGTGTACATAACTTCTGGTGTCACGATCTTTTCGCCAATCTCGTCAGCCACCCACTGCAAAATGACTGGCTCCAAACGGTTGCCGCGTTCCATCGCACGATTTGTTTGCGTAACTTCAGGTTCGGCAGCGAGTTTGTCGTAAGCCAACGCCCATTTTGATTTGTAACGGTGTTCGCTGTGTACAGCTGCGGCTTCGCTTGCTGACACCACCGGGTATCCGGTTTCGTCACGTTGACGTAAACGAAGCCATTCCATTGAGCCATGCTCAGGTTTAGAAACAGTGTTCCTATTCATGTCCCTCCTTTTGTAGACATCTATGTTCTACAGGAAGGGTGTAACACTTTGCAAGTTAAAAATCTTCAGACATCCAATTCACAGGGACGTTCATAGCTAACGAGAACACGGCAAGAATGTTCTCCCACGGGATGTGAATGATATCGCCAACTGTTTCCGGGTTCAATGGCTCGCCCACAGTGGAAGCAACGAGAGTGAGGTGGCCTTCCAAACATTTCGGCCATACCCAGCCTGCGCTCAACACATGCACCTCTTCAGGTTTGTAAGTTGCTGTGTCAGTCCAGCTGCTGTCGGAACCTGCGTGCGCGTCTTTCCACTGACAAACTACGAGAGGCCATGTCTCGTCTTCAGAATCATAGATTTCGCTCATTCATCCTCGCCATCGTACGGTTCACCATGTCTATCACATTCACGGCACCGACGACCCGAGTTAGAAGGCCATACCTCACCGCAGTCACGGCAAGTGAGCATCATTATTTTTTGCCTCGATTGCGCGCCCGGTTCTTCGACGGGTTCTCCTTGACGATGCGACCGCTCTTGGTGTGCGAACCATCCGGTCCACCCTTGCCATCGATGCCTTGGTCACGTCGCCACTGCTTCAGCTCGGTACGCTTTTTGCGTTGCTCCGGGCGGGCGTTGATCTTCTTGTCAGTAGCGGCTTTTTTACGGCGAGCTTCAGGGTTCTCCCTGTAATACTTCGCAGACTTTTTCGGGTTCTTTACCTTTGGAGGTGCCATTCACACAGTGTACAACTTGCCACGGAACCATGCCTGCCCGTCGTGTATGGCGATCTGTTCGTAGAAGAAGTTGCCGTCAGCAGGTTCAAACGTGACAATGCCTACGCCTTGTTGCCAGTCTTCGACGACGTTGAGTGGCCGTCCGTCGAGATCAATCCCGCCGCGCGTCGAAGGGACAGCTCCGTTCGTCTTCGCGAGGCATCCAGGGGATGCGGCCATGACAGTTTTCGCGCCGTCATAATCATCGCGTGAACGTTCTGCCCATTCCCTGCGGTGGATGTGTCCGTATATGACGGAACATTTCTCGTTCGCAAGATATGCATGAGCCGTTGAGCCATTCGATTTGACACGGTTGCCGTGAATGACTTTGATTTTTTCGTTAATCCAGTAGTTCCCCGCTGGATACCCTGGAACATAACGAATATCGGCATCATCAAAACGGCAAAGAAAAGGTACGCTAAGAACAGGTAGACCATGAGTGTCGTTACCACGTTTGAGTCCGAACGCCGCTTTGAGATTGTCAAGTGCCGCATTGGTGATCCTTTCTTCATGGTTGCCAGCAAGCCATACGATCTCTGCGTTAGGCGCGCAAGCTCGTAGTTCGGCTGCGAACGTAGCTGCACGGTCAATGGATGCCTGCGATGTGAGAGCAAAAGCGGGCGAGGTACGGTACTTGCCGAACTCTGGAGCGTCCAACATGTCGCCGACACACACAACCACCTCAGGGTTCAAATCACGAATCATCGACAGACACAAGCTGATTGCGTCTTCATCATGCGTAGAAACCAGCTCGCCCTCAGCGTCCCTGTAATAGCCGATCTGTGCGTCAGGCACAATGACAGCGGTCTGCCACCCTTCGGGCTTCTGAAGCCCTTTCAGCGGCCTTACAGAGCATTTGACGGGCGGTGCCTGCGACACAGGATCCCAGTCCGGTCCGTCCTCCCAAGACGGCGAGAATGACAGGCCGGCCATATCGACCGTGTGAGCTTCGCCCTCGTCGTCTTTGTAGAAGCCCTGCCACACGTTGACACGGGTGACCTTGCCGACCTCTTCAATGTCGATACCGTTGCGCTCGAGCAGGTGGGCGATCTTGCCCAACACTTCTTTCTTCGGTGCAGGAGGTGTCTGCAAATCGTCAGATAATCCCACAAGCACACTCCCCACGAAGGTGACGTTGCATCACATTCTTACTGATCTCGTAACCGTTCTCGGTCAAAGTGGCAGCAAGCCAGACGGCTGTCGCACCATGACTTTTGGTTGAACGTAAACTACGAGGCTGGCTGTACACCAACTCGATAGCGTGATTGAAAGCAGCTAGGTCATCGGCAGATAGCTGTTCGCGTATGACGGCGACACCGCACCGTGGACCGCATTGGCTACCTTCTGGCACCTGCTGTAGTGCTTGAGCTAGTCCCATTACTGTTCCCCTCCCGTTCGAGTCGGGTGATTAATTGGGCTAGACGATGGGCTTCGTCTTGGCCTCTGGGAACAATTCTAGTCAAATACGAATGGATGTCAAGGATCTCATTTTGTGCAAGCATGGGACATGAGATTGTACACCAACTCAGTCGTGGTGTGCATGCCAATCGATGTGCGAATCTAGCCGCTCATCAATCTTGTCAACCTTGCCGTCGATCTGCTGCAACAGTTCGCTGTTACGGTTGTGATCACGGTTATTTTCGCGACGCACACGCTCGAGCAGAACGGTGATAATGCCGCCAGGGGCGAGAACCGCTAGAAGGATTGCCACCCAAGTCGGCACAGTAGATCAGCCTTTGAACGCTGTCTCTACGTCTTCGTCGGTGAGTTCGCCATCAGCCTTGTAAGCGGTGGCGAGAGTTTGGACTGCGCCCAACACTGCGATAGCACCAGCCATCACTGCGGACTTCCAAACAGCAACGTCAACGACAGCTCCGGCAAGCACGTTGGGTACACCGGCTGCGATAAAGGTAGCGAGTAAACGCTTGGCTACAACTGCAAACATGTTTAATCCTCTGGAGGTACTAATTCTGACAGTACAAAGAATATCACTGAAGCAATGGATATGCCGATAGCGATGTCCCGTGTTTGTCCCGACAGCGTAATAATCACCAGCAGCAGACCACCAGCCATTATGAGAGTTTCAAACAGGGTTCTCAGATATTTCATTTGAGTCTCCTGCGGGATACTACGGTCGGGACAGTTCCTATTATGACAGATGCGGCAGTTACTGTGCGGCGGGTAGCTACGCTGACCGTTGAGCCAGCAGGAATATAATCTTCGTAACCTGGTGTGGAATAGATATTTACTTGTTCCTCGAACGCCTGTTTCTCTGTTATTGGTGCGTCATTTGGTGGCGGAGGTGGGCTTGCAGCTGTCGTGGGGGCAGTCGTGGTGGGCAGTGATGTAGTGGATGCAACCGTCGTCGTGCTTGACGTAGTCGTAGATGACGAAGAAGTCGTCGTGGGCGCAAGTGTTGTCGTCGTGGTTGTCGAAGTTGTGGCGGTCGGAGCCACGGTTGTAGTCGTAGTTGGGACCGCGGTAGTTGAAGTTGTTGTCGTAGTAGGTGGCAGGGTCGTGGATGTTGTAGGAGCGACCGTGGTTGTCGATGACGATGTTGTCATCGGTAACAACGTAGTAGTTGTCGTGGTCGCCAACACGGTCGTTGTGGATGTACTCGTCGAGGTCGTTGTTGTGGAAGTAGCGGCCACGGTCGTGGTCGTTGTACTTGACGTAGTACCACTCGGTGGGATCGTGGTGACAGACGGCGATGTAGTAGTCGTCGGGGTTGGGGCAGTTGTCGTTGTCGTCGTTGTTGACGATGTGGTGGTTGTCGTGGTAGAAGGCCATGTCGTGCTACTAGATGTTGTGTCTGTGGATAAGTTTATCTCAGACAGCAACTCGTAAGAGCCGTCACCCCAAGTCGGCGTGTTCCCCAAACCGAGCTGTGAACAGCAGTACCCTGCCCGCAAACGGTAATCGCCAGCATCCAACGTGACATACAGTTTCGCTGACACACACTGGTCATTGACGTTGTGATTCCCGTCATCGTCCTGAGCGATCAGTTCCCCTGTTGATTCAGGGTTGTCGTCATACAGCCACAGGTACGGGTCAACCGTAACGTTCTCGCAATCCTGATTGCTGTTACCATAAATGATGACAAGGCTCTGCTCGTCAACAGTGAAATAGATGTCGGTTTCTTCAGTAATCGTCACCGAGTCCGCAAACGCAGACAACGGAGCGAAAACAGCGACAACAAAGAGTGAAGCCAGAGCAAGCTGGCTGCAAGTAAGAAGGCCACGGCGCACCGTCAGCCAAACATGCACTTCCAAGTGCGAGGACCAACGATCCCGTCACTTGGACCGCAACATGCGGTGTTGTCAGCCTGCCATGCTTTCACAGACTTCTCTGTCTTCGGTCCGAAGTCGCCATCGACGTAGGCACCGACCTGCTCCTGTACGAGCTTCACGTCGTCGCCCTTTGAGCCTTTACGCAGCGACTTACCAGGATACGCAGGAGCAGCAGCTTTCTTTGCAGCTGGTTTGCGGGCAGGCTTTTTGTTGCCCAACAGTTCAGCCATCTTCTGCTCGTAATAGTCAGCATCATCGGCGTACTTATTTGAAATCTCGATATGTACCCAATCGCCTCCGGGTGAACCAGAGAACGCTTTGCGGTTGTACACCCGCCATCCGTTACGGTCACACTTCCAGCCACGACCCCACGGCTTCGGGTAGTAATCAAAGACAGCCTCGATCTGTAGTTCAGAAGCGTGTTCAACACAGAAGTCCATCAGTTTGACGGCATCCTCGTACTTGCCTGACCCACGGTATTTACCGCCACGCCAAGAAAGATCAGCGGCACGACCCGTTGCGTGAACACTGTAAGTGGACTTGCCCCGCTTCTTGCGTACACCGTAAGTACCGTTGTTCCACAAACCGAACTCGGCTTCAAGCAGGTCAACAAGTTTTTCTAAGCCTGCCCGCTTACGCTTTGCGGTTTTGTCGTATCCGGTGTATCTACGTTTTGCCATTAGTGTGCCTTTATTTGGAAGTTGACTGCGAGGTGTGCGTTGGTGACATCAAGTGCGCTATTAGCGAAACCGCCGTCACCAGAGTTACCAGTTTTGTCAGTTACCCCACCAGTTATTGCAACAGTTGAACTGCTTGCCGGACCAGAAGTAAACGAACCGATATCAACCGTAACGCTGTGAGTATGCGAAAAATCGGTTTTAAGTTGCATACCGAAAGTGAATTGATCGTAGTAATAATCTGGCACACGGTAAGACACGTTTCCTGAAGGAGCAGCAATATAGCCATCGTTTCGTTCTACAACGTAATCGCTTGGACCGCCAGTGGTGACTGTTTTGGAAGGAGGATCAATGGCATGGGTGTGTGCCATCGTGCCCTCAATATCGTGACCGTGACCGTGACCGATATCGTGAACGTGCGTAGGCAAATTTGCTTCCGCAATCGTCTTACTATTCGCACCACCAGTCGCACCCAACGTCGTGTCATCTTGGCCGAACAACATTTTGTTCGCCATGTTCGGCAACACAAGACTTGAACCAGACTGCCACGACGCAGGCACAACATCCCACAACTCGGTATACAAACTCTCGGCATTAACAACTGTTGAACCGTCCAACAGCAACCAGCCGGTATCAGCAGACGACTTGATAGTCGCAGCAATCGTGCCAGCAGGCAACAACTTGCTCACAACAGCAGAATCCAACTTGGCTTCAGTCACCGCATTAGCAGCCAACTCTGGCGTATCGACAGCACCAGTATCAATCTTTGCGTTCGTCACCGCATCATTAGCAATATTCGCAGTATCAACCTGACCCCAAGACAAACCAGAAGCAGCTGACGAATCAGCAATCAACACCGTGTCATCAGAACCAACCGCCAACCGGGCAAACGTCGAAGCACCATGCGAAATGATGTCGCCCTTCGACTCCCACATTGAAGCCAGCTCGTTCGCCTCATCCGCATCCACCGCAGTGAACACCGGATACACCGTCGCACCAGCACCGTGGAAAACAGCTGACGTGCCGTCCTGACCACGCTCAGAATCCGACGCAATGTTGATCGTTGTATCACCCGTGTTTGTGCGGGTAACCAGAATTTTTTCTTCCGAGGCGGTGCCAGGTTCAACGACCACATAGAACGGGGCGGAACCGTACGGCCAATTTGTTGCAGCAGAAACAGTGAACTGTGTTGTTGCTGACGCGTTAATATCGGAATCCGTAATAGCGGAAACCGAAGCTCCTGTATATGCCCTGCGTGTCTTAGCCATTGTTACTCCACAAGGGAGCGCAACGTCACCGTCGCAGTCCCGTCAAAGATATAGTCGTCGTTGGGTTGGTCAACAGGTATCCATTCTACACTTTCAACGATTGTCTTGTAGACAGACGTACCTGTCTGGAACTGCACAACCCGAGGGTTATGAATCAGATCCCGCAGCTTGTTCAACTCAAACTCAACATCCACGTTGTATTCCCTGTTGAAACGGTTAATCCGTTGATGCAACAGCACGGGGATTTGGAACAGTTCTGAACGTGACGGGGACGGTACTGCCCGTGCCTGCCAGCGTGCCAACACAGGACCCTCTGAAGCGGTAACGCTGTCACGGTTCAACGTGATCTTGAATTTGGCTTGACGAAACTGGGTATCCGGTCCGGTCAGCGTAGTAAGTGTTCCGCCTTGTGATGTGGCGGAACCAATGCGGGTGTAGTTACCGCCGTCGTAGGCGTAATCCACGTCAATAGTGCCGTTTAATGTTTGATACTCGAGATCAAAGAACGCCAAGAACTTCGGGTCGGGGATACCCCAACGCCAAGTACCTGTCTCGCAGTAGCCGGTAGACATCAGGTTCGCTGTGTCCTCAACAATTACGCCGACACCTGACACCGTGAACACCCGTTTGCCGTCAAACGTAGCGACACTTTGCACGTCGCCTTGGCCTTCATACATCAGGTCGGGAGCTGCGGCAGGTACGTTCACGTCAACATAATGTGACAAGTCGATACGACCGATGCCCGTGTAGTCGCTGGTGTAATCGGTGACACCGCACCAAACATACTGCTGGTATCCATCGGCGCACAGAATCGGGTTCGGTCCTTCAATGGTTTGACCGAGAACAAGGTTCGCGTCAGCGTCAGCAGATGCGTACCGCAAGCCCTCGTTAGTGCCGATAAGGATGTATCCCAAGTATCCGGCGAGACTGTACACACGTTCACCGAACGGCAGTTCAGCAGCAACAACCGGCGTATCGAGGGTGCCGTCAGACTGGATGGTGACCTTGTAGATCAAAGATTTTTGGCCGGAGTAGCCTGCACAGTAGATGGCGTTCTGGCCTGATGCGAAACCTACCCAGCGGAAGTTGCCGTCAGGATGCGTGTAATCTGCGGTCGGGTTGTTGCCTGACGGATCGAACCACAGTTTGCTTGACGCTGTACTGCTCGCAACTAGACGGCCTTTAGCGTAACCAATCTTGTCAAACTCAACGCCGTAAGCAGTGGCCGAACTTAATGTGTGTGTCCCGCCGCCAACCTTCACGATGCCCTGTGTCGACCCAGTACCAGCAAACACAACATATGCGTCACCGCCGATACTTTGAATGTCACGAATAGTGCCAGTACCAGCAATCGTTGCCCACGTCGGAGAAGTCGCAAACGGATCAGTCGAATACTTGATGTCAGAACCATCGGTGTGCCACAGCTCGTCACCAACAACAGCCAGATACAGGTTCGTGCCAGACGTAGACGACGACACCTTGACATCATTCAACAACGTGAGTTCGCCCTCAGTCCAAACATCCACACCCAACGAAGCTTCAAACCGTTCAACGTTACTGTCAGGCAAATCGCCGTACTTCTGGTTGAAACCGAAATGCCAAGACGTTTGACCACGCCTCCACAAACCCTGCGGGTTAATCGCAGCCTCACCAGGCACATCCGACTGGTCAACCGAATCCCTCAAACGTGCCTCGAACGTGCGCGCATACCTGCCCGACGCAGTATCTAGCATGTACGGACGGCCATCAATTGATACCGGGAACACATGAGGCACCAAATCGGAGGCACCAGAAATACCTGTATAGAACGACGGTCCACCCGTGAACGGTGTGGTGTAGGTAATCAGCGACATCGCTGCCTACTTTCGAATACGCAAAGGATACTGGCGGTTCAGACGTGCGGCCTCGGCCATCACACGGTCACGACGCAAACGCTGTAGCTGCAACATCGAGTTTGCTACGGCACCAGACGGCACTTCTTCTGCCCGACGGGTATCGCCCTGCGACTCGGTGAAGTTGCGTTTGATTTCACGGCCAGCCATCAAACGGATCTGTGACCCCAACGCCAACACATCATCCAGATAGTCGGAACCACCAACATCTGCAACGGTGCTTGACTCTGCGCTGAATTGGCCGTAAGGCGCACGGTAAACGACACGGATTGTGCCAGCTCGCACATAGGAATCAAACGCTAACGCGAACCCTGACGAAAAATCGGAGGTCGGCATATCTGGGAGTAAACGGACATCACGGATAACCGGGTAGTCGTCAGACAGATAACGGTAGCGGACATCAATCAGGTTTTGGATGTCTGTCGCACCAGTAATGTCCACCATGCGGTCACTACCGTTGTAAGCAATGTCCACAGTTTTGACTTGGAACAGGCCGTTCAACGGTGATGACAGATCAGCAAGATCGGCGTTCAACTGTTGCAGTACCCGTGAACGAGGGAACCGTGGGTTCACTGTGGCGATGTCACCGGCATCGTGTGATGCTGCGGTGGTGCCATTAAAACCACGCTCTACTTCAGCAGACTTGGCGGACGAGTTAGTTGTCCACACATACATCTGCTCCGAACCGACCTCAAACACAGAGCCTTCACGCAAACCAGACAACGGATAGGTAAACGTCACCGTAGTCGCAGACGCGTCAATACCTGTCGCAACCTTGTTACGTTCCTCTACCGTTCCTGCTAACAGTTCGCCAGCAACACGGTCAATTAACTGACCTGCTGTAGTCACTTCTTACCGTATTCCCTGCGCCGATCAGCTGCGGACTCGGTGCGCTCATGCTCTTCATGTTCAGCCATTGACAAAGCTGGACCGAACGACTTAGAACCAGGACCGTTCGAAGAGGCGCGCTTTTTATTCTTCATGTACTTACCGCCATAAACAGTCATGCGATAATTGTACTACAGAATTCCAGTCACTACCTGAGAAACGTCCGTTGCTTTCTGCTCGATCTCTCTCGCCCCATCGATTTTTGCTGGCTGGTAACCGTCCTGCTTGAGCCGCTTATAGGCATCCATGTCTTTCGACCATTGACGTTCTGTGGCTTCAATACGGTTATTTTCGATCTTCCTGGACGGCATTGACGACGCTGCGAACGAAACGCCCGCAATCCGACAGCCGAAACAGTCTTCGACATCAAGGTTCGGATGCTTTTCACGATGTTTCATGATTCAAAAATATAGTCGCCGTAACCAGCTGCGGTGAGATCGGACACTTCTTG
>Ga0181577_10003299_pt1 | contig 12507 bp, 16 predicted proteins | sample 101ome_21_FD_132468 | JGI IMG/M metagenome (GOLD analysis project Ga0181577, IMG submission 132468) | Coastal salt marsh microbial communities from the Groves Creek Marsh, Skidaway Island, Georgia - 101413BT metaG (megahit assembly) | ecosystem: Environmental > Aquatic > Marine > Intertidal...
AGAAAGCTTGCTGAAGAACGAGAGCATGACCTAAATATCTATGAATATTTGGAACTAACTTTCAAGCGACAAGTCGATATCAGCTCTAATCCTTTTTTCAATGAATATATTGGACAATTTGATGGTATCCTGAATAAGAAAATTTATGATGATGGTGTCAAAGTCCGTCAGCAAGTGTTTGATTTTCTTGAAAAAGAATGTTCAAATCTTGTTACCGAATACAACAATGACAATGAAACCTTCATCAATAAATATGGTTGGTATGAAAACCCCAGTGTAAAGATAAGACATCAAATTACAAAAGATGAATTAGCCTATGACCTCTGTGAATTGATTCGTAAAATTTATTATGTGTATCTTGAAGATAAATTCCCAGAAAAATATAAAATTTCAGTCAATGAGCAGTATCTGAAAAAAGATATTGACCCATTCTAACGTTTGAGTATAACAATGCAAAAAAGAAATTCGAATGATTTTTTATTATCCACCCCTCAATGGTCCGCCTTTAGTGCCTATGAAAAGGGAACAAAGAAAAAACAACTTCCCGATTTCGTAGTCGACAAAAGAGAGATTGTCACCGATCCAGAATCTGGAAAAAAATTCTATCGCTGTCGAATGGTTTCAGAATCTGAAATCTACCAAGAAGTCAAAAATTTGATTTTGTAGGAGTCACATGCTCATCAAGAAAAAAGGTAGCGACCTTTATATTTTCGAAAATGAACAAGAACTAAAGGATTTCTGTTCAGACAATCGCAACGTCGAAATGAGAATGTTCACTGATATCAACATCATGCGAATCAACAAAAGAACAAAGAGACTTGAACGTGTGAATTCGAGCAAACTCTAAATTTCTGCCAAAAAAAAACTTGACATTCTTTTTTGAATGTGATATGATCATATTGTAATCACTTTTTTTACTCTCGCTTAGGAGAATCAATGGAAGTTTACAGTGAACACCTGGCAAAACTTTTTGCTACAGAAAATATTAAAGTTGAAGTCAAGTCAACACAAACAGCCTATTTTGATGTAATCAAAAGAAAGATGGTCTTTCCGAAGTGGATTCTTCATCTTCCTTCTGCATCGAGAGAACTTTTGATGTTGCACGAAGCCAGCCATGCCTTGCATACACCAGAATTCGGAACTCACGAAAAAGCAAAAGAATACGAAACAGTCTTTCGAACCATCTTGAACATTCTCGAAGATAAGAGAATTGAAGATGCCATGAAAGAAAAATTTCCTGGTTCAAAATCTACATTCATTCGTGGATTTTATGAATTGATCAATACAGGATTTTTTGGCATCTCTTTTAATGAAGATACGGAAAATCTATCGTTGATCGATCGAATGAACCTCCACTTCAAAGGTGACTATTATTTTGATTGTGAATTCACCAAAGAAGAACAATATTGGGTGGACCGTGCAGCAAACAATAAGACATTTGATGATGTTTATCAAAATTCGATTGAGTTGCTTGATTACTTGAAAAATCAATATTCAAAAGAAGTTCTTGAAGAAATCAAAATAAATTTGAATGATATTCAATGGGGTGAAATTGAAAGTGGTGAAGGTGATATGGAAATACCACTATCAGAACTTCAAGAACTTCTCTCAGAAGAAAATTATGAAAAGCTCAAAGAAGCAATCGAAGAAAAGAATGATGCAAAAGCAGAAAAAATTATTGAAGATGCAATCACTCAAGATGGTGGTGGTTTAGATTTTGAAGAAAAAAATGCCGGTATGACTGACCAAAACTGGGAAAAAAATCAAGAGAACTTCTCAAAAGGAAACCACACAAATACAGATTATAATGATCAAGTAATCACAAATCTCGGTTTTTCACCATATCTCAACTATGAAGACTTTGTTGTTGATAGCAATATCTGTCACAAGATTCTAACAGAAGATTTTCAGACTTGTAGTGAAAACATTCATGAAAAATTTCATCTGTTTGTTCAAGAACATAAAAAAGAACATGCACCAATTATTTCACACATGGTGCGTGAATTCTATCGAAAGAAAGCAGCAGAAGATTTTCGTAGAACAAAACAATCGAAAACAGGAAATTTAGACCTTCAAAAACTTCCTCATTTTCGTTATGATTCAGATTTGTTTCTCAACAAATCAGTGACGTATGATGAAAAAAATCATGGATTTGTTTTGTTGTTGGATTGGTCTGGCTCGATGGGCAACATCATGACAAACGCAATTCTACAACTGATCAATAATATCATGTTTTGTAAAGCAATTTCTGTTCCATTCATCGCTTATGCATTCAGCAATGATGCCATAAACAACAATGACCATCGTCTTTCTTCTGTTGTGCATGGTGTCAATGAAAATGATTTTCGAGTTCATCCGAATACAAAATTGCTCGAAATTATTGATTCGACAAAATCAAATTATGAAGAACAGTTGAGGAATTTATTCTATCTCGCTTTTACTTTCTTACCATCAATGATTACAAAAAATCGTAGAGAGCATCTTCTTCTTTTGAAGAATATTGAAAATGAAAGAAAAAAGGCAGAAGAAAAACGAGTAGGAGAATTGAATTCATATCAACAATCACTTCAATATCAACTTGAAAATCTTGTTATTCTCTCTGACTTTTACGACCTAGGCTCAACACCATTAGATGAAAGTTTGATTTTGATGAATTATATTCTGCCTGCGAAGCAGAAATATATGAATGTGGATGTAATGAACCTAATTGTAATCACAGACGGAGATAGTAATTCATTGCCTCATGTAGCGAATGATGACTCACCAGAAACAACAAAAAGTTTTTCAGTTTCTGAGTCACAGCAAGAATATTCAGAAGAAACTGAAGAGAGCCTTTGGGATCGAATTTATGGTTCAAAACAAAATTCATGTCCAGAACATCGTGAAAATATGAAAAGGTTTGAACGAAATTCAGGACAAGATACCTCTTTTCGTGGACATCAAAAAATCTTTGTTCGCTCCTCGAGAAGCAATCGTATGATTGAACTTATTTCTCAGAAAAATCAATTTGCACGTGGTGCTCACATAAATCGTAATCGTGAATTTACAAGAAGACTTGCATATTTGATCAAACGAGAAACAAAAGCAAACATCATTTCGATTGAATTATCAATATCAAATTCACAGAACATTCGTAAAAATTTCATTCATGAATTTGGTGATGGGTATGAATTTGATGACATTGAAGCATTTGCTATTCAATATCGCAAGCAAGGATTTGCCTCGATTGACGATAATGGATATGATAAGATTTTCTATCTCGATTTGACCAAATTAGGAAATTCAAAATTTAACATGAGTTACCATTATTTTGATGATTTTTCTGAGATGCTTCATACAGAAGATGATGATTTTCTTGACAATGTTCAAAAAACAGCCAAAGGGACCTTCACAACGAAATCCTTGGCAAATGCTCTTGAGAAAAATTCCTCAACCAAAAATCGCAAGAAATTTTTGGCGAGCCGAGTGGTTGATGTAATTTCAGAATATCAAACAGAAAAAAAGAAAAAGGAGAAAATAATTCTTGACTTTGTTGCCTGAATATGATATCATACAATGAACCCTGTGCTTGCTTTCGTGTTCTTGAAAGCTAATTCCTATTCTATCATGGAGAATTGATCATGACAAATTTTCTTTCTGCTATTCGTGAGATAATTGATAAAGATGTTGCAACTCGCAAAGAGATTGTGAGTGCTGCAAAAGAACTCAACATCAACCATAGCAAAGTCTTGAAGCAACTCGAAAAAGTGTCACATGGAGTTTATAGACTAACACTACCAGAAAAGAAAACCGAAGTCGAAACGGAATCGAATGTGATACCATTTCGAAATCCTACCACCGAGACTCAGCCTGAAAAAGGATATGTTCCCGGTAAAGATGCTTGCTTTGTTCCATTTGGTGATTTCAATGTAGTTGACCTCATCGTCAAATCAAAAAAGTTTATGCCTGTAGTAATTACTGGTGATTCCGGTAACGGTAAGACTAAGATGGTTGAGCAAGCTTGTGCAAAGAACAAACGTAATTTCTATCGAATGAATATTACTGTTGAAACTGATGAAATGGATATTCTTGGTCACTATAATCTGATCAATGGCGAAACAATCTGGGAAGATTCTCCTCTTGTTGAAGCCGCAAAGACTGGTGGTGTTGTATTGCTTGATGAAGTCTTTGCTGGTAATCCTGCAAGAATGCTTGCTCTTCAGGGAATTCTTGAAGGTAAGCCTTTTTTGATCAAGAAGACTGGTGAAAGAATTATTCCTAAAACGGGATTCAACATCATTGCTACAGACAACACAAAAGGTGATGGTTCAGAATCCGGACGTTACATTGGAACTAACATCCAAAATTCAGCCTTCCTCGAAAGATTTGTGATGTGCATTGAGCATGATTATCCACCAAGGTCCAAAGAAATCAAGATGTTAGACAAGTATGTCAGCATCAACAAGATTGAAATTGATGATGAAAATTTCACTTCAAAATTGGCTCAATGGGCTGAAGTTACACGCAAATCTTACAAAGATGGTGCCATTGATGAGCAAGTCACAACTCGTCGATTGTTTCACATTCTCGATATCTATTCGGTTCTTGGCGACAAAGAACAATCAATTCTCTATGCAATTGCGAGATTTGATGAAGAAGTCCGTGAATCCTTTGTTTCTCTCTACAAGAAGATCGATGATACGATTTTAGATCCAAATCATCAACCAGTTGACCTTGAAAATTCAGTCACTATTGATTCAATTGCAACTCAAGTTGTGATTGGTCATTCGAGAACAGCACCCGGTTCTGTGAATGAGTTTGTTGATAGTGACAAAGAATTTGTTTCCTACGCATCAAAATTTTGTTCTTCTGAAAATTGCTTGAAAAACAGTAACCTTGATCGAATGGTTCTTTCTCAGGCTTCACTTGATGCGAAAATTGATGAGAATTCAATTACAGATATTTCAAATCATCTGAAATTCTTTTATACTCTTTGGTCTTCAATGATACATGAAGAAGAAATCTCAACTGGCGATCAATACTTCTCACAAGCAACGGGTAAGCGAGAATATCCAAATGAGTTTTATCAAATGATTTTTGACCGTCTTGATGGAGCAGCACCGTATATTTCTCATTCTACACGAAATGAATTTCTGAATACATCAACCAGAATGGATGATGCTCAAATTCTAGATGCATTTGATATGTTTACCAACCTTTGAAAAAAGTCCACTAAATAGTAGAGTTCATTGAAACGAAGTGTCTCTACTATTTTTTATTTAATTTTTATGGAGCTATTATTATGGCGAAGACAACCACACCTGTTGAAGAAACCACAGAATCTACTGAAACTCCAACCGCCGAAGAAAAGACCAAATCGGCACTCGAGCCAAAAGACTTCGAAGGCAAAAGCCTCATGGTCTGTATGCCTGCCTATGGTGGACAAATGTGTGCTGAAACTGCATCTCGTTTGATTGACTTGAACACTCTTTGTACCTACTTTGGTGTAAAGATGCAATGTAAATTCATCATGAATGAATCATTGATTCAACGTGCTCGAAACTATCTGACTCATTATTTTGAGATTTCAGATTTTACTCATATGATGTTTATCGATGCAGACATTGTATTTGATCCTCGTGACGTAATGCATCTCCTTTATATGTGCGGAAATGACAACCAGGACATCATTGGTGGTCTTTATCCAAAGAAGCACATTCTCTGGGATCGAGTTCGTCATGCATCAAATCTTGAAGGCTTTATTCAGGATTCCGGACAATTGTCCGAATTTGGTGGAGACTTTGTTTTCAATCCTCTACATCGTGGAGATATTGAAATCTTCAAGCCAGTTGAAGTGCTCGAAGTGGGAACAGGTTTCATGATGTTTACTAAAGATACACTGAATACATATCGCAAAAATTATCCTCAATATATGTATCGTCCTGATCACAACCACTCTGCAGATTTCAACGGTTCAAAAGAAATCATGTCCTATTTCCATGTAGATTTTGACCGACCTGAAACTACAGGTGGTCAGACCAACCGTCTTCTCTCCGAAGATTATTTCTTCTGTCAAATGGCAAGAAAAGCAGGACTGCATATCTTCGCTTGCCCCTGGATGCAACTCAGTCACGTAGGTAGCTACAACTATCGTGGATCCGTTCAGTCTCTTGCTGCAATGGAAGCATACCGCAATCAGCAACTTCAACAAGCAGAGACTGTTGAAGCACCAGTTGTTGAGCTTAAAGAAGCAAGTTGATTTTTGACCTGAGAGGATTTCGAGAAAAATCCTCTCAGATTTACCTTGACAAATGACCTTGAATTTGCTATGATATTACATATAGGTTCGCATGAGCTTGAGGAGCCAGTGCGGTCTTCTCCCTACATGTTTGAAAGAATGTATAATCTTGGTATTGATTATGCTGATAATGCAATCTATGGATACTATGAAGACCAAGAATATATAATTTTCAAATTTTCTGATTATGGTTTTATAAATGATAACCGGTTCAACACCTATAAGATTTCATATGGGTTTGCTGGTGTTACAATTGAAATTACAAAAACGAGGTAGAAATTATGCAGTTATCGAAATCTGATTTGCTATTACTTTCCAACTTTGCAGCAATCAATCAGTCAATCTTGTTTCGTCCAGGTCAGCAACAAGGAACATCTTCAAATTCACAGAGTATGATTGCTTATGCTGGATTCGAAGCTGACTTTCCAAAAGAATTTCCTCTATTCGATTTGAATCATTTCATTTCAGTCTATGATTTGGTAGCTTCGACTGGTGATGTTGAGATTGAATTTCCTTCAAATGAAAATCATTTGATCATTCGTTCAGAAAAAACATCTCAAAATTTGAGAGCAGCACCGATTGAGGTCATTCGTGTTCCACCAGCAAACAGCAAACCAAAAAATGATCCAGTGATTTCTTTCTACTTGTCAGAAGATATGCTTGCCTATGGCAAGAAGTCTGCAGCAATCAATACCTTTCCGAATCTGACATTCGAGAGTGATGGTAAAGAAATCTTTATGGTTTCAGAAGACATTGAAAATCCAAGTACAGAAAAACATCGACGCAAGTTAGATCAGACTGTTGCTGATAACTTTGAATTTCGTGTTGTCTTCTCTGTCGGAAGATTGAAGATGTTGGGTGATGATTATCGTGTTGACATTTACAGTCCGAATCTTGGTAGATTTGTATCCGAGAATCGTGACTACACTTTCTTCTCGGCTCTCGATGAAGATGTAACTCTTTCTGATGAGTGAAATGAATAATATCTATTTGTTTAAATTGACTTCTGGTGAGGAAATTATTGCAAGAACTGCGGATGAGATTGTAAATTATAATCGAATAAATACTGTTTTGATTCGTAATCCAATGATGTTACAATTCACACCACAGGGCATTGGAGCAATGCCCTGGATGGTAGCTGCAGAGGACGACCAAGTAACTCTAATTGGTTCCTCAATTACCGCAATCTCAAAAGTCAAAGCTGAAATTGAAAAATTATATTTACAGCAAGTTTCTGGTATTGACCTCAGTGTTCCGTCGGCTTCGTCACTCGCAATATAAAGTTAGAATTTTATTTCTTATTGTTTTGATTGTATCAATTCCGATTGAAACAGAATCACATATTCAAGTCAATCCAGAAGACGTTGAATTTTTTTACATCACAGAAAAACCAACACCCGTTATTTCAGAACCAAAAAAAGACGAAATCAGGATTCCAATTCGTGTCAGGCAAAGAGAATATTTTGATTTCGTCAAAATTCACCTAAAAAGTAAAGGAGCAAAAAAAGAGTTTGAGCGAGATTTGCTCACCGAACAAAGAATTCACCATTATGCTACAAGTAATTTTTTCAATGGTCATGTGAATCAATGTCTAGATGTAGCAAAGAAAATGGGATATTTTTCGTATATTGTTCCAACTCTTGAGAGTTATAATATACCAAATACATTCTCTCTCATTCCGGTAATTGAAAGTTGTTTTGATCCTCAAGCAGTTTCGATTGCAAGGGCAGTGGGAATGTGGCAAATCAATCGTATTACTGCAAGACACCTTGACATGAAGATTCAAAAGATGTCCGGTGGTTGGGAAGAAGATGAACGTTACAATTGGAAACGTTCAACTCATGCGGCTGCAAAATATATTCTTTTTCTCAAAGAAAGGTTTCCAACCTGGGAGCTTGTTCTTGCGGCCTATAATCTCGGACCAACAAGACTCCGTGAGCAAATCAACAAACATCGCACAATCAACATTGACTATCTTCACTTGCCACGTGAAACGAGAAATTATGTTTATAAATTTATTGCAATGACTGATATTATTAAAAAGGAGAAATTATGAGCAACGCACCTGCTATTTCCTCTGTGACTCTTCCGTCAAGCGAAGAAGACAAACTTGCCATTCGACGAGTTCTCAAAGAAGTTTCGGACTCGATGACAAGAATCGATGGCGAAAAGGATTTTATCAAGGATGCTGTTGATGACTTATCAAAACAATATGGCATTCCAAAAGCAACACTCAACAAGGTTGCAAAAACCTATCACAAGCAAAACGTAGCCGAAGAACGAGCAAAGAACGAGGATACATTCTATGTGTATGACTCCATTTTTAACTCAAACTAAGGAGCTTTATGGATTTGAAGAAGCAAATTCGCCAAAAGTCTGCAATCGAGCGACTTGAGCAGACAGTTGCGAATTATCAATCCTCTTTGAAAGAAGAGAAGGACCAGGATCAGGTCAAGAAGATCAAAAAGAAAATCGCTGGACATGAGTTCACGATTGCAAACACCAAGGCCGCTCTCCGTTCTGGTGAGCGAGGCTCTTATAATTCCTCATCTTTCTTCAAAGATTGACTTGACCTTTTGGTGCTATTTTGCTATAATAGCACCAACTCCCCCCTTTACAATATTATGATTATGAGGTTTAGTTATGAAAAAGAAAACAGAATTCCTATGGTCTCAAAAATATCGTCCAAACAATATCAATGATTTGATTCTTCCTGAAGACATCAAAGAGACTCTACGTTCATTCATTGAACAGGGCGACCTACCCAATTTCATCTTTCATTCTCAAAGTGGTGGTACAGGCAAAACATCTGCAGCAATGGCAATGGCAGATGAACTTGGTGTTGAAGCAATGATCATCAATGCATCTGAAGAAAGAAGTATTGATGTCATTCGCACCAAGATGTCACAATATTGTAGCACAAAATCTCTTGATGGAAAAAGAAAGCTTTTGATTCTTGATGAGTCTGACCAATTACCAGAACTCAATCAGAATGCACTTCGAAACTTTTTTGAAAAATTTTCATCAAATTGTGCTTTTGTGATGACCTGTAACTCTTTACAAAGAATCATTCAACCACTGCAGTCTCGTTGCGCTGTAATTGAATTCCATTTTCCTAAGTCAGAAAGACCATTACTGGCAAAAAACTTCTTTGACCGCATCTGTTCAATTCTTGATGCTGAAGAAATCACTTACGACCGAAAATTGATTCAGCATGTAATCGTTCATAAGTTTCCTGATTTTCGTCGATGCATCAATGAACTTCAAAGATATTCTGCATCTGGTGAATTATCATCAAAGATTTTGGCGAACATTCAAAATAATCGTATTGAAGTTCTTGTTGAAGCAATCGAAACAAGAAAGTTTCAAGAAATTCGCAAGTTCATTTTAGAAACATGGCATGGCTCAGAACAAGAACTTTATCGTGAACTCTACAATGAATTGATGAATGTCGCTGAACCTTCTTCCATTCCAGAAATTATTTTGATCCTCTCTCGATATGGATTCGAGTCTTCATTTGCTGTCGATGCTGAAATACATACATTAGCATGTATGGTTGAACTTATGCAATTACCCATTGCATTTAAGTGAGAAAGTCATATGAAAAATTTATTTGGCGAAGAGATTGTTGAAGAACAGGAATATGAACTTCCACCAAAAAAGAGTCGAAATGTATTTGATTATGTAAAATCAATCAATACTAAATCCGAATATCTTGGAGATGAATTAGAAGATTATTCTCCTTATATTGTTTCGAAGGCTCTTGCTGGAAGTTTGGATTGTATTATGATTGTCAATGAAATCAATCTATATCCTTCTCTTTCAACAAAACTGGAATATGACTACTACTACCATACTGTTCGTAAATCGAAAAGATTTGCCGAATGGCTAAAGAAAGATCATAATGTTTTAGATGACCTTGTGGAATATTTTCAAATTTCAAGAAAAAAGGCACAAGAAATTTTATCTCTACTGAGTGAAGATGATCTGAAAGAAATACATGATTACTTGACCATCGGCATCACAGAAAAATAAAAAAATATAAATAAAATGAATAGTTATTTTATTTTATTACTTATTATTGGAGATCAAAAATTATGGAAAATGAAGTGCAAAATGAAGATATTTTTCGTGGGGTTGGTGTAGAAGTGACTCTGAAAAGCCAAGATGATTTTCTAAAAGTCCGTGAAACGCTCACTCGAATTGGAATTGCTTCAAAAAAAGAACGTAAATTATATCAATCATGTCATATCTTACATAAACGTGGACGGTATGTAATCCTCTCATTTAAGGAATTATTCAAATTAGATGGAAAGGAAAGCAATTTCAATGAATCAGATTTAGCAAGAAGAAATACAATTGCTAAATTATTGCACGATTGGAATTTGGTGAGTATAAATGATTTGGAATCGGTTGCAGAACCTACAGTTCCAATTTCTCAAATCAAAATTATTCCTCACAAGGATCGAGAAAACTGGGAACTTGTTGCAAAATATCAAGTCGGATCAAAAAACTAAAACTATTTGGGCGGACTCTTTTCGCCCAATTCAAAGAAAACAAACATGACTTTTGAACAATTTTCGAATAGCATTGAATTATTTGGAAATGTGATGAGGCTTCTTTATCAAGAGAAGCAAAATGGATTATTGCAAAATGTTGATTTGATTGCTGTGCTCCTATCAAATGAAGTATATAACAATCTGTTTTGGCAATTTGAAGTTCAGACGCAAACCTTGATCAATCAAAGAAAATCCATTTTAGCTGGACAACTTTCAGATGTGCAGAACTATGCGAATAATCTTGCAACAAATGGTTTGACACAAACAAATATTGATGATTTTGAAATTTATCGTTATTACGATGTTACAACTGAAGTGATAAATATTTACAAACTCACTTACGTATTGGACTATTATAAACAAATGCTCGACACAACAAATCCAAATGGTTGGGTGTATGATTTAGGACAATACGAACAAATGACAGAAGGTAACTATACATATTTTGTCAATGAGACAAAGCAATTATTTCAGAATCTAATATAAGGAAAATCAAAATGCTCACAGTATCTGCAGCAGAAATCTCAGACGCATTACTGAAGCCAATCAAATTGGCAACAGTAATCAATGGTCTTATTGATTTAGAAAACGCAAATGTTATTTCATCTTCAGTAAGTGCAAATGTTGTCAATTCAATGTTTGATGATATCGAAAGTTCAACCATCACAGTTCGTTCACAAATTACTCAGTTGGCAGCAGACTTGCGAGATCAAAGTGAATATCTTTTTGGCGCCACTGATGAAATCAATGAAAAGATTGGTTCTCAGGCTGGCAACCCTACAGACATGGCAGCAAGTCGATTACAACTAAGCAATCTTTATGATTCAATTCGTGATGGCTATAGCGAATCGACCACAACTTCGTCAACAATCACAACGATGACTGCAGACTTTTTTGGTCCGACCGCACTTTATCGAACAAATTATCGCACTGCATTTCCTGCATCAACATACTCAACAACAACAGTGCAAGGATTTGCAGACCAAATCGTTGCAGCAAATACATTGTTAGCAACACAACAAACCACTTTGAATCAATTGAAAGCTGATTATCCAGAACTATCAATCGAATCTGCAAATACAAAGATTGCTACTTACTTACCAAATCCATTCTATGTCAAGTTGATTGATGGTACTGATTATTTCCACATCTATGAAGATGGTACTGCTACACGTGACATTGGAAGTAAATTTCGAATGGGAAGTTTGATTGTTGATCCTACTGTAAATTATACTGTTCATGTTCTTAGCACAGGTTCAACGAATCCGGCAGAAAATAATCGAAGGTTCATGATTATGGATGGTCTTGACCATGCATCAACAAATGTATATTTCACTGCACAGATGAATTCAAATACTGCAAATGGCACACACTTCAAGTCAATGGCATTTGAAGGTACTGGTGCAAATGCAGGCGTTCCTGAATATACAGTTCTGCCAGACGGAACTCTCAACGGACAAAATGCTGTGATTGATAACGTTTGATTTGAAACCGGGAGAGATTTTTTCTCTCCCTTTTTTTATTTTTATATTTTTGAGATGAATCTAATGACCGAAGTTCTATCTTTTTATCGTCTTCATAAAGACGCACCTGCTCCATTTTTTGCAACACCCGGCTCCGCTTGTTTTGATTTGCATTGCATGTTTGATGTCATCGAACGTGTCACAATTG
>Ga0181577_10003301_pt1 | contig 12501 bp, 8 predicted proteins | sample 101ome_21_FD_132468 | JGI IMG/M metagenome (GOLD analysis project Ga0181577, IMG submission 132468) | Coastal salt marsh microbial communities from the Groves Creek Marsh, Skidaway Island, Georgia - 101413BT metaG (megahit assembly) | ecosystem: Environmental > Aquatic > Marine > Intertidal zone...
AGGGCCTCACCCGTGGCCATTTGTTCAATCAGCGAAGAGGGTGTGTTGACACCTTCAAAGGTGAGCAGGCTGCCGGCAACCACCACCGAATCCATTACCGGCTCCATAACCAGGTGCCGCCCAAATTGCTCGGCGACCACGGCACATTCCTGCATGCCAAAGCCTAGGCCACCCAGCTCTTCGCTAAAAGGCATAGCCATCCAGCCCATTTCGGCCATGGTATTCCAATGCTCTTGGCTCATGTACTCACCGGCATTGACGCGCTCGCGTCGGGCATTGAAATCGTAGTTATCGCGCAGATAACGCTCAGCGGCGTCGCGCAGCATTTGTTGATCTTCAGTCATTGTGTTGTTTTCCGTTTATCCGCGCGCTTACAGCTTGAGAATTTGCTTGGCAATAATCGTGCGCTGAATTTCAGCGGTGCCACCGTAAATGGTCGCAGCACGGTTATTGATATATTCAGCCATGGTGGTCAGGGCATAACCGGGCACGGGGCCTTTGCCTTCGTAACGCGGGTTCAGTGAATCCGCATGGTATGGGGTGACCGCTTGACCCACGGCATCGACACTCAGTTCGTTGAATCGCTGGCCCAGCTCGGTACCCACACACTTCACCAGTGACGACAGTGCGCCTGGATTACCACCGGCATTGAGCGCGCCTTTGATGCGAAGCTCAGTTTGCTCGAGTGCCATAGCCTCGATTTCGGCCTCGGCTAAGCGGTGCCGGAACACCGGGTCCTGCAGTTTGGGTTTGCCGTCGCGAGCTTTGACCTTGCGCGCTTGCTTACGCAGTTTTGCCAATTGCTTTTTGATATCGATGGTGAAGTTGTGGCCACCGCGCTCAAACTCCAAAAGGTATTTGGCAACCGACCAGCCGTCATTCTCCTCACCGATGAGGTTGGCAACCGGCACGCGGACGTTGTCAAAGAATACCTGGCACTGCTCTACATGCCCGTCGAGGCTAATGATTTCATCAATGGTGATCCCCGGGGTATCTAGGTCGATTAGCAAGAAACTGATACCGGCTTGGGGTTTGACCTCTTTGTTGGTTTTTACCAGACAGAAAATACGGTTGGAGTGTTGCGCCATCGAGGTCCAAATTTTGGTGCCATTGACAATGTAGTCGTCACCGTCGCGCACGGCTGAAGTTTTGAGTGAGGCCAAATCAGAACCGGAGCCGGGTTCTGAGTAGCCTTGGCACCACATGTCCTCACCGGACAAGATACGCGGTAAGTAATAAGCCTTTTGTTCCTCAGTGCCATAGTGCATCAGCAGTGGGCCCAGCATCTGCAGCGCCATCATCACTACGGTGGGCGCGTTGGCCAGCTTGCATTCTTCTTGGAAGATGTAGCGCTCGTTAATATCCCAGCCAGGGCCGCCATACTCTTCGGGCCAGTCGGGGGCCACCCAGCCTTTTTCATGCAGAATTTTGTGCCACTTAAGTGCGGCCTCAAAATCGGAGAATACCGATGTGGTCAGCTCACCGGCGCGCACCAGGTCTGGTGTCAGTGCTTCGGCCAAGAAGCTTCGAACTTCCTCTCGGAATGCGTTGTAGTCTTTCATATCTCGACTCTCTGTTTAGTCTTTAGCCGTACAGTCTGTGGCTGTTCAGTCTCTTCCTTTGGGTACTCTCTTCACCGCGGTGCGTGCCCTAAGGCGCCGCTTACAAAGAGAGTGGATCGCCGTGGTCCTGGGCCGTTAACCAATGCCCTAGGAGAACACTCGCGATCTCGCGCGGCTCCTGTTCGAGCGGTCCCTGTTGTAGTCCAGCTAACTCGCGGTTACAACATGACCTCTTCGTTTTTTAGCTCTCGCCGCAGAATTTCTTTTTGCACCTTTCCCGATGCCGTCTTGGGTAATGCGTCGATTGCTTTCACGTACTGGGGCCATTTTTGTTTGGCCACATCTAACGACCCCATGTGCTGACTCATGTTCTCAACAGTGGGTTCGAAGTCATCGCGCACCACTAAGAAGACCGCCACGCCCTCGCCCAATCGAGAATGGGGCGCCGACACGGCGGCCGCCTCGGCGATGTGCGGATGTTGTAACAGGGCTTCTTCAATTTCACGGGCAGAAAGGTTTTCGCCGCCGCGAATGATGATGTCTTTTTTGCGATCAGTAATCACCACCGCGCCGGACTCGAGCACTTTGCCAACATCACCGGTTTTGAAAAAGCCGTCTTCATTGAATGCGGCGGCGTTTTGATCCGCGTCGGCATACCCCAGCATCATGGCCGGACCGCGCGCCAAGATTTCGCCTTCGGTATTTAACCCCAGCGTTTGCCCGTCGTCGTCAACAATGATGACTTCATAGTTGTGGATGCGGCCGTCGGTTTCGGCAGCCAAGGTTCGATTTTCTGCCTCAGGGAAGCCCACGGTGACCAGCGGTGTTTCCGTGGAGCCATAAACGCGCACGGCAATGCAGTCTGCGAGTGTCTCCATGGCGTCATAAATAAGCGCAGGCGGTACCGATGCCCCGCCGCAGGCAAATAACCTAAAGCCGGGCAGGGTTTTGCCCGCTTTTTGGCAGACGTGGGTCAATTCTTGCAAAAACGGTGTCGCGCTAACGCAAACGGTTGCCCCTTTGGATTCGATGAGTTCAATAGCTTTATCAACGATCCAAGCCTCCATCAACAGCGATTTCGTGTCGGTGAAAAACGGTAATTCAATGCCGTTAACGTAGCCGGTGATGTGAGTCACGGGAGAGGGCATGAGCATCAGGTCGTCGGCCGTTAGATGCCAGCCGTTAACGCCATTATCCATGGCAGCACCCAAGGTATTGTGACTGTGCCTAACGGCTTTGGGATTACCCGTGGTGCCCGATGTGTACAGCAGGACTTTGGTGTCATCGGGGTTAACCTCGGCCATTGTCGCGTCTGTAGGGTCGCCGGTGGCGATAAAGTCGGCGAAATCATGAAAACCCGTGGGTAAGCTGGGGCTCTGACCGACACAAATCACCTGCTCAAGGTCGGGTAAGTCAGCTTGTAATTCGGCAATTATGCTGGGGTAATCGACGTTGCGATAAACGCCCGGAATAAACGCAATGCGGGTCTTGGCGTCACGCAGTATGAAGTTGAGTTCGCGGCCTCGGTAAATGGGGACTATAGGGTTGATCACCAGTCCGCAAATAGATGCCGCGATGGCCACCACGACCGCTTCGGGGATGTTGGGCAGTTGAAAACTCAGTGTCTCACCGGCTTGCAGTCCGGCCTTTTGCATGGCGTGGGCCAACCGTAAGCCCTGCTGCCAGGCATCACCGTAACGGAGCGTAGTGCCGTTATCAAAATACAGCGCAATGTCCTCGGCGCGATCTTCGGCGCGACGCGCGGCTTCGCGGGCCAGAGTGGTTTGGCGGTATTGGGTTTCGGTAATGCGATTCATAATGCGTTGTCCAGATGTGACAGGTTGTCCTGCTGGATAGGCCACGTTGACCGGGTTCGGGCGCTGCATAACTCCGCGTCGCAGCGCGCGGCGGAATCTCCCTAGCAGTCGACCCGCACTTTGTATTCCCAGCGTTACAGTTGAGCGCTGCAATATACCAGTTGAGCCCAGTTAAACAAACCAGATTGTTTGTTTGTGGGGCTGCTGTGTGGCTAACTACTTCGTGCTGGGTGCATTGGGGATTCCGAGATCCCCATCAGGCAGCGTTCTATTAACTGCGCGTGTTGGAGGTCCCCACACCGAGATGGGTGGCCTACGACCGCGCTCGATTGGGAGTGGACGTGCCCGACACAGTACCCCTGGTGCATCAGGAGCGGGCTTACTCGTCGCCTAATTTGGTACAGACCGTGAAGCGCTTGGCGCAGAATTCCCTTAAGCGCCTCGCTTCAGCGGTTGAAGCTCGATTTAGCCGTCGCCAGCGGTTGTCAAAGACCCTTGACAGAGGGGGGGCAGCGGCCCACACTGCAAAAAAACAAACTGCGCTGTTTGTATGAAGGGCGCCTGCGATTGTGCTTATAAATCGCCTTGCCATAATTGAGCGCGCGGTTAGAACCAGTTTATTAACCTTCGTTGCGCCCTTAACGGGCATACGAAGCATGCCGCTTAAGCAGGCCTAGCTGAGCTAGTGGTTCATGGGGGAGCGAGTGCTCGAGGACATCGCCGCAAAAATCGATATTCAAACGCGCCTCGCGCAGCATGCCCGGGGTATTGATCGTGCCGATGAAGCGCTGCTGCGCACCGCCTATCACGCCGACGGCACCGTCGACTATGGTGCCGTGACTGACCCCGCTAGCTTTGCCAGTGGTATCAAGGCCATGCACACCGGCGCGCCTTTGTCTTTACATCGCCCGAGCAACGTATTTATCAAAGTCGCCGGCGATCAGGCGGTCAGCGAAAGTTACGTCATGGCATGGGTAACCTTGCCCACCGACGGTGATCCGCAGCCCCATTTAGTGGGTGGTCGGTATTTGGATCGGCACACGCTTAAGCAGGGCGAATGGCGCATGCAGCATCGCCACTATGTGCTGGAGTGGATAAAACAGTTCCCCAAGGCAATGGCGCCCACTGACGTGCCCGCGTTTAATTTCGAAAATGCGGTCCCGCAGGGGGGGCATGGTGCAGCCGATGCCGGCAATGCCCTTATGTTGGCCTTGGCCGCCCAAAAAAAATCTACCAATCAAGGGAGCGTTGACATGACAGACGCCAATGCCGCATTGGATAAAGTGCTATCCCACCAGGCCATCGTCGAGTTGGGATGCAAGTATTGTCGCGGTGTCGATCGTGGCGACCCTGACACCATCATGGAGGCGTTCCACGACGATGGCGTGATGATTTCGGGTGCTTTCAATGGCCCCGCGCCTGAATTTTCGGTGGAAATTGGCAAGATCCTGGATCAAGTTTCACCCAGAGTCATGCACTCTGTGACTAACCATTGGATTCAGATTGATGGCGATTCAGCTGTAGGTGAGAGCTATGTGGTGGCGTATCAGCGGGTCGAGGGCGATGAGCCCCAGGACGTATTGACCGGGGGGCGCTATATCGATCGCTATGAGCGTCGTCAGGGCGTTTGGAAAATCAGTCACCGCAGTTTTGTGTTGGATTGGTCTACCAGTGATGCCGGTAAAGATTTGTTGAGCCTTGGCATGTTTGAGGACATGGACAAGGGACAGCGTGGTAAGACAGACCCCGTATTTGCGTTGTGGGACTCGTTGGCCTAGTGAGTCGCAGCGCTTCAAGAGCAAAGAGCACCCTAAAAAAATAGTTAGACATTCCCAAGGAGAAAACCATGAAAAGAAACCAGTTAGCCAAAGCGGTCGCTATGACCGTGCTCGCGAGCAGCTTTGCCGAGGTTGCGCACTCGCAAATGCTCGAGGAGGTAGTGGTTACCGCTCGTAAAAAAGCGGAGAGTATTCAAGACGTGCCGGTGGCGGTGACCGCCATTGCCGGTGAAGACGTGGAAATGGGCTTTACGCTGGACACCACCAGTCTGCAGTCTTACGCCCCCAACGTGGTCTTTGATACCGTTGAAATGGGCACCCCAGGTGGCGGTGGTTTTTCGATTCGCGGTATTTCCTATCAGGACGTCGAAAAGTCTTATGATCCAGCCGTTATCGTGGCCGTAGACGAAGTGCCCCTTGCTACCGGCACGGGCCAGGTTTTTGATCTGCTCGACGTTGAGCGCATTGAGGTACTGCGCGGTCCCCAGGGCACACTATTTGGTAAAAATGCCGTGGGCGGTCTGATCAATATTCATCGCTCCAAGCCTCAGCTTGGAGAAACCTCCGGTAAGCTGCGTCTGCGCGTCGGTGAGTACGATAAAACCAGTGGAGCCGCCATGTTGAACTTTGGCGGTGACGACTTTGCCGTCAAGCTACTGGCGCAAGTGGAAGATCAAGGGGAAGGTTTCCTAGATAACGCGCGTCGTCCCGATGACCCCGATCAGTCGCCGCTGTCAAACTCGAGTGTGTGGGAGCGAGACAGTCAGTACTACACAGCCCACCTGTTATGGTCACCGACAGACGACTTTACCGGTGAGATTATTTTTGACCACAGCACATTAGAGGGTACGCCTGGCGCAGTCTTCAATATGGAAGTCGATGCCCGCGATACGCTTTGCTTGCTGGAAACGTTCGTTTTAGGCGTGCATCCCTATTGCAACCCCGCACTGGGCGAGCCATCTAGTCTCAGTCGCGACCGCGCAAGCCTGAACGAGCCCGGTAATAACGAGCTGGACCGAAATCAGGTCACGGTACGCTTGAACTACGACATTAACGAAGACTTTGCCATGACCTACATTGGCAGTTGGTTGAAGATGGAAGACGACCAGACCTTGGATGGTGACGGCACGCCCTACACCATGTACCACTTCCGTCGTTGGGGTGATTTTGACCAGACAACCAACGAGGTTCGTTTGAGCCGCGATTCGGGGTCTAACTTTACCTGGACTGTCGGCGCGTTCTCGGCAACGGCCAAGGGCTTTACCCAGCAAAACAGTGCGCTCTCGGGTATTTTTGGCTCGCCTGAGGGCATGGCCAATATTTACTCTGAGAACAATGCCAGCTCTGAGAGTTACTCGTTCTTCGGTGAAGGCGAACTGGCCATGATGGACGATAAGTTTGTGCTAATTGGTGGTCTGCGCTACATCAGTGAAACCAAGCGTTTGGGTCGCGGTGAATACAATTACGTGGGTGCGGGCGGTCTAGATAGTCATCCCGATGAGTATCCCGGCGGTTTTTGGTCAGTGCAGCCCAATACAGGGGGGTCCGCAGATTTCAGCAAAACTGTGTATCGCTTCGGTGCCCGCTATCATTTTAATGACGATGTGATGGCGTACGCGACGGTATCCACCGGCTTCCGCTCAGGTGGTTTCTCCCCGCGCGCCTCAGAGGTGGCGATCCTTCAGACGCCTTATCAGCCTGAGCAGCTCACCAACTACGAGTTCGGTATTAAGAGCAACCTGTTTGGTAGTCGCATGCTATTGAACGCCGCTGTTTTCCATATGACCTATGAAGACATGCAGCTAGAATCGGCAATCCCTTCGACTACAGGTACGGGAACCCAGACTACGATGGGTAACGCCGGTGAAGCGACTATTACGGGCTTTGAAGCAGACTTCACTCTGGCTGTCACCGATTGGTGGCGCCTGCTGGGTAATGTCGGTTTCCTCGATACTGAATACGATAAGTTCACCGCAGATATCTATGGTGATGGCCAGATTACCGACGAGAGCAATCTCGTGATGCGGCGTGCTCCGGAAGTGACTTACGGTTTGACCTCGGTTATGGACTTCGAAATGGGTGCGGGTGAATTGTCAGTGCGGGCAACTTATGGCTACACCGACGAGTATGAGGCCTATCTTACCAATTACCCCGGTTCACAAGTGCAAGATGCGAGTATCTTAGACGCGTCCATTAGCTACACGCAGGACAACTGGCGCATTTCGGTATTTGGCCGTAACCTGCTGGACGAGGACAACTGGACGCACAACTACCCGGTGAACCCACTGCGCCCGAGTGCGGGTAACAATTTAACCGGTACCTTCTGGCACTTTGCCCAGCGACGTGCGCCTAGCGAGATTGGTGCGGAGCTGGTATACGAGTTCTAAATTGGGTGTTTGAACCGGCCCCCGTTTACGGGGGCTTTTTTTTCTTTGAGGCGGATAATATGAAAGCAAAACGCGACGGTAGAGGGTTCAATCGAGAGCGCCTGTTGGCGTTGGGATTGGCGTTTGTGACTTGGTCATGCACGGGTTATGCAGTGGATATTGACCCCGATGTGGCTAACTCCGACACCTACGAGGAGGTGTCTGTCAATGTCGATCCAGAGACAGCGGCCATAGGCGAGAAGCTATACGTCGAGAATTGCGCTCGCTGCCACGATCAGAATGTCCCCCGAGCGCCCCAGCGCTTTACGCTGGAACAGGTCGCGCCTCAAACTATTCTGATGGCCATGGTGGATGGGCCGATGAAAGCGGTAGCGGCTGATTTGAGTCTGGAGCAAAAAACCGCCATCGCAGAAGCTATCACCCGACGCAAGATTGAAGATATTGACCTCGCGGCAGCGGGTGTCAGCTGTGAAGCGGGCCAAAGCCCATTCGATTGGAATGCGCCACCGGTATTCAGCCATTGGGGCTTTGACCGCAACAGTACCCACCACATTCCCGCGTCTATCGCCGGTGTTAGCGCCGCGGACTTACCCAAGCTGACGCTGGACTGGTCCTTTGCCTACCCCACGGCAACCCGCGCGCGCTCTCAACCCGCTGTTGCCGGCGGTGCTTTGTTTGTCGGTAGCCAAGCCGGGTTGGTGTATGCCTTTGATCTGGAGAGCGGTTGTACTCGCTGGCAGTTCCAGGCCTCCGCCGAGGTGCGCAATGCGATCACCCTGCAGCCCTGGCAGGCGGGTGACGAAAGCGCTGAGCCCATGATGTTCTTTGGTGACATGACCGGTAATCAATATGCCTTGTCAGCGGTCACCGGCGAGTTAATCTGGCGCAAGCGTATGGATCCCCATGCAGCTACACAACTGACCGCTGCAGGCGAGTTAGTTGACGGCGTATTGTACGTGCCCACCTCGTCGTTAGAGGAGGGCTCCGCGATTAGCCCGAGTTACCCTTGCTGTACCTTCCGCGGCGCTATCGTGGCACTTGATCCTAAAACCGGTGAAGAGCATTGGCGCACGCATTTTATTCCGCCCGCCGAGGCGCTGGGTGAGAATGAATCGGGTTCGACTTTGTATGGACCCTCAGGGGTGCCGGTCTGGGCGGGCCTAGCCTTTGACGGCGATTTTATCTATGCCGCGACCGGCGATGATTACACCGCACCCACAGAGACCAGTGATGCTGTGATTGCGGTTAATCGCCACACCGGGGAAGTTGCTTGGGTGCAACAGGCGCGTTTTGGTGATGTCTGGAATGCCTCTTGCGAGGAAGTACAGAAAGTAAACTGCCCCGATGACAGCGGTCCCGATTGGGACTACGGTGCGGGCCCGGCTGTAGCCACCGGCGAGGGCGGCCGTAAGATTGTGATTGCGGGGGATAAAGGCGGTTTGGTCGTGGGTCTTGACGCCGCAACGGGCGAGGTGCTCTGGCAGAACAAAGTGGGTCGCGGTGGTGTGGTATCGGGTATCAACTTTGGAATTGCCACCCATGCTGGACGGGTCTTTATTCCGGTCAGTGACGTGCCTGACGGTCGCAAGTACCCGGAGCCAGCTAAACCCGGCTTGTACGCGCTAGACGTGAATACTGGCGAATACCTGTGGAAGGCGCCCTCCAGGGACGATACCTGTAACGGGCGTCCCGGTTGTTATCCGGGCTACTCGGCGGCGATTAGTGTGACCGACGAGTACGTCTTGGCCGGATCAAACGACGGCATGTTGCGTGCCTACTCGGTAGAGACGGGTGACATCCTCTGGCAGTTTGACACCACGCAAGCCTTTGAGGCGGTTGATGGTGCCACGGCACAGGGTGGCGCTGTCGGCGGTGGCCAAGCCCCCTTGATCATTGGCAATCGTATTATTTTGAACTCAGGCTATGCATTCGCAGGTAAAATGCCGGGCAACGCCCTGCTGGTATTGCGTGTCGGCGATGAGTGATTGCGATCGTAGCGTATGCGCCGCATTTTTTTGATTTTTAGGAGACGTTTGTAGACATGGCCAAGATTATTTTTATGAGCAGCACCGGTGAGAGCACCGAGATTGATGCCCCCACTGGAGACAGCGTCATGCAGGCCGCCGTCAGTAATATGGTCGACGGCATTGTTGCCGAGTGCGGTGGTTGCCTCAGCTGTGCCACCTGCCATGTCTATGTTGATGAGGCCTGGATCGATAAAGTGGGCGCCGCACCAGGCGACGAGCAGGGCATGTTGCAGTTTGCCATTGATCCCAACGAGCGCAGCCGTCTGAGTTGCCAGATTCAGGTTACCGATGAGCTCGACGGTCTCGTGCTTCACGTTCCCGCAGCGCAGTACTGAAACCCCGCATCTATCTCTGGGTAGCCTCGCTACCCACATTACCAAAGCCTAAATGGGAGTTATTTTTTGTTTGCACCCAGTGAAAAGTCTCAGCAGTTGCTGGTGACATTGCGACAGTTCATGGATGCCCATGTGTATCCCAATGAGCATACTTACCACCAACAGCTAGCTTCAGCCGACGATCGCTTTGCGCCGCTGCCGTTAATGGATGAACTCAAAGCCTTGGCAAAGGCTCAGGGCCTGTGGAATTTGTTCGTGCCCGAGGATCACGGTCAATACAGCGAGCATGGCGGCTTGTCGTTCCTGGATTACGCGCCCTTGGCAGAAGAGATGGGCCGGGTGATTTGGTCACCTGAGGTATTTAACTGCAACGCGCCGGACACGGGCAACATGGAAGTGTTCATGAACTACGCCACTGAGGCGCAGCGCGAGCAATGGCTGACCCCGCTGCTGGCTGGCGAGATCCGCTCTTCTTACGCCATGACGGAGCCGCAGGTGGCCTCCAGTGACGCTACTAATGTCCAGCTTCAGATCCGCAAGGACGGCGACAGTTGGGTACTCAACGGTCGCAAATGGTTTATCACCGGGGCCCCGTATCACCGCTGTAAGATTTTCATTGTGATGGGCAAAAGTGACCCCGATAACCCCAACCGGCACCTACAGCAAACGCAGGTGCTAGTACCAAAAGATACCCCCGGGGTAGACGTGATTCGTCCGCTCACCACTATGGGTTACGACGATGCACCCATTGGCCATGCGGAAGTGATTTTCACGGATGTCCGTGTGCCCCTTGAGAACGTATTGCTGGGTGAAGGGCGTGGCTTTGAAATTGCCCAGGGACGTCTTGCGCCGGGCCGCATGCATCACTGCATGCGTTTAATTGGCGCCGCCCAGCGATCGCTGGAGCTGGCTTGCAAGCGCGTGACCGAGCGCGAGACCTTTGGTCGCCCCCTCAGCAAGCACCAGTCGATTCGCGAGAACTTGGCCAAGTCCTACTCGGAAATCGAAATGGCCCGGTTACTGGTGCAAAAGACCTGCTGGCACATAGACCAAGATGGCGTCTCGGCATCGCTGTCGCTGATTGCCGCGACCAAGTCAACGGTACCTGCCCTAGTACAAACCATCATTGATCGGTGCATGCAGATGCACGGTGCAGGTGGCTTGACCGAGGACTATTGCATGGCTGAGCAATTTAACTACGCCCGCTGGTGTCGCCAGGCAGACGGCCCCGATGAAGTGCACCAAATGGCCTTGGGCAAGCAAGTTATCGGTATGTATACCTGATATTAACCTGCCCTTGGCGTGACAACGGCCACTGGCGATGAAGTGAAGCAGTCTTATTTGAGGATCTAATAATGAATACACCCATCCCTGTTGAAGAGCGTATTGCGCTACAGAATTTGGCTACTGAGTATTGCTATCGCGTTGACGCACTCGATGACGTGGCCAATGTATTAGAGCTGTTTACCGATGATGCGGTATTAGATTTCTCACCCATTGGCTTGCCTGCCATGGAAGGCAAGCCCGCGTTTAAGGCCTTCTACGACGGTGTTTTTGCTGATATGTCGCACCACTGTCACTACATTAGCAATTTTCGCGTAGAGGCTTATGACGGTGAGACGGCGAGCATGCGCTCCTATGCGCGCGGCATGGGTCGCTCTAAAGACGGCGGTTTGGTTGACGTTGATGTGGGCTATCGCATGAACTTTGCCAAGGTTAATGGCGAGTGGAAAATCACGTTTTATGAGATTTCCCCCAATATGCCGATGCCGGGCTCTTTGGCGGATATCCACGGACACCGTTAACAGTAAGCTGGGCTTTAGAGAAAGCCACCGTCTCAAAAAGCGCGTTCATAAAAAAGCCGCCCTGGGGCGGCTATTTTTCTGGTTAAAGAGCGTGAGACTAGCTGACCGCGGCCTGGGCAGCGGCTCGCGCTGCGCTAGAGGCGGCATCGACCGGCTCTTTGGCCCATTCGATACCGCGTCTTAACAAGGTGTAAAACACCGGCAGTTCCCAAGAGCAGCGATCAATGGTGGGCCAGAAGTCGAGCAGCGGCTGCATGTCGTAATGGTGTCGACAGTGTCCCAGGGTTAAATACAACACCGCACCTTCACCCTGTTCGTGTATGTAAAACACTGGGTGTGAGGCATGTTCCCATTGGTCTTCTACAAAGCCTGGCGCGGCGCCACTAAATTCCGTTTCCAGCAAGACTTTCAAGTCACCGTAGGTGTGCATGAGGTACTGTTCGTCGGTGGCTTCAAAGGGTTCAACACCTTGCACCAGTGGATGATCCGGATCAGCCACAGTAACCTTGTAGGGCTCAATGGGCGGATGCGATCTGAACATGGTACCCAGCGTCTCCATGAACAAGGGCGCCCAGTCGGGTGTGCCGTAGTTGCCGTCAGACATTAGGCGAATAACCGAATTGGTGCCATGAAGCGCATACCAACGGCCGCCATTGCGTACCCAGTCGCGTAAGGCCTCTTGGGCCTCCAGAGAGGGCACAACGTTACAGGTGTAGCTGATAAGAAAGTCTGCCTCAGCTAGTGCCTCTAGGTTTTCATAGTCCTCGAATACCCGCACGCGAACGCGGTC
>Ga0181577_10003305_pt1 | contig 12484 bp, 11 predicted proteins | sample 101ome_21_FD_132468 | JGI IMG/M metagenome (GOLD analysis project Ga0181577, IMG submission 132468) | Coastal salt marsh microbial communities from the Groves Creek Marsh, Skidaway Island, Georgia - 101413BT metaG (megahit assembly) | ecosystem: Environmental > Aquatic > Marine > Intertidal...
ATTTACTGACGCGCAGGCGATGGTCGCCGAATCTATGGCGCGCGATGGCGAGGCGTTGATTCGCTTTGTGACTTATGACGGCAAGCAAGTCAGAGTCGCTCTCGAATTCTTCGAGCCCGATTTGATCGACGAGGAGAAAAACGAGCGCGCGCCGAATGGTAACGAGATCAGGATGGGCGTCGAGTTCGACAGATACCGGCGCCCGGTCGCATATCACATGATGACCGAGCACCCTGGCGACTACCAATTCCACCAGTATGATCGCCGCACTCAGCGGGTTGAAGCGGAGAGCATCCTTCACTTGTATATGCCAGACCGAGCCCAGCAAACGCGCGGGGTTCCCTGGATGTCGACGGCGCTGACATCGCTGAAAATGTTGCATGGCTATCGCGAGGCGGAGCTGGTTGCCGCGAGGACAGCGGCGAGCAAGATGGGCTTTTTCATCTCGCGCTCTGGCGATGGGTTTATGGGTGACGACCTCGAGGACAATGTTGTCCCGATCACCGACGCCGAGCCCGGCACGTTTTTCCAGCTTCCCAGGGATGTCGAATTCCAGCCCTGGGACCCATCGCATCCGACGACCGCGTTCGGCGATTTTGAAAAGTCGATTCTTCGCGGCATCGCGTCCGGGCTGGGGGTTTCATATCACTCTTTGGCAAATGACCTCACGCAAACCAGTTACTCCAGCATCCGCCAGGGTAGCATCGAGGACCGCGACTTTTACAAAACAATCCAGAGCTACATGATCGCGCATTTTGTTATGCCGGTTTATCAGCGATGGCTGACCAATGCTTTCACGATTGGGCGGGTGAATCTGCCCATCGACAAGTTCGACAAGTTCTATGATGCGTCGCAGTTCCGACCGCGCGGCTTCCAATGGGTCGATCCGCAGAAAGAGATTTCCGCCCATGTTGTCGCACTGACGAACGGGCTGATCTCAATGCAGGATGTCGCGAACATTTACGGGCGCGACGTCGAGGAAGTATTCGCGCAGATTGCCAGAGACAAACAGCTCGCCGAGCAGTTCGGTCTGAAGCTGGCATTCGAGCCGTTTGGTGGCGGTCAGTCGCCATACGGACCCGGCAAAATCAACTTGATGACCGGCGAATCGTTTGACGCGATGACGGAGGAGCCCGATGGCGACTGACTTTCCGAAGAAAGGCGACGACCAGAAGATATCGCTTCGCAATTCCGAATATCCGCAATTCGACCGCGAATTCGCAGAGAACATCAAGGAATTCAATTCCGAGGTTTGGGCGCTGGGCGGGAATGTCCGGGGCAATGATGCGTTCCGGCTGTGGGGACGCGCGCGCGATGGCGATGAGGCTGGTTCGGTGTTGGACTGGATCAAAGAGCGGGAAGCCTGGGCCGCGCGTCATTTTGAGGATGGCGCCCATCTATCGAGCGAGGAGCCGAATAAAAGCAACATCGCCGGCGTCGTCGCTCAAATCAAATGGGGCGTCATTGGCACCCTGGGCGAGCAAGGCATGAAGGACGCAATTCTCGAGCTGATCAAAAAGCTGGAAGGCAAGAAAGAGGAGCGCCAGCTTTCCGATGAGGTCGAGACCGCACTCGAGAATAAGCGCGACGAGCACAACGAGGAGGTGGGCGACGATCCGCTCCGCCGCGTTACGCTTGCCATGTTGCGCGAAGTAATGGAGCGCGGTATTGGCGCGTATAAGACAAACCCGGAATCGGTCCGCCCTGGCGTCGGCTCCCCGGAACAATGGGGATATGCCAGGGTCAATTCGTTTTTGTTTGCAATGAAGAACGACCGATTCCAGGGCGGAAAACACGACACCGACCTTTTCCCGGCGGGGCATCCGCTGTCATCAGATGATGAAAGTGAAAAGGCGGAGTATACTGGCGAAATGGAAAAATCAGGAGATCGCGCAGTGGACCAGCGACACATCAAAGAGATCGTCGAAACTGACGACGAGATCATTATCACATTCGGGAAGTCTATGTCCGAGGAGGAAGCGGTGGACGAGCCCGAGATCGAGGAATCTGGCGGCGAATATGACGAGGAGCGACTCTCCAAATCCGAGATATTTCATCGGATGGAGCACGCCGACGTCGAGGAAAAAGACGACCGCCGCGTCGAGATGTCAGTATCGAGCGAGCTGGAGGTCGAGCGATCATTCGGTCGCGAGCTGATCGTTCATACCGAGGAAACGCTCGACCTGAAATTTTTACGATCTGGCAACGCTCCGCTGTTGCTTGATCACGACCCCGAACGACAGATCGGGGTAATTGAATCCGTAAACCTCGACAGCTCGGCGCGGCGTCTACGCGCGACGGTTCGCTTCGGAAGGGGCGCACTTGCCAGCGAGGTTTATCAGGATGTACTCGACCGCATTCGTTCGAATGTTTCCATCGGGTACAAAGTTCGGCGCATGGAAAGGGACCAGGATCGACAAGACCTGTTCCGAGTAATTGATGCCGAAATCATGGAAGTCTCAATCGTCAGTCTACCCGCCGACCCGTCAGTCGGCGTCGGGCGTTCGGTCGAGGTATCCGACAACGCAACCATAAAACCCATCGAAAAGGAGGTTCCTATCATGGAACAGCAAAACCAAATCGATTTGGATCAGGTTCGCGCGGAAGCCGCCGCCGAACGATCCAAAGAGATCAACGAAATCGTTGGCCTGGCCGCCAAGCACAACCAGCGCGCCTTTGCTGATGAAGCTATCCGTCAGGGCATGAACCTGGCTCAATTCCGTGGCGCCTTGCTCGACAAGATCGCCGACAAGCCGCTGGACGTCGCTGATGTTGAGCTGACGCCAAAAGAGGAGCGACAGTATAGCCTGATCAACGCAATCCGATCAGCGCAGACAGGCCGATTTGACGGCTTCGAGCGCGAAGTATCGGAGGAGCTTGCCAAGCGATACGGTAAGGAGCCGCGCGGTTTCTACGTTCCTTCCAGCATCTTCAAGCGGGATTTGACGGTCGGCACCAACACTGCCGGCGGCTTTTTGAAGCCAACCGACCACCTTGGCGGTGAGTTCATCGACGCGCTTCGCGCGAACCTGGTGATCTCTAGCCTGGGCGCTCGCATGATGCAAGGACTGAAGGGCGACGTCGCCATTCCCGCGCTGAACGCGAAAACGTCTGTCGGATTTGTTGCCGAGAACACTGCACCTGGTGCAGAGGGCGCGCCTACGTTCCGCCAGGTAACGATGTCACCAAAGACTCTGGTTCAGTACGTTGATATCTCTCGCAAGCTGTCAATGCAATCTGATCCCAGCGTCGAGCAGGTTATCCGTGACGATCTGACCCGCCAATTCGCGGCGAAGATTGACGAAGTGGCAATCGAGGGCGGCGGTTCTAATGAGCCGACCGGCATCACCCAGACCAGCGGAATCGGTTCTGTTGCTATGGGCACCAACGGCGGCGCGGTTACTTACGCCAAGCTGGTCGACCTCGAGAAGGAAGTCGCCATCGACAACGCGCTGGCTGGAAATCTGGCATACCTCACCAACCCGAAAGTAGTCGGTGCTATGCGTCAGACTCCGCGCCAGGCGAGCGGTGTTGAGGGTAATTTCATCCTGAACGACAGCAACACCCTGTTGGGTTACAACGTAGCAAGCTCGACGCTTGTTCCTTCGGACTTGACCAAGGGAACCAGCTCCGGCGTTTGTTCGGCTGTAATCTTCGGAAACTTCAACGACTTGATGATCGGTATGTTCGGCGGTCTCGATGTGCTGGTTGATCCCTACACTGGATCAGCTACCGGCGCGACTCGAATCGCTATGTACCAGGATATCGATGTTGCAGTCCGACACGCAGAATCGTTTGCCGCGATTCTTGACATCACGACTTGATAGTCAAAGTGGCGCCCTTCGGGGCGCCTTTTCTTCGAGGTAAATATGAAAGTTAAATTGGTAAGTTCAATCGCCTGGAAGGGCGAACACCAGGAAGCCGGGAGCGCGCTCGATGTAAGCGATGCAGACGGCCATTGGCTGATTTCTCGAGGTCGCGCGGTCGCATGGACTGAAGCGAATCAAATCGACGCAGACAATCGCGCTGCGAAGCCCAAGGCAACCAGAAAGAAAGCGGCGAAGTAAATGGCGGTCGAAACCGATATCGAGCGAGCTGTATTTTTCAGCGCTGACGATTTCGGCGTGACGGCCACCTATACGCCAAGCGGCGGAGCTGCTGTTAGTATCACCGGGATTTTTGATGATGAATTTGAGCCCATCGAGGCGGGTGGGTTTGTCCCGGTAGCGAGCAGCGCGCCGATTTTTCACTGCAAGACCAGCGACGTTTTGGCGGCTGCCGAAGGTGACGCGCTGACGGTAAATTCAACGAATTACATTATCCGGGTCGTGATGGATGACGGCCCCGGGACCACAATGCCCCAGCTCGAGAAACAGTAATGGCGCACGTTCGGAAGCAAATCCGCGACAATATCGTGACGACACTGACCGGGCTGGCGACGACCGGCGCTAATGTATACCGGACTCGGGTTTATCCCCTGGCTGAAAACAAGCTGCCCGGCCTGGCAATCTATACCGACACCGAAGAGGTCGAGGTCCAGACGATCAACCCACCGCGCACTCAGGTGCGAACGCTGACCATTACGGTCGACGCATTTGTCAAGGGGGTATCGAATTTCGATGACGATCTGGATACAATTAGCGAGGAAATAGAACAAGCACTCGCGGCGGATATCACGCGGGGCGGCCTGGCAAAAGATACCAGGGTCGTGTCGTTCGATGCGGATTTCTCAGGCGAAGGGGATCAACCCGTCGCCATCGGAAAAATCGGCGTGACGGTTCAATATGTCACGCTCGAGAATGCGGTCGATACCGCCGTATAAAGGAGAGCATGACATGGCAAAACGAATTCAGGTGTGGCCCCCAGGTGGCGGCGACCCGATCACGGTTTATGAGCTTGACGCGGGTCGGCTCATAATGAACGGCTGGACTATTGAGTCAGCAAAGGCAAAACCGAAGGCGAAATCGAAAGATCGAGCCGCAACACCGAAAGCCGAGGAGGCAAACTAAATGGCAACACTTACGGGCAACAATGGAACCGTAAAGGTCGGCTCTGTCGCTATTGCGGAGATTCGATCTTTCAGCGTAGACGAGACGATGGACACCATCGAGTCGACCAGCATGGGCGATACTTATCGCACATTCGAGACTTCACTGAAGAGCTGGAGCGGATCAGTCGATATCTTTTTCGATGATACTGACACGACCGGCCAAGGCGCTTTGACTGTCGGCAGCGAGGTTACTGTCAACTTCCAGGTCGAAGGCGACACAACTGGCGATCACTTGCTTTCTGGCGCGGCTATCGTGACCGGGCGCACGATCAATAGCTCTTTTGACGGTCTGGTCGAAGCCTCTTTGTCGCTCCAGGGCGACGGTGCGCTGACTGAAGGTACGGTAAGCTGATGGCTGCCGAGAAATCGAAGTCGCGCGCCATCCAGCGAGCGACTGAGCATTTCAAGGCAAAGCCGTTAAAGCGAATCGAGATCGAGGAGTGGGGCGACGAGGATGGGCCGATGGTGGCTTATTCGTCGCCCTTTACTCTAAAGGATCAAGGTCGCTTGCAGTATTTAACGGAAAAGCAATCCGCTGCTGATACCCTGGCCGAGCTGCTGATTATGAAGCTGGTCGACGAGAATGGCGATAAGCTGTTCACGATTGAGGATAAAAACGCGCTGCGGAATGATGTCGACGCCAACGTCGTCGCGCGCATTGCCAATCAGGTGATGTCGGGTGATGCCGAGGCGCTCGAAAAAAACTAAGAGAGTCGGCGGACAGGCGATTCCGGTTTGTGCTGGCTGAAAAGCTGGGGATGACCGTATCCCAGCTCGAGGCCGAAATGTCCGTCGATGAGTTTATCGAATGGTCGTTATTCTTCACGATACAAGATGAGGAATATCAGAAGCAGCGCAGCGAGGCGATGAGTGGCAAACCAAACCGTCAAGGTCGTATTTGAAGGCAAGGATCAGACATCCAAAGCCATCAACTCGCTGAAAGGCAATCTCAGCCAGGCCAGCAAAGCGGTCGACAGAATCAAAGGCAGCCTGGGCGGCATGACCGCTGCTCTGGGCGCTGCTGCTGGTGCTGCCGGTTTTGGCTTAATGGCGAAAAGCGCGCTGCAAACTGCTGATGCTCTCGGTAAGACATCACAAAAGCTCGGCGTCACGGCGAACGAGCTTTTCAAATTCCAAACCCAGGCAGAGCTTGCCGGGATATCTAGCGACACCGCAAACATGGCTCTCCAGCGCTTCACCAGGCGCACGGCGGAGGCGGCCATTGGCACGGGTGAGGCGAAAGCCGCGCTCGAGGAGCTGCGGATAAACGCTGACGCGCTGCAACGGCTGCCGCTCTCCGAGCGCATGAAGGTTCTGGCGGACGCATTTTCCGAGGTCGAAAGCCCGGCGGATCGGCTGCGACTGGCGTTTAAGCTATTCGACTCCGAAGGCGCGGCGATGGTGAATATGCTCGAGGGCGGTCGCGAATCGCTTGAAGAGACTGAAGCCAGAATGCGAGAGCTGGGGATCAGCATCAACAGCCGATCAGCCCCAGCGGTCGAAAACTTCAATGATGCGCTTTTCCTACTCCAGCGGAGAGTTCAAGCCGCAATGATCGACGGGCTCGGCGAAGCCGCTCCGATCATGGAGGATGTCGCAGACAAAATGGCCGAGATGGCTGTCCCGCTGACGGGGGAGCTGCTGAAAGGTTTTCAGTGGTTATTGAGCAATCTCGACACGATTGTGCGGGGCTTCAAGCTGCTGATCGGCGCCCTGGTCGTGATGAAAGTCGTCCAGTTCACGACGGCGATTCTCGCCCTGGTGAAAGCCCTGGGCGGAATGGCTGCGATCCTGGCGGCGCTAGGTGGACCGATCAGCCTGCTCATTGCAGGAATCGGCGCGCTCGGTGCGGTGATCTACAATTTCCGCAGCGAGATAATGGATTCAGTCGATGCGCTGGACGATTACCTGGGGATAACGGATAAGGTCAGCAAGGCGGTTAAATTCTTCAAAGGCATCCTGGGCGATTCCGAGGATCAGGTCGAAGATAATACCGACACGACCAAAAAGGCGACCAAAGAAACCGACAACTTCGAGGAAGCCGTCGACAATCTGAAGGATACGGTAAAGAAAACCGATCCGCCGCTCGAGGGATTCGGGGATACGGTCGATTTTGTGGCGACCGAAGAAATCCGAGCCGCTGCCAGGACTGACGCATTCCGCGAAGCGCTCGAGGATTTGCGCGAAGCTGCGCGGACGGGCGCCGACGAAATCGTCGACTTCCAGAAGGAAATCGCCGACTTCGAGAAAACGGTGAACAACACCGAGGCGACGACCCAGGATTTCAATGACGCGCTATGGAACACTGTCGAGGAGCTTACCGGCGTGACATTTGAAGGTCGCCGAGTTCGCGAAGAAATCGACAAGGTGAACACTGCGATCCAGGTTTTGACCGATAAGGGCTTCGACCCGGCTGGTGAAGAAATCCAGACATTGAATCGCCGCCTGGAAGAGCTGGGCGAGGAGCTGGTCGACGCAGTAAAAGCAGCCGACGGGCTCACCGCATCGCAGCGCGAAGTTCTGGACGAAGTAAAGAAAACCGAAAATGAAATCTCAAAGCTGAACGACAAGCTCGCCGATCTAAGCGCTCTCTATAAAAAGGGCGAGATCGATGCGCGGGAATATCAGATCGCGACCGAGAAAGTGAACGCGGAAATCAAGGAGCTGAATCAAGTCGAGCTGACTGAATTCGAGCAGGCCGTTCGCGATGCTTTCGATGATACTCCGCTCGAAAATTTCTTCGACAAGCTCGATCAGGTGACCGGCGGAACCGGCGCCCTGGATGGACTGATCAAAAATTTAGTCGGAGAGGGCGGGGTCAAGTCGGCGATCACAAGCTGTTTCGGCACTCAGCCCGTGACCAACTTCGAGGAAGCGGTGAAGCGCTTGTTTACGGGCTCTGGTTCGGCCCTGGGCGGATTCGGTGCGGCCCTGGGCAATCTGACATCCGCGCTCGGCGGATTCTTCTCTGGCGCTCTCTCGAGCTTTTCATCGTTCAAGGACGCAGTGGTTCGGACGCTCGAGCAGATCGCGGCGGCTGCCATTGCATCGGTCGGCATTAGTTTTCTGAAAAACCTGATCCCTGGGCTGCGTGACGGCGGCATGGTGGAAGGTTTTGCAACGGGCGGACAAGTAAGCGGCCCAGGCGGCCCGACGGCTGACCGGGTTCCTGCGATGCTATCCGATGGCGAATATGTGATTCGCGCCAGCTCGGTCAATAAGTTCGGCGCCAGGTTCTTCGATGCGCTGAATTCCGGGCGGCTGCCCAAGTTCGCACTCGGCGGATTGTTTGGCGGCACTTACGGCTCAATCGATAATTTTGACTGGTTCGAGCTTTTCCGAACCTATTTCGGACCCGGCGATGTTTCGGGCACTGAAGGTCTCGCCCAGGGTATCGCGAACGTCGTGAATACAATTTTGACGACGATGGAAACATTCCAGACCGCGATCAAAACCGGGGTCGTGGATGCGATCAATGCCGTCACCGATGAAATGTTCGGCGGCAAGCCTACATTCACGGTCGACTATGTGACCGAGATCATCGACAAGATTCTCGAAGGTGTTTTCGACAAGCTGGTCGAAATCGCTGAAAAGGGCGACGTGATCAATACGGAAGGCAATATCTTCGACCGCATCCGAGAGGCCATATTCAAGGGTGGCACTTTCCCGAATGTAAGCGATGAATTTTCTGGACCATTCCAGCAATCAATGATCGATGAGCTGATCAGGATGATCAGCAATCTTCAAAGCATGATCTTGAATTTCAGTTTCGACGATCATGTCAAAAAGCTATTCAATCGCGCCGATGGCGTGGTCGGCGGCAGCCTTTACTTGCAGGGTCGCCAGTTCGGCGGGCCGCTCGAGCGCGGCCAGGCGTCGATGGTTGGCGAGGATGGCCCGGAGCTGTTTATCCCGAATCGAGGCGGTACGGTCTCACCGATCAAGGGCAATAGCGTCGACTTGCAGCAATCCATCAATGATATGAAGGATGAGATCGTCATGCTGCGGCGGCAGCTCTCGAGGGAAATTAGTGGTCGCCGACCCGCTGGGGTTCGGTAATGTCTTTCGCCACTACGCTCGCGGAGCTGGTCGCAAAGAGAAACGTCCAGCTCTCATATATCGCTATTCTGAAGCCCTACGATGTCAGCGGGGCGACCGAGCTGACGCTCTACTACTCCGACAGCGGTTTCGTCACTGAGCCCGGCGATACTCCGGCGAACCAGTATTTCGATCCGCGCCTGGTCGAGCCGATCACGTTTTCGCGCACTATGTTCAGCAGCGGTAGGGTCGGCGGATTCTCGCGCCCAGGTTATGGGAATTTGATCCTATCGAATGGCGACGGCGAGCTGGATGACTTCGCCGGGTACGCCTGGGACAGTCGATCAGTCGAGGTGCGGGTCGGCGAGTTCGGGGCCGGGATTTCCAATTTCTTCACCATATTTAAAGGTGAGTCGAAAACCATCGAGTTCGATGACGAAACCGTCGAGGTCGTCCTGCGGGACAACCAGGAAGATTTCGCCATCGAATTCCCGCCGAATGTTTATACCGATGTCGCGCTCTCGGCGAATGTCCTGGGAGCGCCGATCCCGCTATGTTTTGGCGAGGTCAGGAACATCGAGCCGGTTCTGATCGACTCGACGAACCGGGTCTACCAGGTGAACGACGGCGAGATCAATGCCGTCTCGGCTGTTTATGAGGGCGGCGTCGCGCTGACGCTGACGACCGACTACACGGTCGACCTGGCGAATGGCAAAATCACACTGGTCGCAGCTCCGACCGGGATCATTACGGCGGACATCCAGGGATATGTCGACAGCGGCAGCACTTACTTGACCAGCGCGGCGGACATTGCCAGGGAAATCGTTACAACTTACGGCGGACTGGCTGATCCCGGCGACCTAGATACGGCATCGCTGACGGCGATGAATACTGCCAACAATTCGACAATCGGGATATATGTCAAAGATTCGACAACGATCCTCGAGGTGCTGGATCAGATAGCCAACACCGTCGGCGCGTTTTATGGGTTCAACCGAGACGGCGAATTCCAGATGGCGCGCGTGGAGCTGGCGACCGGGACGGCTGATGCCGAGTTCGATCTGACCAACATCATCGAGGTGCAGCGCCAATCATCGGCAACCCCGAACCATCGGGTTCGCGTCGGGTATGACAAAAATTATCGGGTGATGAGCGAGAGCGATTTCGGGGCATCGGTCACGACCGCGCAGCGGGATTACCTGGTCCGGGAAATGCTCTTCGAGTCAGACAACACCGCGAGCATTCGCACGATTTACCCGAATTCCGAGGAGCTGGTCGTCCCGGCGTTATTTTCGGCGTCCAGCGCTGCCAGCACTGAGGCGACCCGCCTGCTGGCCCTGTATGGCTCTCAGCGAGACTTTTATACGATCAGGGTAAAGACGCAGCCCTACACGTTAAAGCTGAATGACGTCGTGCAGATCGCGTTTGATCGGTATAATCTGACCAGCGGCAAGAAATTCCGCGTTATCACGATCACCGAGGATGCGGCATCGAACGAGGTCGAATTGGAGCTGTGGGGCTAAATGGCTGAAAACATTATCATTTCCGCGAATAACTACGTCGACACGGCCTCAAGCATCACGGCGGATTCGGCTGCGGCATCGCTGCCGGTCACAAATCTCCAGGATTTGCAGATCGTGAAGGTGTGGCGCACCAGTAGCGCGACCAGCGCTCAGATCGATCTCGATTTCGGTTCGCAGAAAATCATGGATTTTTTCGCGCTGATCGCTCACAACCTGACGACATCGGCGACCGTGCGCTGGCGCTTATCGAATGACAACTTTTCGACATTCATTTATGACTCGGGCGAGATTAGCGCCTGGGCGCCCATCGAGGGATTCGGCGGATCGCCCTGGGGCGTTTTCACCTGGGGCGGATTGCCGACGGCTGAATTGATCAGTCTCTACAATGCCAGTACGTTCAATCTGCTGGCATCACCGCAGATCGCGAGATATTTGCGCCTGGACATTAGCGATTCGACTAACTCCGCTGGCTATCTCGAGGCCGGGCGCTTGATAGCAGGACCGGCATATCAGCCGACGATCAACTACGCGAACGGCGTCGAGATCGAATTCGTCGATGATTCCAGGGTGACGAAATCACGCGGCGGCCAGGTGTTTGTCGATGAGGTCCGCAAATATCGACGGATCACGTTCGACCTGATCCATCTGCCCGAGAGCGAGATATTCCAAAACGTATTCAACGCCATCGACCGGGTGAAAGGCGTATCGAAAGATGTTCTGGTCATTCCGCAGCCGAGCGATTCATCGACCTGGCTGACGCAAAACATTTATGGACGGGTCGCGGAGATCGGTGCCATCGAAAACACAACGCTGTCGCGATATAGTCGCACCATGACAATCGAGGAAATAATCTAATGGCTTTCCCTGTTACTTTAAACGGCGTCACCTATACGCTGGCGAATTTCGAGGGCTTGAATTACGTCGAAGGATTCCCCGATGCGCTCGAGGATTTTGTTACCGAGGCAGGCACTCAGGTCTCGGCGGCTGCCACTAGCGCCACAAATGCGGCGACTAGCGAAACGAATGCAGCATCTAGCGCGACCGCTGCCGCGAGCAGCGCGACCGCAGCGGCGGCATCTGCTACGGCTGCCCAGGCATCACTCGACGCAATCGAGGGGCTTTACCTGGGCGCGCAGGCGAGCGATCCGACGGTCGACCTAAATGGCGACGCGCTGACTGCTGGCGATTGGTATTTCAATACAGGCGCCGGGGCGGTCAAAATTTACGATGGCTCGGCATGGGTGACGATCACATCACTCACTTTCGACCTGGTAGATGACACCACGCCGCAGCTCGGCGGGAACCTGGACTTAAATGGGAACACTGTCGGCGGTGTCGACGCAACGGAGCTTTCGATCCTAGAAGGCGCCACGGTCACGACGGCGGAATTAAATATCCTTGACGGCGTGACGGCTACCGCCGCAGAAATCAACTATCTCGACATCACTACGCTCGGCACTACCGAGGCCAGCAAGGCGGTCACGGCGGATGCGAATGGAGTGGTGACGTTCGATGATGGCATTTCCGAAGAATATGACGCAGTCACTTCCAGCTCGAATTCCACGACTGTCGATCTGCAATCCGGCACTAATTTCAGCCATACGCTGACAGAAAACACGACCTTCACGTTCAGCAACCCGGCAGCGAGCGGCAAGGTCTCGGCCTTTACATTAAAGATCGTCCAGGATGCCAGCGCTTCCGGGTATACGGTTACCTGGCCGACATCAGTGGATTGGCCTGCGGCCACAGCACCAACATTGACGGCTACTGCTAGCGCGGTGGATTACTTTGTATTCATCACGCATGACGGTGGCACTACCTGGTACGGATTTACAGCAGGACAAGCCCTAGCATGAGTCGTTTATCGCTTAAA
>Ga0181577_10003307_pt1 | contig 12482 bp, 16 predicted proteins | sample 101ome_21_FD_132468 | JGI IMG/M metagenome (GOLD analysis project Ga0181577, IMG submission 132468) | Coastal salt marsh microbial communities from the Groves Creek Marsh, Skidaway Island, Georgia - 101413BT metaG (megahit assembly) | ecosystem: Environmental > Aquatic > Marine > Intertidal...
CGAAGCAGTATTACTTCGTGAAGTTATCGTCAGAAACTCAAGTCACTGTTTGTTCAGCAGTCACCGATAAACCAATTGGTGTTCTTCAGAACAATCCAGAATCCGGAGAGCAAGCAATCGTTCGCTGTCTCGGAGTTTCCAAAGTCAGCGCTGATGCGACTCTCGCATCTGGCGATGTCATCGGAACTTCAGCAGATGGACAGGCGCAACCAATCTCACTCGGTTCTGAGACAACTGTTCACGTTTGCGGTCAAGCAATCGGAGCAGGAGCATCTGGCACACTTCAAACAGCGTTCATCAATGTAACGAACGGAAGAGGAGCCTAATATGCCACAACCAACTTCACAAGATGTCCATGTAGACCAGATTCTGACACAAATGTCAGTTGCGTTTATGCAGGACCAAAACGCTTTCGTAGCATCACGAGTGTTTCCAACGATCAATGTGAACAAGCAGAGCGACAAATACTTTGTCTACTCACAAGCAGACTTCTTCAGAGATCAAGTGTTACCTCGTGCCGATGGTACGGAATCCGCTGGAACCGGTTACAGCCTCAGCACAGCAACATATTCAGCAACTAACTATGCTCTGCATAAAGACATCGGTCACTTGACCATGGCAAACGCAGACGCTCCGCTGGATCCAATGGCTGACGCAACTCGTTTCCTATCACAGCAAATGTTAATCAAACAAGAACGTGACTGGGCAACCAACTGTTTCACGACTTCAGTTTGGGACACAGATGCAACGCCTTCCACACTCTGGAGCGCTTCATCTTCAACTCCAATCGCTGACGTTGAAACCGCCAAGAACACAATCTTGAGCAACACCGGCTACATGGCAAACACAATGGTCATGTCATACAAAGTGTTCTCAAATCTTGTTGACAACGACGACATCACTGATCGGATCAAATACACATCATCTGATTCAGTCACAGCGGATCTTCTCGCTAGACTGTTCGGACTTGATCGTGTCCTGATTATGATGAGTACATTCAACTCCGCTGACGAAGGGGCAACTGCTTCCTATAGTCAAATCGGAGACCGTGATGCTCTTGTCTGCTACGTTGCACCAAACGCTGGACTCATGATGCCTTCCGCAGGCTACAACATGGTCTGGAGTGGTGTCGGTGGGGGACTAGGGACCAACACAGCAATCAGCCAGTTTGAACTCCCAGAGCGACGAGCAACTCGTGTGGAAATTGAATCCGCATGGGATTATAAAGTCGTGAGTTCTGCTCTCGGTTATTTCCTCAGCAACTGCGTTGCTTCCTAATATGAAATAACAGTTGATTGTATCAACCTAGATTGAGGACCGGCTCCGGATTATCCGGTCCGGTCCTCAAATCGTTTACGACAGAACAGGAGAACTCATGGCAAGTCCGCCAAACAATACAGCAACAACAACAGCATTGACCGGTTCAGATCAAACAGTTCTATCTGGTGGAGGTGTTTTCTTCGGAGGCACATTCACCGAGACAGGCGGATCAACTGCCGGTTGTATCATTTATGACAACACAGCGAACTCTGGAACGATACTGGCAAAGATCTCACTGGCATCAGGCGGAATTGAACACATCAACTTCGCAAATGGTTTGGCAGTAGTTAACGGAATCAGGGTGGACATCACCTCTGGATCAATCGCCGGTTCTATCCACTCCACATCGTAGGTCTAAACCATGACGTGGACTTATTCAGGAGATCCAGACTCAAGTGCTTTGAATGCGATCCGTTTCCTGATCGGAGATACGGACACGAACGATCAGTTGCTCCAAAATGAGGAGATCAGTTGGGTCAATAGTCAAGTCACCGGAAGCGCCACCTCAACTGATGGTTTGTATGAAGCCTCATATCGTTGTCTGCTCGGAATCGCTTCCAAGTTCTCACGCCTAGCGGACCAAGCAATCGGTGATCTGCGTGTCAGCATGTCTCAGAAAGCCAAAGGAGCCAGAGAGCAGGCAGAAGAACTCAAGAAACTCGCTTTGCGTGAAGGCTCAACGCCGACTCCATACGCTGGAGGAATCACGATCTCGGACAAAGAGATTGATGACGCAAACAGTGACCTCGTGGATCATTACTTCAAGAGAGGTCAGTTCGTAGATATCAGGGACGGAGCGAGCGGAACAGTTGATCGGTACGCCGACTTCGGTCCATTTGGAGCCTCCTGATGACAGGCGCTTCACCATCGGCGGTGTTCCTGACCGATCTGAAAGTCAACATGACTCCGGATTCGGTAGATATCCGAACCAGTTCCACGGTGAACTCCTACGGAGAGCGATCATTCTCCGGCGATGCGACCTCATATGATGCTTTCATCACCAGAGTCAGCGCTTCCGACAGGAACGTTCGGGAAGATCTGATTGACACTGAGTTCATTGTGTACATTCCGGACGCTTCATTGACGTTGAACGTTGACGACCAGATCACGCTTCCAGCGCCGATCTCTGGCGTGCGACCAATCGTGCGAGTCAACACCAAGAAAGATACCCATGGACAAGTGGCGGTCATCGCTTATGTCGGAACCAAAGCGAAACGAGGTGGCTGATGGCTCAGAAGGGCGTGTCATTCAAGTTTGACCAGAAGTCACTCGTTGATCTCCAGAACAAACTGAAGAAGGCTGGATTGAACGGAAAGCAAGTCGCCGGTCAAGCGATGTACACTCTGGCGACACATATCGGCAACGAATCGCAGGCGCTCGTTCCGGTGGACACCGGCGTTCTCCGTGGGTCCATGGACATCACTCGCCAGAAGTCATTCACTCAGAAAACGGTGCGAGCCGAAATCACCTATGGTGGACCGTCTGCTCCGTATGCGATTGTCCAGCATGAGCGCACAGAGTTCAATCACCCCAAAGGAGGCGAAGCCAAATTCTTGGAGAAACCGTTCCTAAAACACACAGAAGGTTTCCCAGATAGTTTCGTTGAGCGAATGGAGGCTGAGGCTGGGTTCACGACATGGACAGGAGGGACATACTGATGGCGGTCCTCACTGATGTCGGCGCTTACCTAGACACCAACGTCACCGCTGTCTCTCTGACAGCAGGAACGAATCTGTTCTATGGACGGCTCCCTGATTCTCCTGATACTTGCGTGGCGTTGTACGAAACCGGCGGTCAAGCCCCAGAGGACACCATGGGCAACAACTCAGCGCCAGTGTTTGAGAACCCACGAGTCCAGATCATTGTCCGAGCGTCAGACTATGCCAGCGCAGAGACGCTCATCAGGGACTGCTGGGACAAGTTGCAACTCGTATCCAACGAGACGTTGACCTCAACATATTATGTTCGGATCAACGCAGTTCAATCACCGTTCGCTCTGGAACGTGACTCGCAGGACAGAATGATGATGGCGTGCAACTTCCAGATCGTGAAAACGCCGTGAGTCAGGATCCGTATGGTGAAACAAGAATCGTCACTGAGTCTCGCAGAGTTACCAGAACGAAAGTCCGGTGCGCTAAATGTGGCAAACTCCTCGCCGAAATGGTCAGCGCTCCATGGAGGTTGCGTTGCCCACGGTGCAAAGCAGTCAACGAAAGCGCTCCAGAGCCTACCAACAGCCCATCAAAGTCGTCTGAGACGGCTCAGAACGGCTCCTAGAGGCTCAAATATGGCTGAAATGGGCAGATATACCGGTCAATCGCTCAGAGAGCGCCTGAGAGCGCCTCAGCGCTACAACGATTTGAGCGGTGTTTGCACTAGGATCGGAGAATGAGCGTGGAATTGACCAAAGCCGAGTCCGTCAAGCAGGGAGATTTCGTGTCCTACCGGACCGCCAAAGGAAATTACATTGCGGAAGTCAAACGAGTCGTGACCTCTGGAACCGAAACCGTGGTCACCAGCGAAGGCGGAACCGAAACGATTGAAGTCTCAGAGGATTCCCCTGTCGCTATCGTCAGCATCTTCATCAACAACGAAGATGGAACGTTCTCCAGAAGCGACCGTGACGTTCCGGTCAAAGTTTCCATGCTCCGCCACAGGAGCGAACCGATGATGAAGCAAGTATCTCAGAAAGTCCGGACAGCGTTGGAGAACAAAGTCAAGGACCACAATGAGAAGGTTGGCTCCACCGCCAGCAAACGAACAACGTTGAGAACCCTGATCGCCGTCTTTGAGCGAGGCGTTGGCGCATATCGGACCAATCCGCAATCGGTACGTCCGACAGTGAGTTCTCCGGATCAATGGGCATACGCCAGAGTCAACTCATACCTGTATGCTCTACGCAACGGAAGGTTCCGAGGAGGCACACACGACACGGATCTTCTCCCGAAGGGACACCCGAAATCCACGAAGAAGTCACGCTTCAAACAGATCAGCAAAGACACTTACAAACCGACCGCTGGCATGATCGCCTCGGCTCGGCGTGGTTTGAAACTCAGATCGGAGCAACCGCCCAGCAAACGAGGCGGAACTCCTGTGGGTATCGCTAGAGCCAGAGACATCGTGAATGGAAAGTCTTTGAGCGCCAGCACAGTCCTCAGAATGTATTCGTTCTTCGCTCGCCATGCTGTAGATGAAAGAGCCGGAGGCTGGGATCCCTCAGATGACAACTACCCAAGCAAAGGTTTTCAGGCGCACCTTTTGTGGGGAGGAAGCGAAGGGAAGGCGTGGAGCAAACGAATCAGGGACCAGATCATGGAAGAACGCAAAGCAAAGAAAGAAACACTAAAGGAGGCAACTCAAATGATGCTAGAAAAAGGATACGGATACGAATACAAGGACTACGGTGGCGAGGACTTGAGCGATGATCCAATGACACTGATGCTGATGGCGTACCGCAGTCTCATCAACCACCCACATTGTCACCACATGTTGGAACCGATCATGATGCTCATTCATGAACTTCAGGAGAAAATGGTTGAGGAAGAACAGATGGAACACGAGGAGGAGCATCGCCGAGAAGAAATGATGGAAGATGAGGGCATGATAGAAATTGACCTTGATCGGGAAGATGAGGAACGATACGGATTCAACTACTCAACGCCGTCAGGGAAAGCCCAGAAAGAAATCGTGATGGAAGATGGACAGTATTGTGTCCGCTCCAAGACAACCGGCAGATCGTTCGGTTGCTACAAGTCACGACCTCAAGCAGAGGCACGTCTCCGCCAGATAGAATCGTTCGCTGACTCCAGCGTGTATTCAGCGACAGACAAAGAACTGATCCAATGGCACGACAGGGTTCACACACTCAAGACAATAACTCCGGACATGGTGACACTTCACGACCTCATTGAAGAAGAACTGGAGGATCGTGGATTCGCTCCGCCGTACACGCTCGGAAACTCCGAAGCGAAACTAGCGATGCTGGAAAAGATGGAAGGCTCATTGCCAGTCGTCAAACAAGCAGAGCAACGATTCACTCTGGGACCGGTGTACGTTCCGAACATGGAGGACGCTCACAAAGAGTTCACTGATGAGAACACGTTGCAGAAGGCTCTCTGGAAATGGGTTCGCAAAGGCGACCGCCGGATCTACTTGCAACACTCGGAGAAGGAAGCCGGAGAGATGGTTGAGATCCTGACGTTCCCATTCCCGATAGAAACCGAGTTGACTGTTCCGAATGAAGGCGTGACCAAGTACAAGTTCCCAGCGAACACTCCGTTCATGGGAGTGATCTGGAAAGACTGGGCTTGGGATATGGTCAAGTCCGGAGAGTTGCGTGGCTACTCCATCGGCGGTCAAGCGAAACGAATGGAAGCGGATCTTCCTCAGATGGCTCTGGTCTAAAAAGCAGAAAGCCCCGACCGAAGTCGGGACTCTCACTGGAGGCTTTGGTGATCTTAGAGATGCCTTGCTAGGTGACTGATAAGTCTCTTTGCTTGATCTCTTGTGATTACGATGTTTGCATTTACGTTGAAGTGAGAATCTTCGTGTTCTATCCATTGGGTAACGTTGATATCAATTTTGCTTTCATCATAATAATTGTTTCCTTTGACTGAAATCTCGCTGGTGTCATAAGTGGTTTTCTCTCCAACTAATTCCATCAATTTCAATTTGTAGGACTTGTTCTCTCCTCCAAAGTCTCTTTCAACGAGTGAGACGTAGTGTGTTTCATTTCCTTCATCATCTGTCTTGGTGATTTCTATATTTTCCATTTTGATCTCCTTTTGATCTTGGTGGTTTTGTGATCCAGATTGTTCTGGTCGTGAGTTGCCGAGTCGTGAACTCGGAGGCGGTCTTACCGCTCAACCCTGTCGGATCAGATTATGATTCCATCTCTTTTTCATAGTTGCGGTTTGCTTCTTCCTGAAGTTTCTTCGCTTCCTTGTAGAGTTCCTTTGAGGTCATGGAACCAAACGCTGGAGACCATTTCACTCCATGGAGGCTCTTGTGTGCTTCTGCGTAGAAGTAGTGAGCCTCTTCAAGTAGTTCTTCCTCAGTGAATCGGATTCTGGCAATTACGTTGTTGACCGCTCTGCCGATCTTGGTATCAAACCTCAATGTTGTGAAATGAGATCTGAAGAAATTTCTCCGACCGTAGTCCTTGTAGAATTTGATTTGCTCTTGTATCTTTTTCATTTTGATCTCCTTAGTGATCGTTGTTTCCATGTACTTAAAGATATACCCTAACACCTAACTTTGCAACTCATTCTGCGCCAGTTGACGATATTTCTTTCCCGAATCCCTAAAAAAGCCCTAGAATCCAAGGGTTTTTATTAAAAAAAAATTTCTCAAAAATGTTCAAAAACAGCCCCAAAAAAACACCAAACATTGAAATCGTCAAAACTAGAGCGACCTCCAATGACTCTCCGCTCCGGTGAACTATCATGTTCCCAAACCCAAAGTGACCTTTGTGTCCTGAGTTCCCATGTGGACGGTCCGCTGACTTTCCCATGGAAAAGTTAAGGAGCCAGCGTGCCGAAATACCATGTGACAGGAGGACCGACAGGAGATGCCAGCATTGAGATCGCTGGCAAAACATACAACGTCGGAGAATCATTTGAAGCGCCATCAAAAGATCTGAAATGGCTCATTGATGACGGCTACATCAAAGCCGGAGCGCCAGCCAAAACCAGTTCAAAGAAACAACCGGAACCGGTAGAGCCGGAAGCGGAAGAACCCGAATCAGAAAAGGACGGTGACTGACCATGCCAACATTCATTCATGGAAAAGATACTGCGGTTTACATTGACGAGTTTGATCTTTCCTCATACTTCACATCAGCCGACACGAGCATCAACAACTCTATCGCTGAGACGACAGCGTATGGAGCAACTGACGCATCGTTCATCATGGGCATAAGGTCCGGAACGTTATCTTTGAGCGGAATGTGGGCAGGCGACACTGATGGCTCCGATGAAGAACTCCAAGCGCTTCTCGGTAACGCCACGACACCGGTCATCACAGTTCGTGAAGGATCAGCGTCTATTGGGAGCGGAGCGATCGTCGCTCAGGCAAACGAAACGTCATATGCGATTTCGTCACCGGTCGCTGATGTCAGCACCGTGACCGCCGACTTTGAATGCTCTACGAATAACACAACCAATTTGACGTTCGCTCTGGCATCGGGAGTTCAACTCACCGCCGGAGCCAGCATTGCTCATGGATCTTTGGGCAATCTCAGTTCTGTAGATAACTCAGCATCATCAGCGAATGGTGGCGCTGGGACTCTACACGTTCCCACCAACACAATCAGTGGAGGTGTGACAACCATCAAGATTCAGCACTCAGCGAACAACTCAACGTGGGCTGATCTTATAACTTTCACGAATGTCTCGGCATCAACCAAGACATCGGAAATCAAAGCAGTATCTGGCACAGTGAATCGTTACCTTCGGGCGACGGCTAGCACCGCCGGTTCATCAGGAAGCATCACATTCATGATTGCTTTCGCTAGATTCTAGGAGGAATCAAAAATGCCAACATTTGTACACGGTAAATCAACAGACTTTGCTATAGATGACACCGGTGGTTCAAGCCGTAACATCTCTGACACATTGACCTCAGTTGACTTCCCTGAAACCATTGCAACCGCTCTGACAACAGCATACGGATCATCAAATGATTCATATGTTGTCGGTATCAAGAACACAACCATCAGCATCAGCGGAATCTGGGATTCCACAGTTGACGGTTATCTTGCAGGAGGCGCAGAGCCAGCCAGCCGGTCCTTCATTTATGGTCCAGCCGGAACCACATCTGGGAACGTCAAGTACACCGGAGAAGCGATCATGACTTCATACAGCATCTCAAATCCTGTGGCTGATGTCGTGACCTTCAGTGCTGATTTCCAAGTCACTGGCGCAGTCACGAGAACGACCTACTAATAAAAATTAAATAACAACTAGCAGAAGGAGTGACCAAAGTGTCCAATCTTGCAGACAAAATAAGAAACTCCGAGGATTTACACTCGGAACTGTATTCAATCCCTGAATGGGGAGTGACGATTATGGTGAAGTCAATGAGCGCTCGCCAGCGTGCTATCTATGCCAGCACGTTGACCAGTGAAGGCGCAACGGACGTTGATGCGATTGCATCGGTGGCGTTGAGCCGGATTGAGAGCCTCTGGGGATCCATGATTGTCGCATGTTGCTTTGATCCTGAAACTGGGGAACGAGTGTTCTCAGAAGAAGATCTGGAATGGCTCATGGACGAGAAAAGCGGTGAGGTTGTTGGCGACCTAGCCACCAAATGTCTTGAGGTATCCGGATTGACTTCAGACAGCGCAGATGATTCGGGAAAAGATTCCTCGGATTCCCAGACAGCCGAGGAAGAACACGACCAGAACGTCGTTTCTATTTCAGATTAGCGAGGGATCTGGGCATGACAGTCAGCGACCTTCTCAACAATATGAGTTCTGGAGAACTGACTGAATGGGTTGCGTATTACAAACTAGAAGCAGAAGAAAAGGCTCACGCTCATCAAGTAGCGCAGAACCGAAACAAAACGAGGAGGCGCTAGATGGCTGAGTCAATCATCGGCACAATCAAAGCCGTCCTCGCCATGGACGCTGAACAGTTTGACAAAGCGATCGGAAAAGCGCAGGGCAAACTCAAAGGCTTCGGAGATGCGTCGGCTAAGGCTGGCAAAACACTTTCATTGAAACTCACAGCGCCGATCGTTGGTGCTGGTGCTGGGGCGTTCAAGATGGCGATGGACTTTGAGCATTCCATGACTCAGATCCAGTCGTTGGTTGGTCGCTCGGCGGAAGAAGTCGCTCAGTTGTCCGAAGATGTGAAGCGTTTATCGGGTGAGACTGCTCGGTCGCCGAAAGAACTCGCTGATGCCATGTTCTTCATCACATCTGCCGGTCTTGATGCCTCGTCAGCGGTCAGGGCGTTGGAATACTCAGCGAAAGCGTCAGCGTCTGGTTTGGGTGACACGGTAGCGATCGCCGATGCTGTCACGAACGCCATGAATGGTTATGGCTTGAGCGCTGAACAGGCTTCGTATGCGACCGATGTTCTGACGAAAACTGTGGAGCAAGGTAAAGCCTCAGCGGAAGATCTGGCTCCCACATTTGGAAAGATGATCCCTGTTGCGTCTGAGTTGGGCGTGGAGTTTGACCAGATCGGCGCTGGTATGGCGTTCCTGACACGATCCTCTGGTGACGCAAACGCTTCAGCGACTCAGTTGCGTGGAATCCTGAACTCAATCCTGAAACCTTCGTCTCAGGCGAAAGAGGCTCTGGATCAGATCGGTTTCTCATCGCAGGACTTCAGGAAAGCCGTCAAAGATGAAGGTCTCTTGGAGGGATTGCTTGAGTTGCGTTCACGTTTGGAGGACAACGGTCTTGAAATGGCGAACGTGTTTGAGAACTCTCGTGCGTTGGCTGGTGCGTTGCAACTGACCGGCGTTCAGGCGGATCAGGCTGTGGCGGTGTTCGCTGAGTTGGAGAAGTCCGCTGGCAAAACCGATGAGGCGTTTGCGATCGCTTCAGAAACCACACGATTCAAGTTTGATAAAGCGATGGCGCAGTTCAAACTCACAATGGTTGAGGTCGGTGAGAAAGTCATTCCGATTGTTCTTCCTCTCATAGAGAAGTTAGGCAATTTCGTTGGAAGTCTTTCGGAGAAATTCAGCAACATGTCGCCGTTCATGCAGAAAGTGATTCTGGGATTCACTGGATTGTTGGCGGTTATGGGTCCATCGCTGATTGTTGTCGGCAAGATGGCTCATGGCATCAACGGTTTGACAACGATGTTCGGCAAATTGGCTTCTTCCGCTGGATTCGGAGCAGGTAAGGGAGCAGGCGGAGTCCTGTCTAAATTCGGGAAAGTTCTTGGCGCACACCCGAAGATCGCTATTGCGAGCGCCGTGGCGATCGGTGTCGCCGGAGTTGCGTTCGCTAAGTTCCGGAAACGAGCAGAAGAAGCACGCAAACGCCAGAAGGGATTGACAGAAGAATTTGTGAAGGCTGGAGATCCCACAGCGACGCAAGTCCAGAGACTCCGAGACATGGCTCAGGAACTCAAAGCGGTGGAAGAAGGCGCTGAAGGGACTGCCATGAAGTTTGAAGGATTAGCCGGTGAGCAAACCCTGTACAACTTGCTCCTCAAAGACAAAGTTGTTCCTCAGTTTGAAGCGCTTGGATTGTCCATGGAGGACACGATGGAGGTTCTTTCTGGTGGAACTAATGAGTTCCAACGGTTGAAAGAGAAAGTGGATCAGGCAGGAATGACCAACGCCAAGTTCGTTGAGGAACTCCGCAAAGTGACCGGCGCTGAGTCAGAAGTAACGAACGCCATCGCTGACAGAATAGAAGCAGAAGAATTGTCATTGGATCAGGCGAGGAAGATTCTGTATTCGTTGGACGAAACCGCTGACGCTTTTGATGACCACAACAACAAACTCAAAGAAAATGCGAAGGAATATATTGAGTCCGGCGAAGCAATGAAAGACTATGCCGACATTTTGGGAGTTGATACTGTCGCTTCACTCATTGCTGGCATTAACGAAGGCAAAACATTCCAAGAAGTCCTTGATGACATTGAGACTGAGGCGAACAAAGCCAAAGAAACTCAAGACAAAGTGAACGCTGGCTTTGAAGAATTTGACATTGTGATGGGCGATCTTTCAGGCTTCACGATGCCGGACATGGTTGACGCAACTGAAGAAGTCGCAAAGAGCGAAGAAGAACTAGCGCAGGAGATAGAAGAAGCGAACCAGAAGATGCAAGACCAGATTGATCTCACGAACGAATTGAAAGATCAGTTGCGTTCACTCGCTGATCCCCTGTTCGCTGTCGCTCTCGCTGAGGCTGATGTCATTGAAGCATCTGAGAAACTCACAGAAGCGTTGACCGAATCCAACGGTGAGATCGGAACTCAAACTCAGGAATCACGAGACGCTCTCAACGCCATGGCGGACTATACGGACAAACTAGATGACTTCGCTTCTGAACTGATTGACTTGCCCATGGACGAAGTGAACGCCAAGTTCCAAGATCAAAGAGGCTACATTGATGAACTGAAAGACGCTAACCTCATCAGCAACGAACAGTTTGACATGCTGAATCGTCTCCTTGATGATGCATATGAGCAGATCGGACTTATCAACGACCGTGAATTGATTATCGCTGGAAGCGCTGAGATCACTCCACAACTTCAAAACCTCCTCAACAATGTGACGCAGGCAGGCGGTTTGGCGAACTTCGGAGCGCAAATCACCGGCTTCCTTGGCGGTGCAGTACCGATGGCAAAGGGCGGAATTATCACGAAACCCACCTTCCCGATATTGGCTGGAGAGTCTGGACCAGAGGCAATTATTCCGTTGAATCAGGCTGGAAATATGCTTGGCGGTGGCACAACAGTAAACGTTGTTGTTGAAGGATCGGTTCTGAGCGAAATGGATCTGGCTGACGCTATTCAGGCGCAACTAATCCGAACCAAGAACCGGAACGCTTCACTGGAGTTCGGCTAATGGCTCTGGCAACCGTGACCGTGGAAGTGGCGTTCCAGAAGGGCATCACTGAAGATGCTCAGGATTCTGACTTCACGACGATCTCAACAGCAAATCCGATTCGTGAGTTCCAGATCGTTCGTGGACGCAAAGGCGAACTGTCCACAACGCAGGCAGGGCGAGCCGTGATTATTGTTTCTAACTCAAACGGATATTTGGATCCATCAAACACTGGCTCTCCATCGCCGTATTATGTGAGCGGAGAAACGAATGTGATTCCGATGCGTCACGTCAGAGTCAAAGCAACTGATCCAGCGACATCAACAACGTATGTGATTTTCCGTGGGTTCGTTGAGAAATGGGTTCAGGAATATCCGCATGAGAAAGATCAAGTGACGAGACTGGAATGCGTGGACGCTTTCAAAACATTATCTCTGGCGAGGTGTGACGGTAGTTCAGAATCTCAAGAACTCTCCGGTCTCAGAATAGCGAATCTTTTGGATCAGGCGAAATGGGTTGGTTCCGGCTCCGGCTCAACATCTGTGTCCGGATATCGGGACATTGACAATGATTCCAACAACCAAACGGTCCCAGCGAAAACATATGCTGTGACGGAAGATGTTCTTTTACAATGTCAGCAAGTA
>Ga0181577_10003311_pt1 | contig 12475 bp, 19 predicted proteins | sample 101ome_21_FD_132468 | JGI IMG/M metagenome (GOLD analysis project Ga0181577, IMG submission 132468) | Coastal salt marsh microbial communities from the Groves Creek Marsh, Skidaway Island, Georgia - 101413BT metaG (megahit assembly) | ecosystem: Environmental > Aquatic > Marine > Intertidal...
CCAGTTTGCCAAATTCCTTTGTAGCCCGTAACATTTGTCGGACGAATCCACAGGTCTACCGTGAAATCACCGGAACTTAGGTCAATGTTTTCGTCAGAGGTTATAAAGTCATCTGTGCCGTCAAGCAGTAGTGACGCTGAACCAAACTTAGCTTGGGCTGTTGAAAGCTGGGCAGCGCCATCCGCCGTAAAGGCAGAACCACCGGTTGGAATTAGGGCCTCTGCGGAAACGCCTGTAGGAGAAACATTAGCGTCTTCAACAACCGCTACAGAACCGAGCGCAGTAGTACCGGCTACACCATCGACAGATACTACTAAAAGGTCGGTGCCCCAAGCCGTTTGGCCCCAAGCACCCCCACCCCAACCGGAATATTCTACGGACGAGGCCACTTGGAGTCCCTACTTAAGCAATACGGATAATGGCGCTGCTAGCGTCAGCCGTGGGGAACTGGATCTGAAAATCACCGGCGGTAGAGGTCTTATCCCCGCCAAAATCAAGCACCGCTACCGCCGGGTTACTACCGCCAGACTGATAAATAAGCGCCCCACGTGCTGTGATTGAGGCTGTAGACCACGTAGTATTAGAGAAACTCAAAAACGCCGTAGTGCCCGAAGTGGTTGGGTTTGTCGAGATAGTGAGCGTATTCCCACCAGCAGAATACCCGGTACCACTAACCTCATTGGTGGCGGAGTACGCGGTCGTGCTCGCATCGAGCGTTGCCGACGACGTATACAGAGCAATCTTAAAAGTCTGTGATGTGTCGCTACTAAAATCCATTTCGCCGTCAAGGAGCGCCTGCTTGAACGACGTGCACATAGCCTGTGTGATTGCCATAATCTATCTCCTATGATACGGCTTGCCGAAACTGTCCAGAACGGTAAGTATCTTCTCTTAACTTACCATCACCCAGTACCTTTAGCAAGTTTATTGACTGTAAGTACAGTTTCTCGTACATCGCAACAACGTCCTGCTCGCCCTTCAAAAACCGTATGGCCTCAATAAGTGCGCCGTTTAGCAATGCAGAGTCAAACTCATCCCCTAGCCACGTCGTCTCGGCAGTAACAATGGACTCTGGGTAATACCCGTAATGCAACTCTGTCGTATAGTTAGCGTCTGGTGTTGGCCCCACCATAAAGCTACCGTCAGAAAAGTACGCATAATGAACAGGCAAGCTATTCGTAGAAGAAGCGGGATACGCTTCGCGGATGAAATTAACGTCTTTATTTAGTAGAAAGTGGTAATCACCACTACCGTCTACGACTGCTAGAGAGTACGACCACAGAAAGTCCGTGGGCATACTGAGGTAGCTATTACCGCTTGTAAACGTACCGGTTACATTTCGGCGCAGGGCCGGAAACTGCACAGAGCTATAGATCTTCTGCTCAGCCTGTTCCGTAAACATGGCGAGCTGATCGTCTGTGAAAGAAGTTTCACAGATGTCCTGTATATTAGTTTTTAGCTCTGTGTAGTTCATAATTAGGCCATAGGACCACGGGCCATAGTGCCCTTAGTTGCTGCCCCGGTACCACGAACCTTTACACCAGAGGTCTTAACACCCTCCATATCGCCCTTTGGGCCATATACTTTTGGCATGTTCGTAGCTTTTGCGGGCATATTAGATGTCTTTTTCATATCTAACTCCTATTCTGTGGTGACAGTAACAGAACCCACTGAAACTGTCCCTACTAAATTGTTTGGTGTTAGGTTGAACGGGTCGTTCATACCAACTGGATCCCAACCAAACTGTATATCCCGGCTCGGCGCTAATTCAGCGGAGTCGGGGCGTGGGTCTCTAAGAGCCTGTGGGTCATCAACTGGGTACTCACCAAGGTGTAGTTGGGGATGATCGCCATTCCAGCACTCAGGACACGCCTTAATATTACTGTTTCGGCCCTTTACAATAAGTTCCTTAAGTTCCCGTAACTTATACTGAAACCCACAAACATCACATATAGCAAGAGCTTTTTGAGAAGATGCAAACCTCTGCGACATCAGTATACCCTAGACATGCGCGGAACAAACCTAACTGCTGCTTTCTCCCTGTCTTCGCCAGCGGCTAGGTTAAACTGCTCGTCATACTCAGCCTTAAGCATCTGTGCGCGGGGCGTTAGTTCCGGCACCTTCATGGCGATCTGATAAGCCAGCCCAGCAACAAGGCACGGGAGGAAGCGGAAGTTCATATCCGGCGTCTCAACACCACTCCCAGCGTCTTCAACACGACGCATACGCCAATAAACAAACGTATAGTCGTTACTGTCCGGCACAGGCCAGACGTTGATCTTGGGGGCGTCACGGAGTCTCTCTACCCAAACCTGAATCGGCCTGCCGGTAGACAGCTTATTAGGGATAGAAGAATAGGTGCTGACGCTAATACGGCTGATATTAAGGTCTGACTGCGTAGTAGCGTTGCCCGCGTTGGTCCGAATCGCCTGCTCCAACAGGTCAATGGTGTCGGCGGGGAGGGTATACTCACTTGTACCGCTTACGAGACTGACCGTACCCTCGTCGATAGTCCACATGTTGATGCCACGGTTCTGCCACTCAATAGTTAGCAGGTTCATAGACCTACGTGCGGTACGCAAATCATAGCCCGACCGCATCTCTCGGCCCGCACGTTCCCACGCCTCTTCAGCGATCTCCGTGAAGTCCATATTAAATGCGGTAGTGCCTGAAGTCGTCATTTGCGTTTCCAACTCTCACGGGCTTTTCTCTTCGCTTTGTTAGAGAGTTCCCCGTAATGAAATAACTTTTTAGACGCATTTGACATGCTTTTGCCAGTCATAAGAGTACCGTCCGGGTGCTTGTGCATACCGCCCTTGTGCTCTCTACCATCTGCAAAATAATGTTTAACGCCCTTTGCCACTATGCTTTCCTGTGCCTAGCCGTCTTCTTTGCAATCCTCTCGGGCTGCTTTACGAACTGTTTTCCGGCAGCAGTCCCCCGGCGCTTTGCTCGCGTGGTCGCTGCATACTCCTGCGGGGATAGGGACTTGATGGCGCTCTCCGGTAGATACCGTTCGCCCGTCTCGCTCGACTTCTTGCCCGATTTGGTCCGCCATTTTTGCTTTGTCCACTTCTTAAGAGACTGTTGCGGCTTCTTTAGCCCACCTGATTTGTAATACCTACGCATCAGGACTTATAACCACCACCAGACTTTTTATACTGTTGGGCCAGCATCTGCGCTTTACGAGCACTCCACTGGCCCGGATTACCACCTTTACTACCGGCTTTAATACGCTCACAAAGCCGTTTACGCATACCGGGCTTCGTATAGTTGCCCGCTTCGTTTACACGGCTCTTCGACTTCTTTGACGACACACCACCACCAGCTTTGTACATACTATAGCCGCAGCCATCTTTTCGGTAGTATTTACGCATTACGCGCCCTTCATCTTTACCATCTTAGCGGCGCGAACACCTTTCATGGCCTTACCAGCGCCACGGACTTTAGGTTTGCTGGCCTTCTTAGCCTTCTTAGCCTTGACGTTGCCGCCCTTTTTGTAGCCCTTGATCTCTTTCCGGGCCTTCATACGTCCAGTGTCGTAATCATTTTCTATACCAATAGCCCTTGCACCCGAACGTATAGCATCGCCTATATCGTCTGTAGCCTTATCAATAAATCGGTTAGCACGCCCCGTAAAGCCGGGCATCTCATTTGTTGCTGCTTGATTAGCGTACTCTCTGCTACCTAGCTCATAACCCATTTGTTCACGTCGAGCACGCTGCTGGGCTTCCCTCTTCTCGCGGTTCTGCCGCGCTCGTTCTTGCGCTGCTTCAAGACGCGCCTCGTTTCCAGCTTTATTCTTGTTCCGCTGCCGCTGCCGCTGTTTTGCTTGCTCAGCTCTCTCAGCCGCCGTCATTTTCATACGATACGCCATAATCAAGCACCTTTCATTTTAACCATTTTGGCTGGACGCACGCCGCGCTTAGCCATACCACAACCACGGACCTTACCGCCGTTCTTGTAACCCTTGATCTTGCCACCACCCATCTTCTTGACGGGTTTCTTTGGGGGCTTGGGTTTACGTTTGGGCCGGGGGGTATCGTCGGAGTCCATAGGTATACCGCGAGTAATCTCATCACCCGGAGCACCGCCAACACCACCAATAATTTCTTCCCGGCGACGGCCAATATCTCTACTGCGGCGTACTTTCTTAACATTATCGGGAGTTAACAGACCAAACCCCGGATCGCCCTCGACCTTATCGCCCTCGGCGTAGCGCTTCATCATGCCGCCGCCCATGTAGTTCTTAGACTTCTTCATAAATTCTTCTCCAACAGATTGAGGTACGCCAGCTTTCTTAGCGAACTCAGGGTTGTTAGCCACTGCAGCCATAAACCGCTTTTGTTTCTGTGACTTAGCAGGCATCAGCAGTTCCACTTACGAAGACTTTTGTTAATCCGGCTATTCGGATCGTTTGCTGTCTTCGCGCTGGTGTTACGCTTCTTCATGCCCTTCATGCGTGCACAGAAAGACTTACGACGTTTAGCTGCCTTAGAACCCTTCTTAAGTTTACTTGGTTTAGTAGTGACGGCGGTTTGCAGTTTGCTACCGGGATTCTGCCTCCGATAGCTGGCAACACCTTTCTTGTTAAGACCGCCAGAGGGGTCTTTACCTTCTTTGCGCTGCCAAGCGGGGGATTTAACTCCCCCGCCCGATCTGTAATACCGCCGCATAGCTACTAACCAAACTTCTTACGAAGATACATAATGACGGTGTAGGTATCAGCCGTTGATGCGCCCACAGTCGTGAACTTGATATCACCAGTTTTACCCGCACCAGCATTATTGGTAAGCCCACCAAACACGGTATAGTCATGATTACCGCTTTGGTTCTCACCAAGCTCTATGCAAAAGACATCTGATGTAGCGTCCCAGAGGATCTGGACTTTCATGCCGATGCACTGCCACCAAATGCGTTCAATATCGACGCCGGAGCAGGCAAGACCATTCTGATCAGATTCTAGGGCGCTGACATCTACCTTTGTAACCGCTGACTCTCCGGTGCCGTCCGAAATATTGGTGAACTTAAGCACCGCATGGGCCGGACCATCAATCAGGGTTTGAGAGGTTACTGCATCAGCCATGAGTTACCCCCTTAGTTGGATTCTACGCCGTCGTTCGCCATTGCGTAGGTCATGATACCAACAAAAGTACCGCCAGTAGCAGCAGAAGCGCCTTTAACAGCCTGCACCGTCGCATTAGCGGCCAAACCACCAGCAACACACAGAGCGCCGTTAGCGCCGGTAATCTCACCAGCAACATCAACCGGAAGCTCGTTGAAAATACCGTCAGTATCAGCAGACGTACCGATGTCAATGGTCGGATTCGTACCACCCGTGCCAGCTTGTACACACTGTACAGACATAACGATTGCACCAGCAGGAAGAGTAAGCGTCTCACCAGAGGTAGCGGACGTACCGATCCGAACATTGGCTGCAGAGGTAGCGGTCGGGTCACAAGCGAACTGAACGCTCTGGACCATAACGCCGGGAGTTACAACGCCTTTACCGCCCCCACCGTAGGAACGGACGACGCCTTGAAAGGTCGTATTAGCCATATCTATCTCCTGTATTGGCTAGTGTCAGCTACACAATATAGCTGTCAGGAATAAGTTATTATACAGAATAAAAAGGGGGGCATCAAGTGCCCCCCTTTAATAAGACGACGTAAGTTATTACGCGCCCGGTGAACCAAAGATCCCGAGGGGATCGGAAACACCAAACGAGTAACGCTCACGAGCCTTGTAGCGGCTGTTGCCCGTATCGAAGTCAGCATCCATAGAGGTCTGCATCGGGGTACGAACAAAGTGCTTCAGGCCGTTCGGAACGTCGGTCATAAGGAACCAAGCATCCGTGTCCGTCAGGTAGTGGTTAACCGTGAAACCCTCGGGGATCGAACCATTATTACGCAGTGCGTTAATGTCGTTATCCGCCGTGCCCACGCGACCTTCCGTATCCAGAAGACGTGTAGCAACGAACATGAGGTTCGGCGGAACCACCAGCTTACGCGGTTTAGCCGCGATCAGGAGGCCACGCTCGTCCGTCCAACCAGCAATCTGAATGACCGCCGCCTCAAGAGAAGTCTCGTTGAGGTCAGCCGCCGTCGAAGGCGTGTTGGAGTTGGTGCCACCCGAAACAAGCGGGTGAGCCGTCGAGCAAAGAACCTGACCATCACCATAGGTAACGCCAGAGCCGGTGAACGCGTTGTTCAGAACCGACGCAGCCTTAACCTGCTTGGTGTACGCCATAGCGCGGGCGAGAGCCTTCGTGTAACGAGACGACAGAGAGTCGTACAGGTTATCTTCGATGGCTTCCTCAGTAACCGAGAAGCCCATCGCGATGGTCTCGTGCGTATAGCGAGCAGTCCACGACTCCTGTGCGTTGTCATATTCGATGGCAGAGCCTTCGTCTTTGACAGGCGCGGCGGAGAAGCCGGACAGCTTGGTTTCTTCTTCAAAGGAACGATCCGAAGTCTCAGACTCGAAAATTTCCTTATGCTCCTCACCGTACTTGGCGTACTCAAGGCCAAACAGAGCGTTTAGGCCGGGGAGGAGTTCTTTCAGTAATTGGGCGCGTGAAATAGCCATTTTACATCACTCCTTATACGCCAGTGGTGTTGTCAAACTGATGGCCCGCGTTCCACTTAACGAGAGCTTCAGTATAACCGCCGGACGCGTTCTTGGTCTCCTCAACCAGACTCACGATCCGGAACGGAAGCGTGTTGGTCGTAGCGGAGGTGTCCGAAATCGCGCACTTGGAATTGCCAGTAATCGTGCTACCGGTGTTGTCCACACCAGCGACGTTAGCGCCAATATCCGTGATTGCGAGATCGCCAATCGTCGTACCAGACGAAACGACAGCAGCCTTGAACAGAACATCCGTAGCATCGACAACATACGCTTCGATGTCGCTAGCAACCGTGCTAGCCGGATAATACTGCTTAAAGGTCTTCTGCTCAGTGCTCGGGTCTGTGAAAGAACAGCCCACAAAAACGCCAATCGGCGTCATGGCAGCGTCGAACGTATCACGCTCAACGGTACCACCGGTAACGAGTTTAACAGCGTCCCCATTAAAGATGCTCGTGGCATAGCCGCTGGCAATGCCGTAATGACGAGTAACACCTACAAAGGGAACACCGCTAAGCAGCTTTACCGGGACAAGCCCATAAGGGCCATCAACAGTAGGATAAGCCATAATTAGCTCCCATGCTTAAGGTTAGGTTCCATTGCCGAAAGTAACCTTCGTTTTTCTGTCGTTAAACAGAGGCATACGAGGGTCATTTTCGCGCATAAGGTTGTTGTCAACTGACTGCATCTGGGACTTAGCCTGTTCGTTGTAATAGGCGTTACGTTCCTCAACAAGTTCAGCCGGAGCCTTACAAAGCATTAGACCACCGATCACGACGTTGTCTTTGAAGCGTTCTTGCTCCACAGCAACCATAGTAATCTCAGGATGGTCCGTGGCCTTTACAGGCTCCCAACCTTCACGAAGTTTTGAGGAGACATTAGTGGCGTCAACTTCACCCTGCGTGGCAACCCGTACCCAGTGATACTTGTAACCCGGCTCGGGATCGGGGGAGGGTAGAACCTCCGGGCGCTGCCAAGCTCGTTTACGGGTACTCTTCTCACGAGTATCGTTTTCACGATTGATTCGGTTATTAGCCATTACTGTTCCTCATCTGTATTGCAACCTGTTTGGCGTATTCATCGAGAGGTACTCCAAGACGTTTCGCAAGGTTTACCTGTGTTTGCGTTAGTACCACCTTCTTAGGTGCTGTGCTCCGCGTAGCGGGTGCAACCACATTAGCCTGACGTTTCGGCGTCCTCTTCTCGTCATCTTCTTCAGCATCGTCCGACATATCGTCGAAGTTCTCTGGGAAGACCTGTCGCATACGAGTATCTAAAGCCTCGTAGTAGTCGTCACTTCTCGGGTCTACACCCGACTTAACGAGCTTATTGTGCAACCCCAGAGCAAAGCTCGTCATTTCGTCATCTGTGCCAAACCACGTATTAGACTTAGCCCAATCCGCAGCCCGCTCATCAACTTGTACTGGGGCGTCGTTGTTAATATCGTTACCAGAGTCTACATCTGGACTATCTTCCTGTAAAGGAGATAACTTGATATTATTTAACCTATCTGCCTTGATCTTGACATTGGTTAAATTTTCTTGCGCTTCAAGAACAGCATCTGAATCACCAGCCTCGTAAGCATCTTTATACGCCTTCTTCGCCTGCGCGAGTTCGACATCAATAGTCTGCTTGGCTTGGTCAAGAAGCGCCGTCTGGTTCTTACCTACGGTGCTTTTCAGGTTGCGGTTCTCTTCAACCAACTGCTGAGTGTAGCGCTCTAACTCTTGCCGTTCACGCAAGGCTGCTTCTTTAGCGCGGCGTTCATCGTGATAGCCCTTACTAAAGTGCTTGATGCGTTTCTGAACCTTATCAGAGTACTCTTCTAGCTCTTCGTCGGTTACTTCTTCCGGCGGATCAGACGCTTTACGGCCTCGATCTGCTTTTGGAGTATCGTCCACAACTTCGATATCAAGCTCTTCACTCGATTTACCGCGCTGCAGACCGCTTTCTTCGCTTTCGCTACTAGCTTGCTCATTCTTTGTGTCCTTAAGAGGCTTTGCGCTAGACGGCTCTACCTCAATTTCAACACCGCCCTCTTCCACATTGTCGGGATCAGGCAGCGAATATTCAACTTTCTCAAAAGGCATATTTTATCTCCCTACGCCGTCATGATGCCACTAGGATCAGGAATAACAGCTTCGATAGAGTCGTCGTTCATAAGACGAAACTCTTTGCCGTTAACCTTAAAACGCGTGCCCGTGTTCATACGGAACATCACGTAGTCGCCTTGTTTACACCACGGCCCTTCAGGGAAACGCTCTTTGTCAGTATATGCACCTTCGCCCATGTCAATCACGATACCCATGATCGACATAATATACTCTCGGTGTTTCTCCGTGTCCGTCTTAAGCAGAGAACTACCTTTGTAGTAGTCCTCGATCTCAGGCAACGCAACCAACACGCGGTACCCGACAGGCTTGGGAAGCTGGGCCTCCCAGTCTTCTTCAGAAACGTCGTTAATATTAACAACTTCACTCATCATCTTCTTCCATATGACTTCGCAAGAGGTCTTCCATGTGTGAGAGCGCGGTGTCGAGACCCCGAATTACACCGCACAATTCCTTATACTCAGCGTAGTCTTTGGAACTACCGCTGGATAAGAACTCCACTGCAGAGGAGCGTTGCTCCTCGATACGATCTTTAAGCACGTCAAAGACGGTTGTAGCCATATGGCTTATGTATTCCTATTAGGGGTTGTGACGCTCTTGAATATCTCAAGATCCAACTTCTCAGTTTCAGCCTTCTCTTTAATCTTGGCCTCTACTGCGTCTATCTCCAGCTTCTTAGCTTCGAGGAGAGCATCAACTTTGTCAGCTTCCACTTTACGCTGTTGCTCAGCCAAACGTATCTGAACATCAGCCGCATCTTTCTGAGCCTTGCGCTGGACTTCAGCCTGTTTAGTAGCGGCCTCCTGACGGCGTAGCTGTAGTACAGGGTCTTGTGCCTGTTGCTGTGCCTGCTGCTGCGCCGCCTGCTGCTGATGTGCCTGCGTAAGCTGTTTACCGGCATCAGCCACAAGCCGAGCAAGATCGACCTCGATGTCTTCAGGAAGTTCTTCATCCGGCGGGGGTAGCGGTACACCAAGACGCTCCTCTATCTGCTTGCGGTAACTAAACCCGAGGTGCTCAGCAATATGAGCCTGCAACGAGGCCATAATCTGTTGCGCCTGCGGATTCTGACCAATCATCTGCGCGATCATCGGATCTTGCATAAAAGCTGTGTGCGTTGCGATATGCGCGTCATGGTCTTGGTAAATAAACGCACGCATCGGTTTACCAATAAGTGCATCCATGTTCTCACTAACCGGATCTTTCGGCTTGAGGTCTTCTTTCGTCGGGACAAGTTTGTCTGCGTTCTTAACCCCAAGAACCTCGATCATCTGCCTGTGCAGGGCAGGTAGGTCGTAAATCTGCGGTGCAGACTGGGCCATCTGGAGGACAGCCTGATACTGCACAACCCGCTGCGCCATCGTCGAACTATTCGGGTCGCTAACAGGGATTACGTCTACTAGAGCATAGTCAGCTTGTCGGGCACTGACTTCCCCTCTAAGGGGTTCGTAGCCGTATTCAGCAGGGGCGTACTCGGCCATGATAGCTTTAAGGAGCTTAAACTCCTGCTTCATAGCGTAGTGTACGCGGGCCTGCACCGCAGCCATTGGCTTGAGGGTCCGCTCAAGGAGGGCGAGTGTTGTGCCCACCGGAGCATTGGCCGACATATCAGAGATGTTCATATCACTGATAGCACCCAGCCTGCGGCCCTCGTTTGTAATCTTGTCTAGGAGCGCGAGTAGTGTCTGCGACGGCTCTTTGTACGGGAGCGTCATGATGTTATCGCGGACGCTACCAGACGGTACATCTACATCGCGAAACTCACCCGGCTCAATCGGCGTGTCGTCGCCTTTGATGCGGAGGCCACGAGACTTGAGACCACCCGGAAGGTTAGACAGCGTGCCTGCGTCAACTAGCTGACGAATAAGGGAGGTGCCCGCTCGTGCGTAACCACCAATGATATGGATCAAGCCAAGGCCGTAAAACCCAAATCCCGGCACATAAACGTAGTGCACGAAGTGCTGCCGCTTGAGCATAAGCGGGTCATCAGGATCCCAGTTGCGGCGAATAGCGAGAACAGCGCCGGTACCACGCTCGATGGTAACAACGTATGGACGAGCAACCTCATCATCAGAATCATCAAAGCCGTCGATAACCATATCGACATGAATCTCATAGATGCTGTAACGCTCGTCGTCAGTAATCGAGTAGCCGCCTTCCTCCGCTTTTCTCTCTTCAATATCAGTGTGGAACGGCTGTGGGTCGCCTAGCTCGATATCTCGGTAGAAGCCACTGACCTGCAACTTCTTAAGCTCATTCTTGGTCTTACGCATGATGTGCGTAACACGCTCGGCGCTCTCAATGTGTGAGGCTCCGTAGGGTACAATGACATCTTCTGCCGGGACGTAGACCGCCACCTGACGCATGATATTAGGGTCGTAGTAGACTTTCTTGAACGCAGACCCAGCCAACCCAAGACTGTACAAAAGGCGCTCGTGCTCCGGGCGATACTCAACCATCCGCTCCGTAAGCTCATAGTTCATATCCGCCTTTACACGCTCGGCGGCTTCCATTTTATCTTTGTTTTCTTCCCCAAGGATCTTTACTCGGACTGGGCCAGCGGCGGGGAACGTCTCGCTCATAGTCTCTGCTTGGAACCGAATGGCAGCTTCAGCGAGGACCGTGGAAAACACACCACACGCGCCATCCCACGGATCAGTGCGCTCTTCGTACTTAAAGCCCAGAACGTCCAGACCCTTAACAAAGGTGTCTGCCCAGTCTTTACGGCTGTCGATGTCTGTGTCTACATAACCAACAAGATCGTTGGAGATGCGAGCAAGGACAGTATCATCCAAGGACTCAGCTAGGTTTGCATCAAAGGACACAGGCCCGATATCTTCTCCGGGTACAAGCGTAACCTCGACACTACCGTCGTCAAGAGTCACCATGTCCGGGTTTACAATCTCTATCTCAAGCTCAGCGCCTAGCTCCTCAACATCTTCTTCGATGCCTTCAGGTGCGGCGTACAATCCCTTTTCAATCGCCATAGCCTATCCTTTAATAATACCCGCCGCGACGTTGCTTAAAATACTGTATAGGGTCTGGCTCATCAGACGGCAAACGAATAAACCCGCCCTGCCTAAATCTCATGAGAGCCATAACAGTAGAGTCAACCAAGTCATCATGGCTCATAAATGGAAATCCGGCAATCTCTTCTATAACTTCTTCTGCCCAGCGTGTATTAGGCATCCATACCATACCTGATGCTACGATGTCTGCTACAGAATTAAGACGCGCCAATTTATCGCCGGAGCCTCTGTGTGGTGTATACTCCTGTACAGGAAGACCCATACGGCGCATTTCCTGATAGATGGCTGTGCCTGCGCTTTTCTTCTCAACGATGAAGGCGTCTGGCTCCCACTCAGCGTACTCACGCATAGCGAGGTCTTTTAGCTCGGGGAACTCAAGACGGTCCTTGATACTGTTAAGCAGTATGATGTTGTGGTTGCCGTCCTCCTCATTGAGGAAGATCCCCCACGTTGTAAGGGCGGTATAGTCAGCGCGGTTGTGTTTCTCAGCCGCTGCGTCCAGAGACATTATGATATACTCGCACGCGGGTGCGTGCTCATTACCCCAACGTGACCACCACTCGCGCTTGACGATAGAGGCTTCTTCCGCTGTTGGTTGCTGCTGGTACTGAGCGTTCCACTGGAAGACGGGCATAGACGCCTTGGTGCGGAGAAGGGCGTCCATATCAAAGAACTCAGGCCACAGAGGCTTCTGCACTAACTCCCCGG
>Ga0181577_10003318_pt1 | contig 12463 bp, 8 predicted proteins | sample 101ome_21_FD_132468 | JGI IMG/M metagenome (GOLD analysis project Ga0181577, IMG submission 132468) | Coastal salt marsh microbial communities from the Groves Creek Marsh, Skidaway Island, Georgia - 101413BT metaG (megahit assembly) | ecosystem: Environmental > Aquatic > Marine > Intertidal zone...
ATCCGCGAAGGCGGCCGCACCGTCGGTGCCGGCGTCGTCGCTGCTATAACCGAATAACGGAAAGGCCGGCGACTTAATCTTAGGAGTGTAGCTCAATTGGCAGAGCACCGGTCTCCAAAACCGGGGGTTGTGGGTTCGAGTCCCTCCACTCCTGCCACCGGAAGGAGCGGCGACGCTCTGCGGGTTTCAGTCGGCAAACGAAGGTACGAAGCGTAAATGGCAAGAACCAACCCCGGCGAATTCGTGCAGCAGGTGCGGCGCGAGGTGGCGAAAGTCACCTGGCCCTCCCGGCGCGAAACGATGGTCACGACGATGATGGTTTTCATTTTCGTCGCGATCGCGTCCGTGTTTTTCCTGATCGTCGACTGGTTCCTGTCGAATGGCGTCAAACTGATACTCGGACTTGGAGGTTAATATGACAGCGCGCTGGTACGTTGTTCATGTCTATTCAGGCTTCGAGAGCAAGGTTGCACAGTCGATCCGCGAACAGGCACAGCAGACGGGTCTCGACGACATCATCGAGGAAGTGCTGGTGCCGATGGAAGAAGTGGTGCAGATGCGCCGCGGCGCGAAGGTGAATGCCGAGCGCAAATTCTTTCCCGGCTACGTGCTCGCCAAGATGGAGATGACGGACGAAGCCTGGCATCTGGTGAAGGACACACCGAAGGTCACGGGTTTTCTGGGCGCAGGAAACAAGCCGTCGCCCATTTCCGAGGGCGAGGCGCAGCGTATTCTGCATCAGGTACAGGAAGGCGTGGAGCGGCCGAAGCCGTCCGTTACCTTCGAAATCGGCGAGCAGGTGCGTGTGTCGGACGGTCCGTTCACGTCGTTCAACGCATTGGTCGAAGACGTCGACGAGGAGCGCGCCCGCCTGAAAGTGGCGGTATCCATCTTCGGGCGCGCAACGCCGGTCGAACTGGAATACGCGCAGGTCGAGAAGCTCTGAACCCCGGGAGCGTATCGCAATATTAGGGGTAACAGATGCATCGCGGGACGCGCGGTGCGAAACGTGCGGGAGGCTAGCCATGGCCGTACCGCGCCCTCAGCAAATGTGAGGATCAATGGCAAAGAAGATAGACGGTTACATCAAATTGCAGGTCCCGGCGGGACAGGCCAATCCTTCGCCGCCCATCGGGCCGGCGCTCGGCCAGGCCGGACTGAACATCATGGAATTCTGCAAGGCGTTCAACGCGGCCACGCAGAACCAGGATCAGGGCGTTCCGATTCCGACGGTGATTACGGTATTCGCCGACAAGTCATTTGCGTTCGAAACCAAGACGCCGCCCGCTTCCTACTTCATCAAGAAGGCGGCGAAGCTCAACAAAGGTTCCGGCAAGCCTGGGGCCGAAGTTATCGGCGCTGTGACGCGGAAACAGCTTGAAGAAATCGCCGAAGCGAAAATGGCGGATCTCAATGCGAACGATATGGATGCGGCGGTGAGGATTCTCGCGGGTTCCGCCCGGTCCATGGGCATTCAGGTGCAGGGTTAGAGCAATGGCTGGTAAAGGAAAACGTCTCAAGAGCTCTTACGAGCATATCGATCGCGACGCGTCCTATGGTCTGGATGAGGCGGTGAAGCTGCTGAAAGACAACGCCAAGGCGAAGTTCGACGAAACCATCGAACTTTCGATGAATCTGGGCGTCGATCCCCGGCACTCCGATCAGATGGTCCGGGGCGTCGTATCGCTGCCGAAAGGTACCGGCAAGGCGGTTCGCGTCGCCGTGTTCGCCAAAGGCGACAAGGCTGAAGAAGCGCAGGCCGCGGGAGCCGATGTCGTCGGCGCCGACGATCTGGCGGAGAAGGTCGAAAAGGGCGAGATTGATTTCGAGCGCGTCATCGCGACGCCCGACATGATGCCCGTTGTCGGCAAGCTCGGTAAGGTTCTCGGCCCCAAGGGCCTGATGCCGAACCCGAAGCTCGGCACCGTGACGCCCGACGTGGCGAAAGCGGTGCAGGATGCCAAGGGCGGCCAGGTGGAATACCGTGTCGAGAAAGCCGGGATCATCCATGTCGGCGTCGGGAAGGCGAGTTTCTCCGAAGGCGACATCGCCGAAAACATCTGCTCCCTGGTGGACGCCGTCAACAAGGCGAAACCGTCGGGCGCGAAAGGCACGTATATCAAGAGAATCTCCGTCTCCTCGACCATGGGGCCGGGAATCAAGCTGGACGTCGGACCGCTTCTGGAGCGGGCCGGCCAGGGCTGAACGGAATTCGCAGCCCTGCGGGGCTGTGAACAGGAGCCGTTCGATCCGCAATGATGCGGAAGGCGGTTCCGACCTGTCCGAGACTGCAGGTCCGGGCGCGGCAGGAATGCTGCAACCGGGTAATGGCTAACCGCCTGCACAGACGGGAGAACGGGCAATTTTCCGCAGACATGTCGTTTGCGGACGATGGCTTGAACTTCTGGGACAGGCGAACCGGATTCGTGGTTTGCCGCGAATCCAGACGCAACCGGAACGAGGCTGCCAGGAATGGCGTCCTGTTCCAGAAAAGTGGAGACGACTGAGTGGACCGGACACAGAAAGAAGAACTGGTCGCTTCGTTTAATGACGCTTTTTCCGAGGCAACCCTCGTTGTCGTGACCAGCCAGAACGGCTTGACGGTCGCGCAATCGACGGAATTGCGTCAGGAAATGCGGAATGCGGGCGCCAGCTTCAAAGTGACCAAAAATCGGCTCACACGTCTCGCGCTCAAAGGCACGAAGTTCGAGCATTTGAGCGACCTGTTCAAAGGACCGACGGGGATCGCCTATTCAGACGATCCTGTCGCGGCCGCGCGTGTAGCGGTCAAGTTCGCCGACAATAACGACAAGTTCGTTGTTCTGGGCGGCGGTCTCGACGAACAGGCTCTGGATGTGTCGGCTGTCACGGCGCTCGCCAAGCTACCTTCGCTTGACGAACTTCGCGGCAAGCTTGTCGGCATGATCCAGACACCGGCCACCCGGATCGCAGGTGTAACGCAAGCACCCGCGGGACAACTCGCACGCGTCATTTCGGCGCGTGCCGAGCAGGGCGAGGCCGCCTGAGCCGATAACCAGTCAACTAGTTCAAGCCAAAGGAGAAATACGAAATGGCTGCAAATCTCGAACAGATCGCTGACGATCTGTCTAACCTTACCGTCCTCGAGGCGGCTGAACTGTCGAAGATGCTCGAAGAAAAATGGGGCGTTTCGGCAGCTGCACCTGTCGCCGTTGCGGCAGTTGGCGGCGCGGACGCCGGTGGCGCCGCGGCGGAAGACAAGGACGATTTCGATATCATCCTTGCCGGTGCAGGTGACAAAAAGATCAACGTCATCAAGGAAGTGCGTGCGATCACCGGGCTTGGCCTGAAAGAAGCCAAGGACCTGGTCGAAGGTGCGCCTCAGCCGGTCAAGGAAGGTGTCAGCAAGGAAGAAGCTGACGAGATCAAGAGCAAGCTGGAAGAAGCGGGAGCAACGGTCGAAGTTAAATAATGACGCTTCGCGCCCACCCAGCAAAGACTACCGGACGGTTGCCGCCCGCGCTTCGGCGCGGCGCGGTGCCGTTCGTTCAAATTTTTCAGCCTGTGCAGCCGCGCAGGCAAATATTGGATTCGTGAGAGGTCGCCATGGCAAAGTCGTTTACAGAACGTAAGCGCATTCGCAAGGATTTCGGGCGCATTCGCGCAGTCGCGCCCATGCCCAATCTGATCGAGGTACAGAAAAGTTCCTATGACGCCTTTCTGCAAATCCACACGCAGGTCGAAGACCGCGATGACAGCGGATTGCAGGAAGTCTTTAAGTCGGTCTTTCCGATCAGCGACTTTTCCGAGCGCGGGACGCTCGAATTCGTTTCCTACGAACTGGAACAGCCGAAATACGACGTCGAGGAGTGTCAGCAGCGCGACATCACGTTCGCAGCGCCTCTGAAGGTCACCCTGCGTCTCGTCGTGTTCGACGTGGACGAGGAAACCGGCGCCCGCTCCGTCCGCGACATCAAGGAGCAGGACGTCTACATGGGCGACATGCCCCTGATGACGAACATGGGTACCTTCGTCGTCAATGGCACGGAACGGGTCATCGTTTCCCAGATGCACCGCTCGCCGGGCGTGTTCTTCGACCATGACAAGGGCAAGTCGCATTCGTCAGGCAAATTCCTGTTCGCGGCCCGAGTGATTCCCTATCGTGGCTCGTGGCTGGATTTCGAATTCGATGCCAAGGACATCGTTCATGTCCGCATCGATCGTCGCCGCAAGCTGCCGGTGACGACGCTGCTGATGGCCCTTGATTCCGACGAAACCGCCCAGAAGCGCATCGAACTGGCGGAAGAAGGCGGCCAGCTGCCGCCCGAACAGGCCGTCGGCATGAGTATCGAGGACATCCTCAACTATTTCTATGATACGATCGGGTTCACCCGCGCCAAAGAAGGCTGGAAAACGCCGTTCGACGTCGAAGTCATGCGCGGCACCAAGCTGACGCACGATCTGGTCGATGCGAAAACCGGCGACGTCGTCGCCGAAGCGGGCGACAAGCTCTCGCCCCGCGTCTGCCGCAAACTCGAAGAAGACGGGCTCAAGGAAATCCTCGTCCAGGACGAGGAACTGTACGGCCGTTATCTCGCCGAAGACATCATCAACGAGTCCACAGGCGAAATCTACGTCGAGGCCGGAGACGAAATCGACGAGGATCTGCTGATCACCCTTGGTGAAGCGGGCGTGAAATCGTTCGGGACGCTGGCGATCGATCATAACAATATCGGTCCCTACATCCGAAACACGCTGGCGGTCGACAAGAACCGGTCGCGCGAAGAAGCGCTGATGGATATCTACCGCGTGATGCGTCCCGGCGAGCCGCCGACGCTGGAAACCGCGGAAGCCATGTTCCAGAGTCTGTTTTTCGATGCAGAGCGCTACGATCTTTCCGCCGTCGGCCGCGTGAAGATGAACGCGCGCCTGAATGTCGAGGGCGAAGATACGCTCCGCGTGCTGCGGCGCGAAGACATTCTTGCCGTCGTGAAGACGCTCGTCGATCTGAAAGACGGCCGTGGCGAAATCGACGACATCGATCATCTTGGCAACCGGCGCGTTCGCTCGGTCGGCGAACTGATGGAAAACCAGTACCGTATCGGTCTGCTGCGCATGGAACGCGCCATCCGCGAGCGGATGAGTTCGATCGATCTGGATTCCGTCATGCCGCACGATCTGATCAATGCGAAACCGGCGGCCGCGGCCGTGCGCGAATTCTTTGGCTCGTCCCAGCTGTCGCAGTTCATGGATCAGACCAATCCGCTCAGTGAGATCACGCATAAGCGCCGCCTTTCGGCGCTTGGGCCGGGCGGTCTGACGCGCGAACGCGCGGGCTTCGAAGTTCGCGACGTCCACCCGACGCATTACGGCCGTATCTGTCCGATTGAAACGCCGGAAGGGCCGAATATCGGTCTGATCAACTCGCTCGCCACCTATGCGCGGGTCAACCAGTACGGCTTCATCGAAACGCCTTACCGCAAGGTCGAGAACGGCCGCGTGACGGAAGAGGTCGTCTACAATTCGGCGATCGAGGAAGGCCAGTTCACTATCGCCCAGGCGAACGCCCCGCTCGACAAGAACGGCAAATTTGAAGAGGAACTGGTGAGTTGCCGTCAGGGCGGCGAATTCATCATGGCGCGTCCCGAAACAATCGACATGATCGACGTGTCGCCGAAACAGCTTGTTTCGGTCGCCGCCGCGCTCATTCCGTTTCTGGAAAACGACGACGCCAACCGTGCGCTTATGGGATCCAACATGTCCCGTCAGGCGGTGCCGCTGGTCCGTGCGGAAGCGCCGCTTGTCGGCACCGGCATGGAAGAGGCGGTGGCCCGCGGGTCCGGTGCGGCGATTACCGCCAAGCGGCCGGGCGTGGTCGATCAGGTGGACGCGACGCGTATCGTTATCCGCGCGACCGACGAGACGTCTTTGTCGGCGCCGGGCGTGGATATCTACAATCTGCGCAAGTTCCAGCGCTCGAACCAGAACACCTGCATCAACCAGCGACCGCTGGTGAAAGTGGGCGATCGGGTTGAGGGCGGCGATATCATCGCCGACGGTCCGTCGACGGAACTGGGCGAACTGGCGCTCGGCCGGAACGTGCTCGTCGCGTTCATGCCGTGGAACGGTTACAACTTCGAGGATTCGATCCTGATCTCCGAGCGCATCGTCCGCGACGACGTGTTCACCTCGATCCACATCGAGGAATTCGAGATCATGGCCCGCGATACCAAGCTGGGTCAGGAGGAGATCACCCGTGATATTCCGAATGTCGGCGAAGAGGCTCTGAAGAACCTCGATGAAGCCGGCATTGTCTATATCGGTGCAGAGGTAAACCCCGGCGATATCCTCGTCGGCAAGGTCACGCCGAAAGGCGAAAGCCCGATGACACCGGAGGAAAAGCTTCTGCGCGCCATCTTCGGCGAAAAAGCCTCCGACGTGCGCGACACGTCTCTGAAACTGCCGCCCGGCGTTGCCGGAACGGTCGTCGAAGTGCGCGTGTTTTCGCGTCGCGGCGTCGACAAGGACGAGCGCGCGATGGCGATCGAGCGCGAGGAAATCGAACGCCTTGCCAAGGACCGAGACGACGAACTCGTCATTCTGGAACGGTCGTTCTCGACGCGCCTGAAGGACCTGCTCGTCAACCAGACGATTGTGTCCGGTCCGAAGCAGGTCAGCGAGGGGTCCCGCGTCACGCAATCGATCCTGAACGAACTGACCGCTCGCCAGCTGGCGCAGATTACGGTCAAAAACGAAAAGATCATGGAGAACGTCGAAGCGCTCCGGAAGCAATTCCAGGAAAGTGAAAAGCGTCTCCAGGACCGTTTCGAGAACAAGGTCGAAAAACTGCAGGGTGGGGACGAACTGCCGCCTGGCGTGATGAAGATGGTCAAGGTCTTCGTTGCCGTGAAGCGCAAGCTGCAGCCCGGCGACAAGATGGCCGGCCGCCACGGTAATAAGGGCGTGATCTCCAAAATCGCGCCGCTTGAAGACATGCCATACCTGGAGGACGGCACGAACGTCGATATTGTGCTCAATCCGCTGGGCGTGCCGTCGCGCATGAACGTGGGCCAGATTCTGGAAACCCACCTCGGCTGGGCGTCCGCCGGTCTCGGCAATAAGATCGGCGATATGCTCGATAAGGCCGTCCGCGAGGGCAAGATCTCGCAGCTGCAGAACGAGATGAAGGAGATCTACGGCAAAGAGACGTTCGACGAGGATATCTCCGCGCTGGACGAGAACCAGGTGATCGAGCTGGCGGAAAACCTCCGGCCCGGCGTGCCGATGGCGACGCCGGTGTTCGACGGCGCGAATGAAGAGGACATTGTGGAACTGCTCGAACAGGCAGGACTGGACTCTTCGGGGCAGGTCACGTTGCATGACGGCCGCACCGGCGAAAAGTTCGCCCGGTCGGTGACGGTCGGTTACATTTATATGATGAAGCTGCACCATCTGGTCGACGACAAGATCCACGCGCGGTCGATCGGCCCGTACAGCCTCGTCACCCAGCAGCCGCTGGGCGGCAAGGCGCAGTTCGGGGGGCAGCGTTTCGGCGAGATGGAGGTCTGGGCGCTCGAAGCGTACGGCGCCGCCTACACGCTGCAGGAAATGCTGACGGTGAAATCGGATGACGTGTCCGGCCGAACCAAGGTGTACGAGGCGATCGTGCGCGGCGACGACACCTTCGAAGCAGGTATTCCGGAATCCTTCAACGTTTTGGTGAAGGAACTGAAATCGCTCTGCCTCAACGTGGAACTGAACCAGGAATCCTGACCGCAGGAATCCGGCGACGTCGACACGACTTTGAACCAGTACCGGCCATCGCGCTTTCGCGGCGGCCACAAATGCCAGGAGACGGCAAATGAATGAATTGATGAACATCTTCGGCCAGGTCAGCACGGCTCAGAGCTTCGACCAGATCCAGATTTCCATCGCGAGCCCCGAGCGCATCCGTTCGTGGTCATACGGGGAAATCAAAAAGCCGGAGACCATCAATTACCGGACGTTCAAACCGGAACGCGATGGCTTGTTCTGCGCCCGGATCTTCGGGCCGATCAAGGATTACGAGTGCCTGTGCGGCAAGTACAAGCGCATGAAGTATCGCGGCATTATCTGCGAAAAATGTGGTGTCGAGGTCACGCTGTCCAAGGTTCGCCGCGAACGGATGGGGCATATTGAACTCGCGTCGCCGGTCGCCCACATCTGGTTCCTGAAATCGCTGCCCAGCCGCATCGCGCTGCTGCTCGACATGACGTTGAAGGATGTCGAACGGGTTCTCTACTTTGAAAACTATATCGTCACCGAACCCGGCCTGTCGCCGCTGGAAGAAGGCCAGCTTCTGTCAGAGGAAGGCTTTATCGAAGCGCAGGACGAGTACGGGGAAGACGCCTTCGAAGCCATGATCGGCGCCGAAGCCCTGAAAAAGATGCTCGGCGAGATCGATCTCGAGGAAGAGCGCGAAGAACTGCGCATCGACATGAAGGAAACCGGCTCCGAAGCCAAGCGCAAGAAATACGTCAAGCGCCTGAAGCTGGTTGAATCGTTCATCGAATCCGGCGCCCGTCCCGAATGGATGATCCTCGAAGTGATACCGGTCATCCCGCCGGAACTGCGCCCGCTGGTCCCGCTCGACGGAGGCCGCTTCGCGACGTCCGACCTCAACGATCTGTATCGCCGGGTCATCAACCGGAACAACCGTCTGAAACGCCTGATCGAGTTGCGCGCGCCGGACATCATCGTCCGCAACGAAAAGCGCATGCTTCAGGAAGCCGTCGACGCTCTGTTCGATAACGGCCGCCGCGGCCGCACGATCACGGGCGCGAACAAGCGTCCGCTGAAATCTCTCAGCGACATGCTGAAGGGCAAGCAGGGCCGGTTCCGCCAGAACCTGCTCGGCAAGCGTGTCGACTATTCCGGCCGTTCGGTCATCGTCGTAGGTCCGGAACTGAAACTGCATCAGTGTGGTCTGCCAAAGAAGATGGCGCTCGAACTGTTCAAGCCGTTCATCTATTCGAAGCTCGAACTTTACGGCATGGCCAATACCATCAAGGCCGCCAAACGCATGGTCGAAAAGGAACGTCCCGAGGTCTGGGATATCCTGGAAGAAGTCATCCGAGAACATCCGGTCATGCTGAACCGCGCACCGACGCTGCATCGTCTCGGCATCCAGGCGTTCGAGCCGGTACTTGTCGAAGGCAAGGCCGTCCAGCTTCATCCGCTGGTATGTACCGCGTTCAACGCCGACTTTGACGGGGACCAGATGGCGGTCCACGTGCCGCTGTCGCTGGAAGCCCAGCTCGAGGCGCGCGTCCTGATGATGTCGACCAACAACATTCTCAGCCCGGCGAACGGCAAGCCGATTATCGTGCCGTCGCAGGATATCGTGCTGGGGCTTTACTATCTCAGCCTCGAACGCGACGCAGAGCCGGGCGAGGGCATGGCCTTTGGCACCACTGGCGAGGTCGAGCAGGCGCTCGATGCCGGTTTCATTACCCTGCACTCCAAAGTGCATGTCCGGGTCAATACCGTCGATCAAGAAGGCAATGATGTCGTGCGCCGGATCGAAACGACGCCCGGTCGCATGTTCATCATGCACATTCTGCCGAAAAGCGCCGCCGTGCCGGTCGACGTGCTGAACAAGGTCCTGACCAAGAAAGATGTTCAGGACGTCATCGATCTCGTCTATCGCCATTGCGGACAGAAAGACACGGTCATTTTTGCGGACCGAATGATGGGGCTTGGCTTCTCCTATGCGTGCCGGGCCGGTATTTCGTTCGGCAAGGACGATCTGCTGATCCCGCCGGAAAAGGAAAAGCTGGTCGCCGAAACCCAGGATCAGGTCAAGGAATACGAAAAGCAGTATCAGGACGGCCTGATCACCCAGGGCGAAAAATACAACAAGGTTGTCGATGCCTGGTCGCAGTGCACCGACAACGTCGCCGACGCGATGATGGAAGGCCTGGAGCGGGTCGAGCCAGGAAAGCCCGTCAACTCGGTCTACATGATGGCGCATTCCGGTGCGCGCGGTTCCGCCGCCCAGATGAAACAGTTGGCCGGCATGCGCGGCCTGATGGCGAAGCCGTCCGGCGAGATCATCGAAACGCCGATTATGTCGAACTTCAAGGAAGGCCTGACCGTGCTGGAATACTTCAACTCCTCGCACGGTGCACGTAAAGGTCTTGCCGATACGGCGTTGAAAACCGCCAATTCCGGGTATCTGACCCGCCGTCTTGTCGACGTGGCGCAGGACTGCACCGTGATCGAAGAAGATTGCGGCACCAAGAATGCGCTGACCGTCTCGGCGATGATCGAAGGCGGCGATGTCCTCGAGCCGTTGTCCGAGCGAGTTCTCGGCCGGACCGCCGCCGAGGATATTCTCGATCCGGTTTCGGGCGACAAAATCGCGAAGAAAGGCACGTTGATCGACGAGGCGCTGGCCGAGAAGATCGACGAGGCCGAGGTGGAATCGATCATGATCCGCTCCGTGCTGACCTGCGAAACCAAGGGTGGCGTCTGCGCGGCGTGCTACGGTCGCGACCTGGCGCGCGGTACGCCGGTTAACATGGGCGAAGCGGTTGGTATCATTGCCGCCCAGTCCATCGGAGAGCCCGGCACGCAGCTGACGATGCGGACTTTCCATATCGGCGGTGCGGCGCAGCGGGGCGCCGAACAGTCAAGTATCGAAGCGTCGTTCGATGCTACCGTGAAGGTGAACAACCGCAACGTGGTGATTGATCGCAACAAAATGCCGGTCGTGATGGCGCGCAATACGGAAATTGTTCTGGTCGACGAACAGGGGCGCGAACGCGCCTCCTATCGTGTGCCGTATGGCGCCAAGCTGCTGAAGGACGAAGGCGATGCCGTCGAACGCGGCGAGCGCCTCGCCGAATGGGATCCCTATACCCGTCCGATAATTTCGGAAAAAGAAGGTACGGCCAACTACATGGATCTGGTCGACGGCGTTTCGATGCGGGATATCACGGACGAAGCCACCGGCCTGTCTTACAAGACCGTCATCGAATGGAAACAGCAACCGAAAGGCACCGATCTTCGTCCGCGCATCACGTTGCGCGATAGCAAGGGCGAAGTGATCATGCTGGAATCCGGCGCGGAAGCCCGGTACTTCCTGTCGGTCGATGCCATCCTGTCGGTCGAAGCCGGCCAGGAAGTGCACGCCGGCGACGTTCTGGCGCGCATTCCGCTCGAAGGCTCGAAAACACGCGACATTACGGGCGGTCTGCCGCGGGTCGCGGAGCTGTTCGAAGCCCGCAAGCCCAAGGATTTCGCGATCATCAGCGATACCGCTGGCCGGGTCGAATTCGGCAAGGATTACAAGAACAAGCGTCGGCTGTTCGTCCATCCGGAGGAAAAAGACGCCGATCCGGTCGAGTATCTGCTGCCGAAGGGCAAGCCCGTCGCGGTTCAGGAGGGCGACATCGTCGAACGCGGCGACGCGCTGATGGACGGCAACCCGGTCCCGCACGACATTCTTCGTGTTATGGGCGTCGAGGCGCTCGCCAACTACCTGATCGACGAAATTCAGGAGGTCTATCGACTGCAGGGCGTGAAGATCAACGACAAGCATATCGAGGTGATCGCCCGCCAGATGCTGCAGAAGGTGGAAATCACCGACCCCGGCGAAACCACCTTCCTGTCCGGCGAACTGGTCGACCGGCTGGAATTCGACGCGGTCAACGAAAAGGCCGCCGAAGAAGGTCTCAAGCCGGCCGAGGCGCTGCCCGTTCTTCAGGGCATCACCAAGGCGTCGCTCCAGACCCAGTCCTTCATCTCGGCCGCGTCGTTCCAGGAAACAACCCGTGTTCTTACCGAGGCGGCGGTTTCCGGCAAGATCGACAGCCTGATCGGCCTCAAGGAAAACGTTATCGTCGGTCGTCTGATCCCTGCCGGCACCGGTGCGTTCATGAACAAGATGCGTACCATTGCAGCCGACCGGGATCGCGAAATCGCAGAGCTTTCCCAGGTGGAAGAAGCAGCTCAGCTGCCGCCGGCAGAGGAAATTGAAGAAACAGCGGAACCGGCAGAATAAGGCCGAATTCCGCGGGAATTGTGCGGCGCAGCAATCCGATCCAGGAATCGGGTCAGCTGCGCCGCAAATAACCGTAAAACAAGGCGAAAAACCCTGTTGACGGGGTGCAAGACCGACACTATATTCCGCGCCTCTTCGGGAGACGTCCGGCGGTGCCGGGCAATCGTTCGGGGAAAAACTGAATACAACCAGCGTGAGTCGTAAATCGGTACGTCCGATCATGCGTCTTGCTTTTCGTGTGTGATCGGTTCGCCGGTTTAAACGCTCACGCGCTGCAAATTGAGGAACGGACGGCGTGCCGACGATTAATCAATTGATCCGCAAGCCGCGCAAGTCGAAGCCTGCGCGCAACAAGGTCCCCGCGATGGAAGCATGCCCGCAGAAGCGTGGCGTCTGCACCCGGGTGTACACAACGACTCCGAAGAAGCCGAACTCGGC
>Ga0181577_10003322_pt1 | contig 12457 bp, 7 predicted proteins | sample 101ome_21_FD_132468 | JGI IMG/M metagenome (GOLD analysis project Ga0181577, IMG submission 132468) | Coastal salt marsh microbial communities from the Groves Creek Marsh, Skidaway Island, Georgia - 101413BT metaG (megahit assembly) | ecosystem: Environmental > Aquatic > Marine > Intertidal zone...
AAGGCAACCATGATCGAGTGATGATGTGACGACCGACGTTCGACGCGCGGTCGAGGTGGTGGGTCGAGGGCGCTGGGTGGACTCGTGATGGGTCGTGACTCGTCAAAGCGTCAAAACGTCCCCTGACCCGTCCCGTACGCGATCGATCGCGCGTCGGGTGGTGAAGAGATGATGATCATGATCGTGGTTTAAGTGTGTAGAGTATACGTAAATGTGACGTAGTGTATGTCACGTGTGTCGATGTGTGGTGGTACGTCGTGTACGTCTCGTGGGGGAACGGACGAGAGATGGATTGATTTCGGGTGACGACGAAAGATGTATGGATGGATTCGTAGACGGTGCGCGTGAGATCGCGTCGGTCGTCGACGTGTGAAGCGAGTGACGATCGGTGGACTCCTCGATCTCGTCGCGTGAGAATCGGTGCGTCGGACGTCGTCGTCGTCGTGCATCATTCATTCATCACAATCCAGCGTCGGACGTTCATCGAATCGATGACGACGTCGCGCGTGCGAGCGACCGTGATCGAGGGTCGTGGACCGGCGTTCGTCGATCCCGGAACGACGATTGAACTCTTCGACGCGTCGTCCTCGGCGTCGGCGCGCGTGTCCACGGGGCCGAGCGAGACGATGGACGCGCGAGGCGGGACGCCGAAGGCGGCGTGGCGAAGAGAACTCGACGACGTCGAGCTCGCGGAGACGTCGTCGACGTTGACGCTCGTGGCGAGAGATTCGACTGGGCGTGAATTGGGACGGGGGGGGATCGATCTCGGGACGTTGCGAGCGTCGAAAGGGACTGGGTTGACGCCAGGCGGGATCGTTCCGGGACGGTGGTGCGCCGTCGTCGACGCGAGCGGCGCGACGCGAGGGACGGTGTGCGTGCGGGTGAAAGTGACGGCGACGGGAGCAAAGGAGGAGGATTTGGATTTAGAGCGTGAGTATAACGAGGGACGACCGTCGTCGGTGGAGCGCGAGCGAGTGAAGACGGAGGTGGGGGAGGGCGACGAGACGCCGAGGAGGGCGCCGTGGCGAGGCGCGGCGGACGTCGCGCACGTCGCGGCGAGATGGTTGAGCGGTATCGTCGCGCGACGACGATTGGACGAGGAGGCGCGCGAGGAGATGAAGGAGAGGAAACGTCGCGAGCGCGAGGCGATGGTGGAGGAGAAACGCGTGCGGAAAGAGCGCGAGAGGATTGAACGCGAGGAGACGCGCGCGGCGGAGGAGGAGAGCAAGGCCAAGTTGGAAAATTTACAACGAGAGGCGAAAGCGCAGTGGGACGAGGAGGAGAGAGAAAAGCGTCGAGAGACGTCGGAGAGCGAACACGCCGTCGAGGCGCGCGGGAAGTTTCACGTGCCGAACGTCGAGGAGATTAAGCACACGTTGGCGGAGGGCGCGCATCGCGTCGGCGACGTCGCGCATCGCGTCGGCGACGTCATCAAGGAAAAGGGGGATAAATTCGTGCACGGCGTGAGCGATCAGGTGCATCACGTCGGGGATAAGATTCGAGACACGAATAATCGAGTGGGTAAGGCGCTCGCGAAGAAGCGATGGGTGCGAGACGTCGCGTCGAGGCTGTCGCCGAATTCCGTGCTCGTCGTCGCCATCGCCGTGTTTCTCGCCGGTCTTCCCGAAAATCGCGAGGCAGCCGCGCGCAAGACGCGATCGATGAAGAAAAATGTGCGACAATCGAGAGCGAACGACGCGTCAAATCATTCAAAATACAGTGAGAGAGGCACTCGTGATGATGGCTACGCCGACGTCGTGTACAACGCCGACGACGTCGAGGACGACGCCGCGTACATCGGGCGCGGACCCACCCCGCGCGGCGTGTACGAGGTCGTCGAGGGCGACACCTTGTGTTCCATCGCGGGGTGCTTCAATCTCGACGTCGTGGAAATCATAGACAAGAACGGAGACGTGATTCAAAACCCGGACGAGCTCGCGCCGGGCGACCGCATACGCATCTATTGAGCGACGTTCGACCACGATATATAGCACGAATACTTGTAAGACGAACGAAACGAAGCGATACGATGCACCGACACGACGCGACACGACGCGACACGAACAAGTTGCTCTTGGTGTATCAAGGTAATCTTACAAATTTTGACAGCTACAGGGTATTACGCGGATGACGCGCGCGCCTCCGTGCACTTGGCCATGGTGGCCGAAGTGCGAGAGATGATATCCGTCATGAAGAAGTTTTCAACCGAACTCTTCAACGGAGTGGACGCGTCCGTCTTCTTTCCCTTTTCGTTCGCGTACGTGGCGCCGTTCATCCACAGCGTCGCCTCGACTTCGGAGAGCTTGCCGAAGTGCGGCGCGACTTGGGCCAAACGCTCGTGAACCTGCTGGTGCGTGTTGTACGACAGAGGCACGCCGGCGAATTCACTGAGCGCGCGCAAGATTCGCCAATCCTCCTTCGCTTGACCCACTGGTCCCATGGAGGCGATCGCCATCTGCGCTCGACCCTCCGTGTTGACGTAAGTACCGGTCTTCTCTGTGTACGCCGCGCCGGGCAAAATGACGTCGGCGCGCGCCGCGCCCTTGTCGCCGTGGTGTCCCTGATACACTACAAAGGCACCCTCGGGAGCGTCAAACTCTTCGGCGCCGAGGGAGTACACCAACTGCGCCGGAACGTCGTCCGAAGCCGACGTTCCCGGAACGAATCCGATGTCCAACGCGCCGACCGTGCCACCCGCGTCGTGCAAGACGTTAAATCCGTTCCAGTCATCCTTCACCACGCCCAAGTTATCGCACATGGCGTGAATCTTCTTCAGCAACACCTTAGCGTCCGGTCGTCGCAACACTTCGCTCCCGACGAGCACCATGGGGTTTTGCGCAGCCTTGATGGCTTCGCAGGCGGCGTGCTTGCCCGAGGCGATTTCCTCGAGCGTCGCCGTGGTGTCGCCCAAGTGTACGCTCGGGTAGGACAAGTCGGCGTTCGGGCCGACGCTCGCGACGGTGGCGCCGCCGGCGATGACAGCACGACGAAGTCTGACGTTGAGAACCGGCGCTTCCGTGCGCGGGTTCGTGCCGATGAGGAGCACGTAGTCGGCGTCTTCGACGCCGACCAAGTTGGAGTTGAAGAGGTACGACGAACGCACATCCGCGGACGTGTTCGCCATACCTTCCGGCGTGAGATGGGAAGCGCCGAGCTTGTTCATCATATCCTTCAAGGAAATCATCGACTCGGCGTCGCAGAGCTTACCGGCCACCGCACGCATGGCGTTCGGCTCGACGGATTGCAACTTTTCGGCGACGTACTCCAAGGCAAACTCCCAAGATGTTTCTTGGAGCTTTCCAGAGCCATCGCGAACCATCGGTCGGTCCAATCTCTGACGTTTGAGGGCGTCGTACGAGAATCTCGCCTTGTCACTAATCCACTCCTCGTTCACCTCTTCGTTCGCCCGCGGAACGATGCGCATCACTTCGTTACCGCGCGTGTCGACGCGAATGTTGCTCCCCAAACCATCAGTGACGTCAATGCTCGGAGTCGATTCGAGTTCCCACGAGCGCGCCGAGAAGGCGAATGGCTTGGACGTCAACGCACCGACCGGACAGAGATCGATGACGTTACCGCTCAACTCGCTCGCCAAGAGCTTGGAGACATACGTCCCGACTTCGGCTTGGTTACCGCGTCCGGTGATGCCCATATCTTGCACGCCCGCGATTTCCGTGGAAAATCGCACACAACGGGTGCAGTGGATGCAACGAGACATGACCGTTTTCACGAGCGGACCGAGCTCCTTATCCTCGACCGCGCGCTTGTACTCGGTGAACCTCGAGCGGTCGCTCCCGAAGATGTAGCTCTGATCTTGCAACTCGCATTCCCCGCCCTGATCGCAAATCGGGCAATCCAAGGGGTGATTGATGAGCAAGAATTCCATCACGCCCTCGCGCGCCTTTTTGACGAGATCCGTCGTCGTCTTAATGTTCATTCCCGGCATCACCGGCATCGCGCACGACGCCACCGGTTTCGGGCTCTTCTCCACCTCCACCAAGCACATCCGGCAGTTACCCGCGATGGACAGCTTGTGATGGTAGCAAAATCGCGGCACGTCCACGCCCGCCTGTTCACACGCGTACAACACCGTGACACCCTTCGGCACGTGCACCTCCTGACCGTTCACCGTCACGGGCACCGTGTCCGGCGCCGGCGCCGCCTCGGCGCTCATCGTCCGCGCCCCGATCGCCTGATTCGCATCGATACCGTCGCGTCTTCGTCAGTCGCTCGCCCTCTCGCGCCTCGATCGCGCGCGCGTCGCACACGCCTCGCGTTCGCGTCGTCACCGAGCGCCGCGCGACCGTCCGCGCGTCGCTCGCCTCGCCCCTCGCGCGCGGTAACCCCAGGCTCCGATCGGCGCGCGCCCATCGCGCCGACGCCTCCGCGCGCGCTCGTCCACCGCCTCACGCGCCGCGACGCCACGCCACGCATTCCACACCACGTTTCCCACGCCCTCACGCGATCGAACGCGCGTCGCGCGCGCGCCCACGTCCCGCTCCCCGATCGCGCGCCCGATCCCGCGTCGTCTCGCCTCGATCGCTTACCGTGCGTCCCGCGCTCTCTTCGAACGCCGCGCGCCACGCGCCGCGCGCGCATCGCCGCAGAACGGCGCGCGACATCGCTTCGAGACGCTTTTCGCGCGCGTCGAGGTCTCGAACGTCGCGCGCGCGCGTGTGCGGCGACGGGCGCGCGAGAGGAACTGAACCTACCGCGCGCGGTCGAGTCGCGACCGGTCGAGCGCGGCAGTGCGCCCCGCGGTGCGGCGACGCGCGCGACGCGCGGGCGCGAGCGCGCGCGCGGTGGGTGGACGACCGGTATTTTCTCTCGCGCGATACGCGGTCGCGACGGCGGCGCGCGCGAGGAGGGCGACGCGAGACGACGACGCGCGCGCGCGCGTCGGCGACCGTTTTCTCGAGAGCGTTATATATAGCGTGTCGACGCGCATGGCGACGTCGACGCGCGACGCGCGCGCGCGTCGACGCGAGGACGCGCGAGGACGTGGTGTCGATCGCGCGCGCGTCGACGTTCGCGCGGGCGCGGCGACGCGGGCGAGAGAATCGAGCGCACCGGAGGAGGATTCCGAGTGGACGTTTGTGAAAAAAACGCGAGACGGCATAGAGCTGCGGTCGAGACCAGCGCCGGCGAGCGCGGGGGCGAGACCCGGGGTGCGAGAGATTCTCGCGACGTGTGTGCTCGAGGACGTGGACAGGGCGTCGATGTGGGGGGCGGTGTGCGATCTGGAGAGGTACGACGAGTTCGTCCCGTACGTCACCCGCAGCGAAGTCGCGGCGAAACGCGGACGCAAGACGTGGTCGCGCGCGGACGTGCGCGCGCCCGTGGCGGGCGATCGATCGTACGCCATCGTCATAGAGGAGACGTCCATCGGCGACGCCGACGTGAACGCGGCGACGTGGCGCACGACGAGAGAACACGAGGGCGCGTTGAAACCAGGATTTCGGCGCATGCGCGCCAACTGCGGGTCGTGGGAGCTCCGAGACGGGCCGGGAGGGAAGGGCACGAGGGTACGATACACGCTCATCACCGATCCAGGACGAGGCGTGCCGAGATGGTTGTTGACGCAGACGCCGAAGACGGTGCCGGACGTGATTCGCGCGTTTCGAAAGCGCGCCAAGTCGGGAGAGTGGCGCGCGGCGGCGAAATCAAACGCACGCGGCGGCGCGTGGCGTTGGGACGACGCGCGCGCGCGCGCGCGAGACGTCGTGGAGGGATTAATGAGACACGTGTCGACGACGTTCGCGCCGCGCGCGACGTCGGCGTAAAGGGAGACAACGACGCGTTTGTATGTTTGTACGTATACGTTGAACATTGAAAAAAGTAGAATAGTCACGCCGGTAACTCCCACCACGGCACCTCCCTCGTCATGACGAAGACGCAATCGTCCTCATCTCCAGCCTTGGCGTTCCTCCCCCTCGCTCGCTCTTCCTCCAACGCCTCCATCGTCCTCGCCGCGCGCACTATTCTCATATCCTGGTCGACGTACGTCGTGCGCCAAATCCTCGTCGTCTTTTCGCTCTCAAACGTCTTCCGCACCGGTTCGAATCGATCGAACACGCGCACGCCGACGTCTTCGAAAAACACCTTCCACGTCCGCCCCACCTCGTCCTCGTCCTCGTCCTTCGCGTCGAGCAGCTCGTACCGCGCGCGAAGCGTCACCGTCAGCCAACTATTCGGCGGAATCGACAAGACGTTCTTGTACCTCGCCCCCTTGGCGTCGATCACCTGAAAACTCTCCCCGACGAGCGGTCCCAATCGTCCGTTCGACGGCGGCGGCGCCGTGGTGTGCGCGACGCGCCAGGTCCCCCTCGACCGCGCGACGACGCTCGAGCTCGAGCTCGCGTCCCCAAAGCACCCGTCGCGTTCGAGCTCGAGCGCGCGCACGCGACGCTCGATGACGTCCGGACTCGAGCCGTACGCGATGGACGCGCGAAGGGCGTCCTTGGCGCGCTCGCGCGAGGACGCGCGGTTGGACGACGCGCCCGCGAGCGGGACGGATGCGCTCGCGCGCGCAAACATGTGATTGAAGAGACGAAACGGGCGCGTCACCGTGTGACGCGAAGACGGATGACGCGCGCGCCGAGACGTCGCGGCGCGCTCGCGACCGCGTTCGTCGTCCTCGTCGCATACGTTTCGCGCGCGAACGGTGACTCGCTGAACGCCGAGGTGCTGTACGAATCCAACGTCGTGTCCGCGGCGAGCGCGCCCGTGGGCGGATTCGACGCCGCGGGGTGGTACGCGAACGCGCGATGGCGCGATGATTGGTACGAGCGCGCGGTGGGCGCGTCCACGGGAACCACGGTGACGGTGAACGACGCGGTGGCGCTGCTCGCGGCGCTGCGAGACCCGGTGGTGGAGTTTGTGCTCATCAACGCCACGACGCGGCTCGACGGGCTCGCGGCGGGAAGTTCGCCGGACGCCTGGCCCGAGGCCGGGGTCACCGTCACGCGGAGAATCACGCTCAGGGGCGTGTGTGAGACGCACTCGACCGAGCGGTGCGCGCTCATCGCCGGTTTACGATCGGTCCTGAGCGTCGTCGACGGCGGGCGGGCGACGGTGGAGCGGTTGACGGTGACGGGAGCGAGAAGCGGCGACGTCGGTGGTGCGTTTTATTTCGGTCGCGGACACGGTGGTGGGCGGTTTGAGCACGTTGAATTCATCGCGTGTCTCGCCGAGACCGCGGGCGGGGCGGTGTACGTGTCGAACGACGCGACCGCGGGGAGCGTGGCGTTCGTCGGCGTCAATTTCACGTCGAATCGCGTCGTCGGCGCGTCGGCGAGAGGCGGCGCCGTGTACGCGAGCACCGAGGGCGCGTCGAGGGTGACGTTTGAGAACTGCATATTCGACCGAAACGTCGCGTCGGACGGCGTCGGCGGTGGGTTATACGCGCACGGCGGTCGGGTCGTCGTCAACGAGTGCAACTTTATGGGGAACGTCGCGCTGACGGGCGGCGGCGCGTCGTTTCGAAGCGGCGGCGTCGTGTCGTCGAGCATCTTCGTCGACAACAACGCGACGCGTTACGTCGGTGGTGGCGTACACATCACGTCGGCGACGGACATCGTCGACGGCGCGTACGCGTGCGCGATTCAGAGGAGTACGTTTCGGAATAATCGCGCCGCGCGCGCGGGCGGCGGCGTCTTCGCGTACGGACGCGCGCGCATGCTCGCCAACGAATTCTCTTCGAACAACTTGACGGAGACGGTGAATGCGCCGGCGTACGCCAATATTAACGATTATTACGCGTGTACGGACACGTCGTCGACGGGGTGTACGCTTCTCCCGACGCTCGCCGCCGACGTGTACGACGCCAATCCCGACGCGTTCGATCCGTTCACCCCGCAGAGCGTCTTCGCGTCCATTCCTTCGTCGTAGGCGGATGATGAGTGGAGCGATTCGATTCGATTCATTCTAGAAGTGTGTTGTTGTATATTTAAAGCAAGCGAGTATTGTAAAAACAGCAGATAATAGTGGCAGTACGCGATACATGGCTGCGTCTCTATGGTACAAAAATGTTTTTAAAAAAAGAAGGCTCATCTCCTCGCTTTACGATTCGAGAAGCGCCGTCCACTCGTGTTTTGAAATCTTCCCATCTCCGTCGACGTCAAAGAGTCGAACCATGCTGTCCGCCTCTTGTTCGCTCGACGCGCTCGCGGTGAATTTTTCGAGCGCGTCGCGCACGTCGGCGGCGTCGAGACACCCGTCGGCGTCGGCGTCCATGTCGTCGAACGAGATGCACTCGCGGAGTTGACCCCACCGCCATCGGCACAGGTGACGCATGATGAGAATCTTGAACGGAACGCCGTCGGCGGAGAAGGTGGCGCTGGACATGGACCCGGACTCGACGCCGAGACTCTCGGCGAGACGAACGCCGACTTCCTCAAACGCGGGAATCCCATCCGCGCCGTCGAGTAATCCAGCCCACGTGACGACTCGATAGACGCGATCGACATCGAGCGGTTCACCACCGACGGAGACGACGATATCCCCCGGGTGCGCGGCGTTCGGCGCCGGTCGCACGTCGACGTCGTCGTCCCAGAGCAAATAGCCGCCCCACGAACACGTCTCCGTCTTGGTGGATTCGCTGTAGGACAACGCGCGATAAATGTCCTCGCCGCGCATGTCCAGCGTGATAATGTTATTTTCGAACGGCACCTCGGCGACAAAGTCTCCGTACGTCAACGGCGCGTCATACACCTTGTTGGCGCGCACGCCGCCCGAGTTGTACAGACACAAATCCACGCGACACTCGTCTCGTAAAATCGTCGCGAACAACGTGCCAAGCGTCGTCTGTTGCTGACGAACGTCAAAACTCGAGAGCGGTAATAAACCGCGTCGCTCGGCGTGTTCGTGCAGCGGCAAGACGTACTCGTGTAAATCTCTCAACACTTCGCTTCGTTCCCAAATGTCGCGATCAATCTCGGGACATCGATCGTACGCCGCGAGCGAGTGAAGCGTGGCGGTGACGCGGACGTCGCCGCACTGCGCGCGCACTTCGCTCAGAGGACCGGGCTTGACGTCCCATCCCGCGCCTCGACTCGACGACGACGACGACGACGACGCGATGTTCGTCTCGCCGACGCCTCGGATGACGTCCTCGATGAAATCATCCTTGACCTCTTGACGCTCCATCGTCGTTCGACCGTTCGCGGCGGCGGTGTCGTCCTCGCGCGCGTTTCCGTTGGGCGATCCCGCGCGCATCGCTCGAGGCGCGATCGTCGCGCGTCGACGTCCCGGCGACCACCCGCCCGACGCCGCCTCTTCGAACGCGTCGTCGTCGTCGTCGTCCATCTCCAGCGTCACCATGACGACGTTTTCGGAATCCATCCCAGCCTTGAAACACAACACATCCGTCCCATCGAGCGCGCCGTGGTACGGATGGTGTTCGTGCCCCCCCAAGATGAGTCCGAGCTCGGGAACTTCGCGCGCGAGCGTCTCGTCTTCGCACAGCGTCTGATGCGTCAACGCGATGGTGACGTCCACCGGCGCGCCTCCATCCTTTGGATCGTTAAACTCGTCGACGATGTCGCGAACGATCGGAACGACATCCTTAAACACCACCCCTCGCGGTTTCACCGCGCTCGATAACGGCGTGGACGTCGTGCACACGCCGAGTAAACCGACGCGTAATCCGCCGAGCTCTAAAATCTCCGTCGCCGGCAACGCGTCCACAAAGGCGCCGACGCGATTCCCATCCTCATCCAACCCGTGATGCTCATCCGTACTCACGATGTTTGAATTCAACACCGTGGCGTCGAGTTCGAGCAATCTCTGTCCCAAAATCATCGTCGAGTGATCAAACTCGTGATTCCCCAGACACGCGTGCGTCACGGGCACGGCGTTCATCACCGACACCGCCGCCGCGCCCAAATCGTACGAACTCAACAACGACGGCGATAAAAAATCACCGTTGAGCGTGCACACGAACGGATCACGCATATCGTTCGTGTGCGCGCGTATAAATTCCCGCAACCGTCCTAAATTTTCCAATTCGTACACGTCGTTGACGCTAAAAATCGTCAACCGGCGTCTCGCCGCGCCGTCTCGCGACGTCCCCCCCTCCCCCTCGCGCGACGCCGCCGTCTCCTCCTCCTCGTCACCGCCACCACTCTCACGCGAAGTCGCACGCGCTCGAATCGGTCCACACCACCCTCGCGTTCGTCGTCGCACGATTCGATGACGCGCGACGGACGCCCGCGACGACGACGACGACGCGTCTCCGCCTCGTCGCGCGAGATTTGAAATCGTCATCACCCGTCCCGTCGCCGTTCGTCGCGCCGTCCCATCCACCGCTCGCGCGACGCTCACCGCGCGCGCGTCAATCGCACGCATCGTCCGTCCGTCTCCGCTCACGCGTCGACGACGCCCAACACACCGTTCGACCGTTCGACCGTCACGAGACGAATGAATGAATGAATGAGATGCGACTTCCCACGAACGACCGTATCCGACGCACGCACGATGGATGATCGACGGACGACTGATCACGCCCACGAATAATCGACCTCACGTTCGGTCACCGACGCGACGTCACCGGACGACGTCACCGGACGACGTCACCGGGCGACGCGCGCGCGTCGCTCACCCGTCGTCGTCGTCGCGCGCTCCCGACGACCGACGGGTGGACGCGCGCGGACGGTCGGTCGAGTCCCGAGTCGCGGTCGAGTCCTGACTCGTCGCGACCTGTCCCGACTCGCGGTCGAGTCCTGACTCGTCGCGACGCGTCAGGGTGGGGGTGGGGGAGGAATGTACACACACATCCCACCCGTCGAGCGTGGTCCGTCCCGTCCGTACGAAGCGCTCTAAAAGTGCTATGTAGACATTTTTCGTTCGCGCACAGGGTCGACGCGCGCCGCGCGTGTGAAGCGGTGAAGGACGCGCTCTCCGTGCGTCGTCTCTCATCGGTGACGACGACGACGACGCATCGCGCGTCGTGTGTCGCCTCGCCCGTCGCGATGTCGCGAAGCGTGCGCGCGAAAATGCGACGCGGGCGAAGTGTGCGCGTCGTGCCGGTGACGTGCGCGTTGATGGCGTGCGTCGCGATGACGGAACCGCTCTGGTTGACGCACGTCCCGAGCGTGTTGTACGTCCCGTCGTGGGTCCCGTCTCGCGCGGCGGTGGTCCTGGGCGTTCCCGTGAAGCGACGGACGATGACGTGGTACGGGCAGTTCGGGCAAGACGCGTGGGCGGCGAGCGTGGGCGGTGAGGGGGGGCGTGATGGGTTTTTCGTCGAGTTGGGCGCGCAGGACGGCGCGAGGACGTCGAACACGCGCGCGCTCGAGGAGCGTCTCGGATGGCGAGGGGTGTGCGTCGAGGCGGATCCGTTAAATTTTAGGGTGCTGCGGTATCACAGACCGAAGTGCGCGACGGTGCGCGCGGCGGTGGGGGCGAAGAGAGGGACGAAGGTGTCGTTCGAGAGCGGCGGTTTGCGAGGCGCCGCGTTCGGAGGGTTCGGCGGCGCCACGGGATTCGCGCGATATCGAGGTCGGGGCGCGCCCTCGGGGACGAAGATTGAGATGGAAACGATGACGTTGACGGACGTGTTACGCTCGGCTCGAGCGCCTCGGGAAATAGATTACCTGTCGTTGGACGTGGAAGGCGCGGAGGTGGACGTGTTGGAAGGCTTGGACTCAAACGTATACGTCGTTCGCGCCATCTCCGTCGAACATAATTTCGAAGAGACCAAGCGCCAAAGAATCTTCGATCTTCTATCCAGTCGCGGCTACGATCGCGTCGCCACGGGTGACCGAGCGTCGTGCGACGTCGACGCCGAAACCGGTCGGTGCGCCTCGGGAGACGGTTGGTGCGCCTGCGTCGACGACTTTTACATCCTCTCCACCGACCGACGCGAGATGGCGCGGGTGTAATACATAGTACATGTGTAGGGCTAAAAATTCGTAGTACATCTACCGCGCTCCTCGCGTGATCATTCTGTCGCTCGCGCACACGCTCGACCGTCCCGTCGAGCGTCTGGTGTGTATTCATCGGTCGGTCGGCACACGATCCGATGGGCCGTCCCGTCGCCTCGCCTCGCCCATCGCGCCGTGGTCGAGCGTCCGTCGATGGACGATAGCGGTCGTTCGCGGAGGACGTCTCGACGCACGTCGGCGATGCGCGCGGCGCGCGCGCGTCGCGACGACGGGGGGGGGGCGCGCGGCCGTTCGTTCATCGTCTCCCGTGGCGCACACGAAGTGCCCCGTAAGTGTGTTTTTATCAATACACATGCGAAAGTGATAAGACTTGTGAACGCAAAGTATTGCTGTTCTCTCCAGAATCTGGGTTCTCACCGATGAGAGGGTCTGAGTTTGAGGGTCATTTTGATTTCATTTTGGCTCCCGCCAGGTCAGCGATATGTATCATGTATCTCATACTATAGGGTCTGTAACTCCATGTAATCGAGACACCGTTCATCGCACACGAATAAAGTGCCCCGTAAGTGTGT